>WNFW01003730.1_pt1 | contig 10613 bp, 13 predicted proteins | sample 5400131 | NCBI WGS metagenome assembly WNFW01 (sample SAMN13153362, study PRJNA577476) | soil metagenome | isolation source: 20 cm soil or saprolite under grassland replicate 1 | place: USA:California | collected 2016-06-15
CGCGCAGCTCGGTATTGTCGACCAGCTCCGAGTGCTGCGCGGACACGACGAGCTTGTCCACGCCGACCGGTTTCAACCCTTCGTACACGACGCTGACCTGCGTCTTGCCGTCGGGCCGCAGCCAGGGCAGCGCCCCGGTTTTGCGCACCGCCGCCAGACGCTCGGCGAGCCGGTGCGCGAGCATGATCGGCAGCGGCATCAGCGACGGGGTCTCGTCACTCGCGTAGCCGAACATCATCCCCTGGTCACCCGCTCCGCCCGTGTCTACGCCCATCGCGATGTCGGTCGACTGGCGGTCGATGGTCGTCAGGACGGCGCAGGTCTGCGCGTCAAACCCGAAGTTCGCGTCGGTATAGCCGATCGATGTGATCGTGCCGCGCACGATGTCGGGGATGTGAACGTAGGTGGAGGTCGTGATTTCGCCCGCGACCACGGCCATGCCGGTCGTGACCAGCGTTTCGCACGCCACACGGGCCTTGGGATCCTCGGCCAGAATAGCGTCGAGGATCGAATCGGAGATCTGGTCCGCGATCTTGTCGGGGTGCCCTTCTGTGACCGACTCGGAAGTGAAGACGTGACGATGAGTTGGCATATTTTTTTGGTTCCTTAGGGTTTCAAACTACCGGAGCGCCGTCCGGCGGGCAACCGTGCGTCGGGATCGAGCAGTGTCAGATCGACCGCTTCGGCAAGTGCAAATCGCAAGATGTCGAGCGCGAGATCCGCGGAGCGTGCGGCGAGTGCCGCGTCCGCTGCCGCGCGCGCCTGCGCCGTCGTCACCTGTCGAATGAGCCACTTGATGAACGGCAGCGCCGGAGGCGCGACCGACAACGTGTCGTAGCCGAGCCCTAGCAAAAGGAATGCCGAGAGCGGTTCTGAGGCCATTTCCCCACACACGCTGGCCGGTTTGTTGGCTGCGCGCGACGCTTCTGCCACCAGTTTGAGGAGCCGCAGGACACTCGGATCGTGAGGCGTAAACCGGTCGGCCAGACGGGCGTTCCCACGGTCCACGACCAGGGTGTACTGCGTCAGGTCATTCGTCCCGACGCTGAGAAAGTCGGCGATCTCCGCGAGGCGATCGGCGATGACCGCGGCCGCCGGCGTCTCGACCATGACACCCAGCGGCACGCTCTTCGCCGCCGCGATGCCGTTCTGCTCGAGGCGCGCCGCTTCTTCGTGCATCATCTCGCGCGTGCGCTCGACTTCTTCGAGCCGCGTGACCAGCGGAATCATCATGTGCAGGTTCGCGGTCACTGCGGCACGCAGCACCGCGCGGATCTGCGTCCGAAACATCTCCGGCTCATCGAGACACACGCGGATGGCCCGCCATCCGAGGAAGGGATTCGCCTCGGGCGGCGTGCGGAATGGCGCCGGGAACTTGTCGCCGCCCAGGTCGTAGGTGCGCACCACCACGGGGTGACCCGGGAACGCCGCGCCGACGCGTTGGAAGTACTCGGCCTGCTCGTCTTCGCTGGGCAGGGTGCTGTGTCCCGTGATCAGAAACTCGGTGCGCAACAACCCCACCCCTTCGGCGCCGTGCGCCTTGGCGTCCTCGATCTCGTCGGGCAGGTCGACGTTGCCGCGCAACGCGATGTGCGCGCCGTCCACCGTGACCGACGGTTGCGCGACGGCTTCCTCGAGCCTGGTCGTGAGCTCGCGCCGGCGGCGCTCGGTCTTCTCGGCTTCTTCGATTTCGGCGGGCGTCGGGTCGAGCAGGACGGTACCGCGCGTCCCGTCAAGAATCGCCTTGATGCCGAACGGAATGCGGGCGACGGCCCCCCGGAGCCCGAAGATCGCCGGGATGCCGATCGAGTGCGCCAGAATCGCCGCATGGGACGTGCGCGTACCTTCTTCGCTGATCAACCCGACGACTTGATCGCGATCGAGCTGCACGGTGAGGCCGGGCGAGAGCTCGCGCGCGACGATGATCGAGGGCTCCGGCAAATCCTCCCACACGTCCGAGCTCCCGGTCTTGTGCATCAGATGTTGAATCACGCGGATCGCCACACCGGTAAGGTCCGCGAGCCGTTCCTTCAGTAACGGATTCCCCGCGGCCGTCCACAGGTCGCGCACCTCGAGCGTCTTGAACTCGAACGCTTTCTCCGCGGTGAGATGGTTCTCACGAATCAGCTCGGCGACGCCGCTGATGAAATCCTTGTCCTCGAGTATCAGGAGGTGCGCGTCGAAGATGCGCGCCGCGTCGAGTCCCGCGCGGTCTTCGGCACGCGCCCGCAGCTCGGTCAGCTGCCCGCGCACGTCTTTGAGCGCCGCCCGCAGCCGCCGCACTTCCTTCTCCACCTGGGCCCGCGCCACGACGCGATGCGGCACCTCCGGCAGCGCCCACCGCATGACGACGATCGGGCCCATAGCGATGCCCGGCGAGACGCCGATCCCCTTCAGCAGCCGGTCACTCATTTTGCTTCTCCGGCTTGAGGTGCATCTCGTGGAAGCCGGCGGCGACCAGCTCGCACAGCGCCTCCATCGCCTGCTGGGCGTCCTCGCCGTCGGTCTTGATGCGGATCGACGACCCGCATTCGGCCGCGAGCGTCATCATGCCGAGGATGCTTTTGCCGTTGACGACGGCGCCATCTTTGTGGACCTCGACGCTCGACGTGAACTTGTTCGCTACTTTGACGAACTCCGCGCCCGGCCGCACGTGCATGCCGAGCGGGTTCACGATCGGGGCGTCGCGCTCGATTACGGCCATAGCAGCCCGATGATGAGCGCGACGGCCGAGATCCCGAGGGCGAGTCGCAGGCCATTGAGGCGATCACCGCGCCAGCGCAGCCCCAGGAAGCTCAGCGCGGCGACGATCGCCAGCGCGACGCGCGCCCAGGAGTCGAACGGCCCGGAGAGATACGCGGCGGTCAGCGGCAGCGCGGCGCCGACCGCGAACCCCATCGCGGGACTGAGGAGAGCACCCGCTTTCTGCAGCACCGGATGATGCAGGGCGACGCTGACCCGGGTCCCGTAGGTCCAACCGGCCTGCAGCGCCCACCAGCGCAGGGCGACGTGTCCGACGTTGTAGACGATCAGGAACGCCCCCACCGCGATCCAACCGGCTCCGAGGGCAATCCCCGCCATCGTCAGACCGGACAGCAACGGCAGCCAGCCCGCCCACACCAGGCGGTCGCCGAGCGAGCCGAGCGGGCCGCACAGGGCCTCGCGCAGCCGCTCGATCTGATCGGGCGCGGCGCCGTCGTGCTCGGCGCGCGCGGCGGCGCCGATCGCCAGGCCGATGAGATAGGGGTGCGCGTTGAAGAAGTGCGCGCCGCGGGCCACGGCCGGGCGATACCTGCCGTCGGCGAGGTCGCGCAGCAGCGGTTCCTCCGCCACGCCGACGCCCACGCCGAGCATGCGCTCGTAGTTGTACGAGCCCTGCACGGCAAACAGCCGCAGCAACGCCCGGGCGAGGGCGGCGTTCACCGCAGCCATATCGTCGCCACGATGCCGGCGCCCAGACCAGCGGCAAACCACGCGAGCGTCGGCCCGCGGCCCACGAGGCGCAGCGTGCCAGCGGCGCCCGCGGCCAACGCGGTCGCCACGGCCGCGACGGCCAGCAGCACCGCGCCGCGCTCGGACAGCACAACGCCGAGTAGCGGCCGCGCCAACCACGCGAGGAAGAGCCCCACGCTCGTCACGAGCGCGGCGCGCAGGGCGTCGCGCAGCAGCGCACCGACGTGCAGCCGCACGAGCGCTTCCGGGTCGCCCGATTCGAGCGTCAATGAGGCCGCATGCACGATCCGCGAGTTCACCCGCCTGAGCACGTTGATCGTGACGCCGCCGAGCAGGCCGGTGACCAGCCCCACCAGCGCGCCGAGGCCGAGGCCGAGGACACCGGATGAAGCGTGCGCCGTCGCAACCGCGGCGACCGTCGCCGGTCCGTATTCCGGGTAGCGGACCGCGCCGACGGGCAGGATGTCGTACTGCAGCAGCTCGAAGACGACGCCCAGCTTGAGGCCCGTCGGGATGTCGCCCAGGATCGCCCCGGCGATCGTCCCGGCGACCAGGGGACGCGCGATCATCATCTGCGGCAGGCTGACGAGGTCCACGCCGACGAGCGTTCCCCACACGAGCAGCGCGATCAGGAGCTCGATGGGGAGGTTCACGTGAAATCCCCAACCGGTACGGCACGAGCGGTCGGCACGTCCTGGGCGGTGACGTCGACGCCGCGCGCGGCGAGCTGTTTCAGCTTGGCGGCTTCATCGTCGGTCAGGTATACGAAGCGCAGCCGCTCTTTCCGGCCGGTACGGTGGTGGATGCCGCCCACGTTGAGCCGGCGCACCTGCGGCGCGCGCCCGGCGAGCGCGACGGCGGTATCAATGTCGCCCACCAGCAGGATGCCGACGCGGGGGTCGGCCTCCCACCCCGGCAGCTGCGCCGCCGCCTGCTCGACCGATGCGAAGATCACCTCGATCTGTTGCGGCACACCCATGCGGTAGAGGTCCTGTTCCCAGTCGCTCGCGCTCACTTCGTCATCGACGAGCACGATGAACGAGACGTCGAGCGGCTGCCCCCAGCCCACTACCACCTGGCCATGGATCAGCCGGTCGTCGATGCGGTACAGCGCGAGCGTCATGCGGCGGTGACGCGAATGGCCTTGGCACCGGCGTCCACGGCACGGCGCGCGGCTTCCGCCGGCGGGATGTCACGGTGAAAGACGAAGTCGAGCAGCATGGCGAGATTCACACCCGTCACCACGGCGATGTCGGCGTGCTGCTTCGCATAGCGCAGCGAGCTGGTGAGACAGGATCCGCCGGGAAGATCCACGAACAGCACCGCCGGGCCCTCGCCCACCGCCTGGCGCAGCCGTTCCGCGAGCGCCTCGGTGCCGCAGCCCTCATTCGACACCGGCGTGAGCGCACCTTCAATCCCCGCAATGGCCGTAACGGCGCTGACCAGCGCCTGTGCGACGGCGGCGTGCGAGACGATGACCCCGCGGAGGTTGCTACTCATAGTCTTCCTCGAGATAGTGCTGCAGCTCGCCCTTCTCTCGCATGCGCCGAATGAGCCTTTCGTTGAATGCGTGCGCCGAGTCCACGCCGCTGTAGCGGAGCAGATGGTTCATCGCGACGACTTCGCAGATGACGGTGAGGTTCTTGCCGGGATTGAGCGGCACCGTCACCAGCGGCAGCGCGACTTCCAACAGCTCCGTCTCCTGGAGGTCGAGCCCGGTGCGGTCGTACTCGCGGGTGTTGTCCCAGTCTTCGAGCTGCACCACGACTTCGATGCGCTTTTGCTGGCGCACGGACCGGATGCCGAACAGCGCGTTGATGTCGATCAATCCCACGCCGCGGATTTCCATGTAGTGCCGCGAGATCTCGTGCCCGCGCCCGATGAGCACGTCGTTGCCCTGGCGCGTCACGTGTACGACGTCGTCCGCGACCAGCCGGTGGCCCCGCTCGACCAGATCGAGCACGCACTCGCTCTTGCCGATTCCCGACCGGCCGCGAAACAGCAGCCCCACGCCGAACACGTCGGCGAGGGATCCGTGCACCGTCGTGCGCGGCGCGAAGGCGTCGTCGAGAAACGGCTTCAGGCGACGGTAGAACTCCGCCGTCTTGAGGCGCGTGCGGATGATCGGTACGCCCTTGTCGCGCGCCACGGCCAGGAGCTCGTCCGGCGCTTCCTGGGCCTTGGTGATGATGACGCACGGGAGCGCATACGACAGAAACGTCTCGATCGATTTGCGCCGCGCCTTCGCGTCGAGCGAGGTGAGATACGTGATCTCCGTCTCGCCGAGAATATGAATGCGGTCGGTGCCGACGAAGCGCGCGGTGTAGCCCGCCAGCACGAGGCCCGGACTCGACGCCTCGGGCGACTTGATCTCCCGATCGAGCCCGACGTCGGCCGTGAGCAGCTCGAGCTGCAGCGGATCGCCCTTGCGGGCGAGCAGATCGCCGACCTTGATCACCGGACCCCTGAGGGCTTGGAGCGCGACGCCTGGCGGCGCGCGCGCGGCGTTTGCTTCTCGTCGAGCAGCTGCCGCTTCACCCGGGCGATCGCGGCGTCGAGCGCCGAGCGATGATCGTCTCCTTGCGCCTTGGCCACGTGGATGCGGCCGTGCGGCACATGCACCGCGATCTCGACCCCCGCTTCGCCATGGTCTTCGGTGAAGATCACCTGCGCATGATGCGGGCGCCGCGTGAGCTTGGTCACCTTGTCCACCAGCTCCCGCGTATGGGCGCGCAGCTCGTGGTCAATTTGGGTATGGCGTGCGGTGATCGTGATACGCATGACTCAACTCTCGCTTTCTCGCCCGGCAATGGTCTGTTCGATATGGGCGACGGTGGCGCGCGCCGCCACATCCCACGACAGGCCTGCGGCGAAGCGGCGTGCCGCGCGCCCCAGCCGCTCCACCAGGCCGGGATCGTTCGCCAGCGCCAGCATGCGATTGGCCAGCGCCGCAAAGTCGCCGTGCGGCACCAGATATCCCGTCACGCCATCACCGACGGACTCGCGCAGCCCGTCGCTGTCCGAGGCCAGCGCCGGCGTTCCGCATGCCGCCGCTTCGACGTTCGTGATACCCCACCCTTCCTTCGGACTCGGGAAAACGACTGCCCAGGCACGGCGCAATAGGCGACGTTTCTCCTCTTCCGGCACAAATCCCAGGAATCGAACCGCGGCTGCCAAGCCGAGTTCTCTTGCCAGCCGTTCCAGACGAGGCCGGTCATCGCCCTGCCCGCAGATGTCCAGCGTAATGTCCGCGCGTGACTGACGCGCTGCGGCAATCGCCCGGAGCGCAAGCTCCACTCCTTTATAACGCTTCAATCGGCCCAGGTACAAGAACGTGGGGCCTGTCGCGCGCGCCGTTGCGGGGTCGGGTCGATACGCCTGGGAATCCACACCCGGATGAATGACGACCACCCGCTCCGCCGGGACGCCTCGCCGCACCAGGTCATCCCGAGTGCTCTCTGAAATCGCATGAAATCCGGCCCTGCGATACACCCACGGAATCGGCAGCTCCGCGGCCCATACGATCGCCGCCAGCGGGGCGCTCGCCTCCGCGAATGCCGTCGTGCCGAACAGGTGTGGCACGATCGCCACGAACGGCAGCCGGGTCAGCGTGGGAAGGAAGAGCGGGACCTTGTTGATGTCCTCGATGACGACGTCGAACGGGCGCTGGCGCAGCGCGTGCCGCACCGCCCCGCGCCCGCGCAGCGCGAAGCTGTGCCTCCCCGCCACGCGCGTCACGTGGATCCCGTCCACGCTGGCCTGAGGCGCGCAGCCCGGCCAACCGCTGGCAACCAGCTGAATCTCATGACCCCACCCGGCGATCCGGCCGAACAGCTCGTGCAGATGGATTTCGGCGCCACCGGCCTGAGGGTTTTCGCGGTCGTTCCAGTTGACGAGCAGGATCCTCACAGCGCGCCGGTCTCGCGCGCCACGGCGTCGAGCACGCCGTTGATGAACGCCGGCGCCCGCGCACCGGCAAACCAGTGAGCCAGTTTCACCGCCTCATCGATGACCACGCGGGACGGCGTCGATGCCTCGTCCAGCTCGGCGAGCGCGAGCCGCAGGATGTTGCGTTCGATCACGCCGACGCGCTCGAGCCGCCAGTGCTCCGCGGCGTCCGCGATGCGGCGGTCGAACTCGGGCCTCCCGGCCACCGCCTTGGCGGCGAGATCCGCGCCGCGGTCGTAGCCCTGGGGTGCCCGGCCGTAGATCGCCGCGACCCGGGCGACGACCGCCTCGATGCTCGGTTCGCCCGACAATTCCCAAGCGTAGAGGAGCTGGAGGGCGCGCGCCCGCGCCTTAGTCTCGGGGCGCTGCACCGAGCCGCTCGAGCGCGTCGGCGGTTTCGAGCGCCGCCTGTACCGCCTCGGCGCCCTTACTCACCCGCGCCAGCGCCTGAACTTCCGTGTCGGTCGTCAGGACCCCGAAGCCGACCGCAATGCGGTGCGCGAGGGCGACGTTGCCCAAACCGCGTGCCGCCTCACCCGCCACGTACTCGAAATGGGGAGTCTCGCCCCGGATCACGCACCCCAGCGCCACGATCGCGTCGAAGCGCTCGCTCGCCGCCGCGGCCTCGGCGACCACGGGGAGCTCGAACGCGCCGGGCACCCACGTCACTTCCACATTGCTGTCCGCGATCCCGCCGCGGCGCAACGCGTCCCGGGCGCCGTCGAGCAACTTGGTGGTCACGTTTTCATGAAAGCGGCTGACGACGATCGCCACGCGCCGCTGGCGTTTGGAAGTGCGCGCAGCGGGAGGTGCTTTGTGTGGCACGATCAGTGCGTGAGGAAGTGGCCGAGCTTGTCCCGCTTGACGTCGAGATAGGCGCGATTCTCGTCGGACGGGGCGGGCACGATCGGCAACCGCTCGACGATCTCGAGCCCATAGCCCTCGAGGCCGATCAGCTTCATCGGATTGTTCGTCAGGACGCGGATGGACGACAAGCCGAGGTCGAGCAGGATCTGCGCGCCGATGCCGTAGTTCCGGAGATCCGGCTTGAATCCCAGCTTCTCGTTCGCCTCCACGGTATCGTGCCCCTGATCCTGGAGCTCGTAGGCCTTGAGCTTGTTGAGCAGCCCGATGCCCCTTCCTTCTTGATCGAGGTAGACGACCACGCCGGCCCCCTGTTCGGCGATCATCCGCATGGCGCTATGCAGCTGCCAGCCGCAGTCGCAGCGCGCCGAGCCGAAGACGTCGCCGGTCAGGCACTTGGAGTGCATCCGCACCAGGACCTGCTGTTTGCCCGCCACATCGCCGTGGACGAGCGCCACGTGCTCGGCATCATCCACGTCGTTGCGATAGCCGATGATCCGGAATTCGCCGAACGGCGTGGGCAGCCGCGCCTCGGCGATGCGATGCACGAGCCGCTCGTGCTTCAGCCGGTAGGCGACGAGTTGCGCGACCGCGATGAACGTCAGGCCGTGCTGTTGCGCGAACCGCTCCAAATCGGGGCGGCGCGCCATCGATCCGTCGGGATTGAGGATCTCGCAGATGACGCCGGCGGGATACAGGCCGGCCAGCCGTGCCAGATCGATGCTGGCTTCCGTCTGGCCGACGCGCTGTAACACGCCGCCGGGACGCGCCCGCAGCGGGAACACGTGGCCGGGGCGCCGCAGATCGCTGGGCACCGTCGATGGGTCGATCGCCACGCGGATCGTCGCGGCACGATCGGCCGCCGAGATCCCGGTGGTGACGCCGAAGCGCGCCGCGGCGTCGATGCTGATCGTGAATGCCGTCTCGTGCGACTCGTTGTTGTGCTCGGTCATCTGCGGCAGGCCGAGCGCCTGGCACCGCGCCGGCGTGAGCGGCATGCAGATGAGCCCACGGGCGTGCGTCGCCATGAAGTTGATCATCGCGGGCGTCACCTGCTCGGCCGCGCCGATCACATCGCCTTCGTTCTCGCGCCGCTCGTCATCAGCCACGATGACGAGCTTGCCGGCGCGGATGTCCGCAATCGCCTGTTCTACCGCTCGAAACGACATACCTGCCTCACGTACTTTCCAAGAACGTCGGCCTCGACGTGCACCCGATCACCGGATTTGAGCCGCCCCAACGTCGTATGCTCGCGCGTGAACGGCACGAGCGACACCTGCACAACGCCGCCGCTGGGCAACGCGTTCACCGTCAGGCTCACGCCGTCCACCGCGATCGCGCCGTGCAGAATCGTCGTGGCGGCGACCTCGGCCGGCACGCGAATATCGATGAGCAGGGCGTCGCCATGCGACGCCACTCGCTCGACGGTTCCAACGCCGTCCACGTGCCCCTGGACGATATGCCCTCCCATCAGATCCGCAGCGCGCACCGCCCGCTCGAGATTGACGCTGCCACCTTTCTGCCATTCGCCGATCAGCGTCCGCCCGAGTGTCGTCTGCACGGCGTGGACGGTAAACGCCCCCTTTGCGACCTTCTCGACCGTGAGACAGGCGCCATTCACGGCGATGCTCTCACCCTTCTTCAAACCGCGGTAGGGAGCGCGGATCCGCAGTACCCGTCCCCCGTCCCCCGTCCCGCTTCCCCCGTTCGAGGAAACGGACTCGATGCGCCCGACCGCGCTTACGATTCCGGTAAACATAGCCGTCGATCCAAGACCAATAATGTATCAGAGCCCAGCGGGCGCCGCTCCACCGCGACCCAGCGCGGCGCGTCCGCGAGCGGAAATGCCGCAACGCCTGGGAAAGCGGGCACTCCCCCTTCACCGAGCCACACCGGCGCCTGCACCCAGTACAACCGGTCCACGAGCCCTTCAGCGAGCAGCTTTGCGCCCAATGCCCCGCCTCCTTCACACAACACCGACTGGATCCCGGCGAGCCGGAGCTGCGCGAACCCCTGCGCCATCGTCTCGGGCCGGAACACGCGGACGCCGTTGCCTTCGAGCACCGACACGTTGGCGATCGGCGCTTCCGGTGACGCGACGACCCAGGTCGGGACTTCGCGCGCCGTCTGCACCAGCGACACGCCGGAGTTCAACATGGCGCGGCGGTCGAACACGATGCGCACGGGCGGCTTGCGCGGCGTCAGGCCGCCGCGCGCGGTGAGCTGCGGATTGTCGGTGAGGGCCGTCGTGCCGCCGACGGCGATGGCGTCGAAGCCGGCGCGCAGCCAGTGGACGTGGTCGCGCGCCTCGGGACCCGAGATCCATTGCGAGCGCTCGCCCGCATCGG
>WNFW01003733.1_pt1 | contig 10609 bp, 10 predicted proteins | sample 5400131 | NCBI WGS metagenome assembly WNFW01 (sample SAMN13153362, study PRJNA577476) | soil metagenome | isolation source: 20 cm soil or saprolite under grassland replicate 1 | place: USA:California | collected 2016-06-15
TCCTTGGGATGGGCGCTTCACCTCCTCGAGCGCAGCGACATCGTCGTCGCCCCGGGTTCGTTCTTCGGACCCGATGGGGAGGGGTTCGTCCGGATGGCGATGGTGCCACCGATCGACGACTGCGCACGGGCGGCGTCGGCGCTCGAGGACCTGCTCGCGGAGGTCCGCACGTGAGGGACGTCCTGGAGCTCGAGGAACGGATCGAGCGGAGCTGGACCGGCGTGTCCGAAGACCCGTCCGCCCCGATCGACACGCCGGCGGTGGAGGCGACGATCGAACTCCTCGACCGAGGATCGCTGCGGGTCGCCGAGCCCGATCCGGGACACGGCGGCGCTTGGCGCGTCAACGCCTGGGCGAAGCAGGCCGTGCTGCTGTACTTCCGGGTGCGCGGGTTCGAGACGTTCGAGGCGGGCCCTTTCGAGTACCACGACAAGCTTCCGCTCAAGCACGGCTACGAGGAGCAGGGCGTCCGCGTCGTCCCGCCGGCGACGGTCCGTTTCGGTGCGCACCTGGAGCCTGGGGTCGTGCTGATGCCGAGCTACGTGAACATCGGGGCGTACGTCGGGCGCGGAACGATGGTCGACACCTGGGCGACGGTCGGATCGTGCGCGCAGATCGGTGCGAACGTTCACCTCTCGGGAGGGGTCGGGATCGGCGGCGTCCTCGAGCCGCTCCAGGCGGTCCCGGTCGTGATCGAGGATGACGCCTTCATCGGGTCGCGGTGCATCGTGGTGGAGGGCGTTCACATCGGGCGCGGCGCGGTCCTCGGGGCGGGCGTGGTGCTCACCGGGAACACGCCCGTGATCGATCCGCGCGGCTCGGAGCCCGTCGAGCACCGGGGCCGCGTCCCCGACGGCGCCATCGTCGTCCCCGGGACCCGTCCGCGGTCGTTCCCGGCGGGGGAGTACGCGATGCCCTGCGGCCTCGTGATCGCGGACCGCAGCGAGGCGACCGACGACAAGGTCCGGCTCAACGACCTGCTCCGCGACGCCGGATCGTCGATGAGCTGATGTCGGACGGGCGAGCCGCTCCTCCGTCGCGTCCCGCGGACCGGATCCTCGAGTCCCCGATCGCGGCGACGTGGCGCTCGATCGCCCACGAGCGCGCCGTCCTCGTCGGGGTCGGACCCGGGATCAACGAGGGGGACCTCGACGAGCTCGCGGCGCTCGCCGGCTCCGCGGGCGCGGAGCCTGTCGGGCGCGTCGTGCAGAGCCGCTCGGCCCCCGACCCCCAGTTCTGGATCGGCAAGGGGAAGGTCGATGATCTGCACGGTCTGTTGCACGCGAGCGGGGCCGAGCTCGTCATCTTCGATGACGAGCTCGGCCCCGGCACGCTCCGCTCCCTCGAGGCACGGCTCAAGGTCAAGGTGGTCGACCGCACGGCGCTGATCCTGGACATCTTCGCCCTCCACGCGAACTCGAAGGAGGGGAAGGCGCAGGTCGAGCTCGCTCAGCTGAACTACCTCCTCCCGCGGCTGCGTGGCTGGGGCGAGGCGATGAGCCGGCTCGGCGGCGGCATCGGGACCCGAGGCCCGGGGGAGACGAAGCTGGAGATCGACCGACAGCACATCCGGCGGCGGATCACGAAGCTGCGGCGAGACGTGAAGGATCTGCGCAAGGAGCGTGACGTGAAGCGGGCCCGCCGGCAGAAGTCGAACCTGCCGCAGATCGCGATCGTCGGCTACACGAACGCCGGGAAGTCGACGCTGATGCGCCGCCTGACCGGCGCCGACGTGATCGTGGCCGACCAGCTCTTCGCCACGCTCGATCCGACGACCCGTCGGATCGACCTCCCCCGGGGCCGCCACGCCACGATCAGCGATACCGTCGGGTTCGTCTCGAAGCTGCCCCACGACCTGGTCGAGGCCTTCCGATCGACGCTCGAGGAGGTCACCCTGTCGGACCTCGTCCTGCACGTTGCCGACGCTTCGTCGCCGGAGCTGGAGCGCCAGATCGAGGCCGTGCGCCGAGTGCTGGAGGAGATCGGGGCGGCCAACATGCCGGAGGTCGTGGCGCTCAACAAGATCGACCGGCTGCGTGGGAGCGAGCGTGCGCGTCTGGCGACCCGGTTCCCGCGGTCGGTGTCGGTCTCGGCCGTCACGGGGGAAGGCGTCGAGGGGCTGCTCGAGGCGGTCGGCGCGGCGACGCCCCTCCCACCGGTCGAGGTGGAGGTGTTGATCCCGTGGGCTCGCGGAGACCTGGTCGCGATGCTCTACGACGAGACGGAGGTGCTGAAGGCGGAGGCCGAGCCCGACGGCACGCGGGTGCGCGCCCGCGTCGGCCTCCGGGAGCTGGCCGCGGTCCGCGCCTACGTCGCTGCGGCGGGCGGGCGCTCCGGCAGGGGGGAGCCGATCGACCAGAGCTTGGGGTCGTCCCAGTGACCGACGATCACCGTGTCGGGATCCTGACCCCGCTCCGTCGCGAAGCGGAGGGCGAGCATGTGCAGCCGGGCGACGAGCGGGATCTGGGCCAGGACGCCCGGGAGCCGTGACGGCTCCGGGAGTCGGGTCACGCCGATGCCCTCTGCTTCCGCGGCTCGCGCGACGCCCTCGACCAGACCGTCGTCGTCGGGGGTCGTCAGAGCGAGGACGTGGTCCTGCGCCGTTAGCGGTACCGCCGTTCCATGGAGGAAGAACTCCGCGTCGAACCCCTCGGCCAGGACCCGGGCCGCCTCGCGGACCTTGAGCGCTCCCTCGCGCGCCGTGACGGCGGTGTGACCGGCCCCGACGATCGAGAGCACGCGGCCGGGAACCGGCACCGCCTCGGTCCCGTTCGACTCGATCGCGTCGCGAACGCTGCTGGGGACGAGCGCGAGCTTGTCGGCCGTGATCGCATCGGCGCCCATCGCCGAGGCGAGCATGCCGAGCGCGAGCAGCGCCGTCGTGTAGCTCACGGTATACGTCTCGGAGGTCTCCTTCTCCACGGTCTGGATGGCGTCGTTGAACGAGGAGCCCTGACGACAGATCGTCACGGTCTGGAGACCCGCCGAGAAGGCGAGCGCGCGTGCTGCGAGTGCGTACGCGGTCTCTCCCGTGTGGGTGATGACCACGACCCCGTCCTGCGGCCCCACGATCGGAGCGTTCTTCACGAACTGCATCGAAGAGACGGCGTGCGCCGACCGACCCGCATCCTGGAGCATCGCCGCGCCCAGGTTGGCCGCGTGCTGGCTCGTGCCCGTCCCGACCACCCAGATCCGCCGGACGCGGTGGAGGGCCTCGGCGGCGGCATGGACCTGGGCCTTGACCGAGCCGGACGTGAGCACGTGTTCGAGCTGTTCGGGCTGCGAGCGGATCTGGTGTTCGAGCTGCGTGGCGTATCGCGACATCAGGGAGGCTCCTCGGGGATCCGGTGCCGGGAGCCTAGCCGACCTCAGAGGCGCCTGAGGACGGCGACGACCCTGCCCAGGATCCTGCCGTCGCTCATCTCGATGGGTTCGAGCGAGGGGTTCTCGGGGATCAGCATCACCCGGGGTCCGTCGTGGCCGAGTCGTTTCACGGTCGCCTCGTCCTCGGCGGGGCCTGGCAGGAGCGCCGCGACGATATCGCCATCGGTCGCCGAGCCCTGGCTGTGCACGACCACGACGTCGCCGTCGAGGATCCCGGCCCCGATCATGGACGTGCCACTCACGCGAAGGGCGAAGTGATCGCCCCCCCGGACGAATCCCGCCGGCACCGAGAGGTAGTCCTCCACGTGTTCGGTCGCGAGGGTGGGCTCGCCGGCAGCGATCCGGCCGAGCACGGGCACCACCGTCGCCTCGACCCGTGCCTCGGACGCGAGGGTCATCGCCCGTGGCTTCGTCGGATCTTTCTTCAATAATCCGGCACGTTCGAGGTTGGCGAGCTGTGCGTGGACCGACGACGACGAGGTCAGTCCGACCGCCTCCCCGATCTCACGCACCGTCGGCGGGTAGCCGCGGTCGCGCACGGTCTCGGCGATGAAGTCCACGATCCGCTGTTGCCGGGGAGTGATGTCAGACACCGTGGCTAGCCTCCTGTCCGTGAGGCGGACGCTACCACCGCGGATCAGGGGACGCAAACATATGTTCGATGCAGGCCTTGACACCGAACATACGTTCGGTCAGGGTTCGGTCGTGGGCCGAGCACGTGGACGACGCCGACGTGTCGTGGGGGGTGCCCTCCTGGTTGGCGCCCTGTCGCTCTCGGCCCCCGCGGTCGCGACGGCGGTCGCGGGGGGCTCGCCGCGGGGAACGGACGCGGCCGACCGGTACGTGGTCCGGGCAGGGGATACGTTGTGGGCCATCGCCCGCGAACGATCCCCTGGTCGCGACCCCCGTGACGTGGTGCAGGCCATCGTGGATGCCAACCAGATCGACGCCGGGGCGCTCCTGCCCGGACAGGTCCTCGTCATCCCAGCCTGACGGTTGACGGCCCAGCATGTTGCGGGTACGGTCCCGCCGCCACTACATCTTGTGGCCCGTTCCTATGCGCTGCCCTTGGTGCCAGGCCGACGACGACCGCGTGGTCGACTCGCGTCCGGCCGACGATGGAGGCTCGATCCGCCGGCGTCGCGAGTGCGCGGCGTGCGGGCGCCGGTTCACGACCTTCGAACGGATCGAGGAGGTCGGGTTGCTCGTCGCGAAACGGGACGGGAGCTCGCAACCCTTCGATCGCGAGAAGCTCGCCGCAGGGATCCGCAAGGCGTTCGCCGGGAGGCCCACCTCGCCGCTGCAGATCGAACAGATGGTGGGCCGGATCGAGGCCCGGGTGCGCCGCAAGGGGCCCAACGTGACCTCCCAACAGGTCGGCGGAGAGGTCCTCTCGATGCTGCAGAAGGCGGACGAGGTCGCCTACCTCCGGTACGCGAGCGTCTACAAGGACTTCCAGGGGACCGCGGACTTCGAACGCGAGCTGGGGATGTTGCTGGAGAAGAAAGAGCCCGCCAGGAAGCGCACCCGCTAGCCAGGTCCGTGGTCGGATCCCCAACGCGTGAGATACTAGATGTAGTGGTCGCCAAGGATTGTGTCCACTACCCCTTGACGTCGGCGACCGCCGGGTCCATGATGCGCAGACGCGAATGACAGGTCTGTAACTACACCGTTGAGGGTTCGTTCGCGGCGGAAGGAGGGAACACGTGGCGACTCGCGAGGGAGACGTCGAGGTGATCCGTGAGGGGCTCACCTTCGAGCGGTTCTTCACCCAGGAGGGGACGCATCCGTTCGATCAGGTCGGATGGGAGACCAGGGATGCGGTGATCCCCAATTACAAGGAAGGCGGGAATGCCTTCGAGCAGCGCGATGTCGAGTTCCCCCGCTCGTGGTCACAGAACGCGACGAACATCGTCGCGCAGAAGTACTTCCGCGGCACCCTCGGCACGCCGCAGCGAGAGTCCTCGGTGCGCCAGCTCGTGGCTCGCGTGGTCGACACGATCGCCGGCTGGGGCCGGAAGAACGCGTACTTCGCGTCCGAACACGACGCACAGGTCTTCGCCGATGAGCTCACACATCTCCTCGTGAACCAGATGGCGGCGTTCAATTCGCCCGTGTGGTTCAACGTGGGGGTCGCCGACACGCCGCAGCAGTGCAGCGCGTGTTTCATCCTCGCGGTGGACGATCACATGTCCTCGATCCTCAATTGGTACGTGGAGGAGGGGACCATCTTCAAGGGTGGATCGGGCTCCGGCATCAACCTGTCGAAGCTGCGGTCGTCGAAGGAGGGCCTCGCGGGCGGCGGGACGGCCTCCGGCCCGGTGAGCTTCATGCGCGGCGCCGACGCGTCGGCGGGGACGATCAAGTCGGGCGGGAAGACGCGTCGGGCGGCCAAGATGGTGATCCTGGACGTCGACCATCCGGACGTGCGGGACTTCATCTGGTGCAAGGCGACCGAGGAGAAGAAGGCCCGGGCGCTCCGCGACGCCGGGTTCGACATGGATCTCGACGGCAGGGACAGCTATTCGATCCAGTACCAGAACGCCAACAACTCGGTGCGCGTGACCGACGAGTTCATGCAGGCCGTCCTGGAGGACCGCGACTGGAAGCTCAAGGCGGTGACGACCGGCGAGACGCTCGAGACCACGCGGGCCCGCGATCTGATGCGGGACGTCGCCCTGGCGGCGTGGGAATGCGCCGACCCCGGGATGCAGTACGACACCACGATCAACGAATGGCACACCTGTCCGGCGAGTGGCCGTATCAACGCGTCCAACCCGTGCAGCGAGTACATGCATCTGGACAACAGCGCGTGCAACCTGGCCAGCCTGAACCTGATGAAGTTTCTCGACGCCGACGGCAACTTCGACGTCCGGAGCTTCCGGCGTGCCACCGAGATCGTCTTCACGGCCCAGGAGATCGTGGTCGGCGAGTCGGACTATCCGACCGACAAGGTCGGTGAGAACGCTCGGGCCTTCCGTCAGCTCGGTCTCGGCTACGCGAACCTCGGCGCGCTGCTGATGGCCCGCGGTCTTCCCTACGACTCCGACCAGGGTCGTGCCTGGGCGGGGGCCATCACGGCGATCATGACGGGGTGGGCCTACCGCACGAGTGCGCGGATCGCGGAGGTGACCGGGCCGTTCGCCGGCTACGCGTCCAACGCCGACGCGATGCTCCGGGTAGTGCGCAAGCACCGTGCCGCGGCGGACCAGATCGACGCCGAGCTGGTGCCCGAGGGGATGCTCTCCGCGGCCAAGCAGTCGTGGGACGAGGCGATCGCCCTCGGTGAGCGGCACGGGTACCGCAACGCCCAGGCGAGCGTGCTGGCTCCCACCGGCACGATCGGGCTGATGATGGACTGCGACACGACCGGCATCGAGCCCGAGCTGGCGCTCGTCAAGACGAAGAAGCTCGTCGGGGGCGGCACGATGCAGTTCGTCAACCAGACCGTCCCCCGCGCGCTCGCGAAGCTCGGGTACGACGCCGCGCAGACGGACGACATCGTGGCCTACATCGCGGAGCACAACTCCGTCGCCGACGCGCCGCACCTCAAGACCGAGCACTACCCGGTATTCCACACGGCGATGGGGGAGCAGCCCATCCACTACATGGGGCACGTACGGATGATGGCCGCGGCGCAGCCGTACATCTCCGGCGCCATCTCGAAGACGGTCAACATGCCCGAGGAGGCCACGGTCGAAGAGGTCGAGGAGCTCTTCGTGGAGAGCTGGCGGCTCGGGCTCAAGGCCGTCGCGATCTACCGGGACAACTGCAAGGTGGCGCAGCCGCTGTCCGCGGACAAGAGGAAGACCGCGGAGGCTCCCGAGGCTGAGCCGGCCGTGCTGGCGTGGTCGGCAAAGAAGCGGCTCCCGCAGTCGCGTCCCGCGCTGACGACATCGTTCCGCGTCGGCGACGCAGAGGGCTATGTCACCGCGGGCTCGTACCCCGACAACGGTCTCGGCGAGATCTTCCTGAAGGCGTCGAAGCAGGGATCGACCCTGTCCGGGATCATGGACGCCTTCTCGATCGCGGTGTCGGTCGGCTTGCAGTACGGCGTGCCGCTCGAGGACTACGCATCGAAGTTCATCAACATGAAGTTCGAGCCGAGCGGGATGACGAACGACCCCGACATCCGGTTCGCCTCGTCCATCGTGGACTACGTCTTCCGTCGTCTCGCGCTCGACCACCTGACGTGGGAGCAGCGAGAGGCGCTCGGGATCCGGTCGATCCAGGAGCGGACCGACGAGGCGGAGGGGAAGATCGCGGAGCTCGAGGCGGGCACCACCCAGGCGTCCGTGCCCGTGCTGCAGTCGATCGAGCAGGTGGAGCGACCGACCGCGAGGGTCCTAGACGCCCCGCTCTGTTACCAGTGCGGCTCGAAGATGCAGCCCGCCGGCTCGTGCTACGTCTGCGGCACCTGCGGCAGCACGTCCGGCTGCTCGTAGACTCCGGCGCGCGATGGCTGAACCGGCCGCGAGGCTGCTCGGGCTGCATCACGTCCAGCTGGCGATGCCCCCTGGTGAGGAGGAGGACGCCGTCAAGTTCTACGGCGCGATCCTCGGGCTCACCCAGGTGGACAAGCCGCCGGAGCTCGCCCCGCGGGGCGGCGTCTGGTTCCGGACCGCGGGGCTCGAGGTGCATCTCGGGATCGAGGAACCCTTCACGCCGGCCCGGAAGGCCCACCCGGCCTTCTTGGTCCATGACCTCGAGACCCTGCGCGAGCGGATCGAGCTCGCCGGCTATCGGGTGACCGACGACGTTCCGCTCGAGGGATTCCATCGATGCCACGTCCGCGACCCCTTCGGCAACCGTCTCGAGCTGGTCGAGCCCGCGTGAGCCGATGGACCTCCCGTTCAAGCGCCTGCGATCGGACGGGGCACTGCCGTCCGCCCAGCACTCCGGCGACGCGGGGCTCGATCTCCGCGCGGCGATCGATACGACCGTCAAGCCCGGCGAGCGGGTGATGGTTCCGACAGGCGTGGCCGTTGCGATCCCCGACGGCCACGCGGGCCTGGTGCTCCCGCGGAGCGGTCTCGCGACCGCGCGCGGTCTGACGCTCTCCAATTCGCCGGGGTTGATCGACGCGGGGTATCGGGGAGAGGTGATCTGTTCGGTCGTGAACCTCGACCGGGACGAACCCGTCGAGATACGGGCAGGTGACCGGATCGCGCAGCTCGTGGTCGTGGCGATCCCTTCCGTCGCGCCCACATGGGCTGAGGACCTACCCGAGAGCGGTCGCGGCGAGGGCGGGTTCGGCTCGACCGGGATGGATTGATCCGCCGGGAGCGGGTATCTCTTCGTGCGTAGCGGTACCGAAGAGGCCGGTTGAAGGTGTCGGAACGGGCTCCTAGGATGGATGAGCACGCGCGGACGTGGCTCAGTTGGTAGAGCACCACCTTGCCAAGGTGGGGGTCGCGGGTTCGAATCCCGTCGTCCGCTCCAGGTCAGATCCTCAGGGGCCCTTAACGATCTTCAGCTCGAACACGCGGCCGTCGTTCTCGTTCGGGTTCACGGCGTTGTCGACGCCGCTATCCGTGAGGTAGAGCCGTCTCGGTGATCCGTCGGTGCCAGGGGCGAAGGTGATGCCCGAGGCCGCCTTGATCCCCAGCCCCGTGAGATCGATCTTCCGGACGAGCGCGCCGTTCCACGTGGTCTCGAGGATGAAGTCCTGCCTGCTGCTCACGATCAGGAAGTGATGGGTTCGTGGAGTGACGAGGACGTCTTCCGCGGTGGTGAAGCCATACCTGTGGATCCCGAAGCTCCGGATGAAATCATCGCGCGTGCCGAACCGACCGTCCTTCCCTCGTCGGATCTTGTAGACGCGGTGGGAGGTCGAGTCAGAGACGATCAGCATCCTCTTCGCGGCGAAGTACGTCAGTCCCTCCGGATCGAAAGATCCGAAACGATGCGTCCGTAGGACCGTTGCCACGACGTCGTCACGGGTGCCGAACAAGCCGTCTTTGCCCGGCCGGTCCCGGAACACGCGATCGAGATCGTCGTCGGTGACATAGAGGGCGTCATGACCGCTATCGAGCGCCACGTCCTCGGGTTCCACGGTGAACTTCTTGAACGTCCGAGCCGAGACGAGGTTTCCCTTCCGCCTCGCGACGAAGAGGTTATGGCCCCTCCAGAGGGCAGGGATCTCGTCCACTTCGGAATCAGAGATCAGGAGGCGACGGGTCCTCGGGTCGTACGTGATGCCCATGGGATCCGGGCTGGGCGTCGACCACACCGAGGTGAGGGTGACTCGGATGACCTGTCCGTGGTCTGCATGCGCCGGCTGCGCGTTGAGCAGCGACATGATGAGGGGAATGCACACGACGAAGCGGATGGCACGGTTCATGTTCATCCTCCGGGGGCAGGTTGCGGGGAGGCATTCCCCGGCCATCTTCGTCTCAAACCCGACGATCCCGCGTTCTGATGACCAGCGTTCCGATCCTTACGACGGGTCGTCCTGCTCATCCACGCGCTTGGACGCGGCGATCAACCGGCGGAGGGTGAAGTTCTTCGACCGGTCCGCGGGTGGCCGTCCGACCCTGGGATCCGAAGACCAGTCGCACACCCCGCAGACGACGACCTGGATGTCACCTTGGCGCGTCGTCGTCCGAAGCTCGTCGGACCCGCACTCGGGACACCGATCTGGAGCGTCCACGATGTGAGGGTACGCCGCGATATGCCGGGGAGCGAGAACCTCGCCGCCTTTCAGCCGCACGCTAGACTGGGCGGCAGCCCGGGGACCCCGGGCTGCTCCATCCCGGCGGGGTGGCCGAGTGGTTTAGGCAGGGGCCTGCAAAGCCCCGCACACCGGTTCGATTCCGGTCCCCGCCTCGAAAGCTGCGGTAGCATCCAGGCCTCGGGCGCTTAGCTCAGGGGGAGAGCGCTTCCTTGACGCGGAAGAGGTCAGAGGTTCAAATCCTCTAGCGCCCACTGAGACAACTCGCAGGTCGGAGGCGGTTCGGCCTTCGGGTCTCGCTCTTCTCACCGACGGATCTGGTCTCTGAGGCGGCACCGAAGTGGCATGATGCGGCCCAGCGTCTTCCGATGGACGGACCGATCGTCTCGGCCGAATGAGATGAGGGGGAAGGCCAGATGCTATGGATCGCCTGGGTGCTCCTCGGTGCCGCCGTCGTGGCGATGCTTGCGTGGTTGTGGCAATTGGACGATCGGTCAAGGGATGCCGAACGGATCCTCAAGGAGATTCGCGAGATCGTCCTGCGATTGGATG
>WNFW01003734.1_pt1 | contig 10609 bp, 9 predicted proteins | sample 5400131 | NCBI WGS metagenome assembly WNFW01 (sample SAMN13153362, study PRJNA577476) | soil metagenome | isolation source: 20 cm soil or saprolite under grassland replicate 1 | place: USA:California | collected 2016-06-15
TCGACGCGATAGTCGAGCTGCGAGTGCACGATGAGGATCGGGGTCTTCCAGTTCTGCGCGAAATTCAGAGGCGACCACTTCTCATACAGCGCCCGGTTCGCGTAGGGCGCGCCGCCGAACTCCCAGTCCATGAACCACAGCTCTTCCGTGGTCCCCGCCATACTCACCGGATCGAACACGCCGTCGTGCGACACCAGCGTCTTGAACCGGCCGGTGTGCCCGGCGATCCAGTAGACCATGTAGCCGCCGTAGGACGCACCCGCGGCGCTCATCCTGGTCGAATCGACGTAGGGAAGGCGTGCCACGACGTCGAGGCCCTTCATGAGGTCCTGATACGGATAGTCCCCCCAGTGCTGCGAAATGGCGTCCGTGAACTTCTGACCGTAGCCGGTCGAGCCATGGAAGTTGACCGCGGCCACCACGTACCCGCGCGACGCGAACATCGCGTAGTTCCAGCGTGCCCCCCAGTAGTCGGTCCACGCACTCTGCGGCCCGCCGTGCACCAGGTAGATGAGCGGATACCGCCTGCCGGGGTCGAAGCCGGGCGGCTTGAGCAACCACCCGAATACAGAGTCTCCCAGCGCGCCCACGAAGCCGAATGCGTCGAGCGGCCGGAGATCGAGAGTTTCGAGCGCCGCGTCGGTATGATGCGTGAGCTGCCGGCCGGAAACCCAGATCTCGTTGGGCTGGGTGTTGCTCTGGTGCAGATACATGAGCCCCCGACCGTCGGGCATGACCTGGACGTCGGTGTTGACCCCACTGCCGCCAACCACCACGGAACGACGGAACGACGGCAGCTCGATCCGGTAGACGTTGTCACGCCCGCGCTCTTCGACGACGGCGTAGAGGCACTTCGAATCCGGACACCACGTGTACGAGCCCACGGACAGAGGCCATCCGACCGTAGCTTCGGTCGGCGCCCCATTTTCCGTCCTGCCGTCCTTGCGTCGCAGGAGCATCAATCGTAGTCGATCCGCCTCGAACCCGGCCCGCTCCATCGAGAGGTACGCAAGCCAGTTGCCGTCGGGCGAATAGCGCGGGGTATTGTCGGCTCCGCGCCCGGGCGTCACCGCCCGCATTCCGGAACCGTCCGGTGCCATGACGTAGACATCGACGTTCGTATTGTCGGCGACCGTGGAGTCGCCGTGCATGGCGACCGCGATCTCTTTCCCATCGGGGGAGACGCTCACGTCTCCATCCCCGCCGGTGGCGATCGTCGGGACGTCGTGGTCCACGGGCGTCACGTCCCTCGTGCTGCCGTCCGCCAGCGTGACGACGAACAGATGCTGGCGCTTGCCGGCCCGCCAATCGTCCCAGTGTCGCCACACCAGACCGGTCCACAGGCGGGCGTCGGTGGGGAAGTCGCCGTTGCGGCGGTCGATTTCCTGTTGCGCGGGCCATTTGATGTCGCTCGTGACCACGAGCCCCGTGCCGTCGGGCAGCCATACCGGATCGAACACGCCCTCGGCGAGGGTCGTCACGCGTCGTGCCTCACCGCCGGCGACCGGGAGCACCCACAGCTGCGCACCGTTCTCCCGCGTGGAGACGAAGGCCAGGGCGCGGCCGTCGGGCGACCAGCGCGGCTGCCGATCCGATCCCGGACCGGCGGTGAGCTGGCGCCCCGACCCACTCGCCACGTCGGCGAGCCAGATGCGCGTGATGCCGCGGTTGTCCTTGAGGGAGTGCTCGGTGACGGTGTACGCCACCCACTTGCCGTCGGGTGAGAGCTGCGGGGTGCCCACCGACTTGAGCCCGAGATAGTCGTCGATGGTGATCGCGCGCTTCTGGGCGGCGACGGGCATCACCAGCGCGGCGAGCAAGCTCGGCACGAGCACACCAGCGATCCGTTTCATGAATGGCTGCCTAGTAGTCCGGATGCGTGAGAATTGCCTTCACGAGATCGTCGAACACCTTGGAATCGGCCGTCACCGCCCCGCTCGCGTCGGTGTGCACGTTCCAGCCGCACAGCTCGTTCAGCGCCGTGGCCTCCTCGTAGGTGAGGTGCAGGACGTAGCCCCCCGCGTCGCCGCCCCCGCTCGATCGCGCAGCGCCGTCGAGGACCTTCTTGAGCACGTCCGGCAGGTGCCGCGCCCCGCGGACGGCGTCGTATTGCGCGCGGCTGACCGTGAGATCCATGTGCTCCCTTGCCAATGGCGGGTCGCGGGCGAAATCTTCTCCCGGCGCCCCTTTCTCGCAAGGAACCGATGCCACGGACCGAGTTCATCGCCACCGGGTTCCACGTTCCCGAGCGCGTCGTGACCAACGACGACCTCGCAAAGATCATGGACACCTCCGACGAGTGGATCACCCAGCGATCGGGGATCAAGACGCGACACTGGGTGTCGGACGGCGAGACCGGTGCCACGCTGGCGCGGCGGGCGGCCCTCCAGGCGCTCACCAAGGCGGGTATGAAGCCGGCGGACCTGGACTGCATCGTGTACTGCACCTGTACCCCCGACCACTTCGAGCCCGGCAACGGCGTGTTCCTGCAGCGCGAGCTCGGGATCAGGGACATCCCCGCGATCGATGTGCGCAACCAGTGCGCCGGATTCGTGTACGGATTGTCGGTCGCGGACGCCTGGATCCGGGCCGGCCAGTACCGCCGCGTGCTGCTCGTCGGCGCGGAAGTGCACTCCCGGGGGCTCGACCGGACCACGCGCGGTCGCGACACGGCCGTGCTGTTCGGTGACGGCGCGGGGGTCGCGATCCTCGGCCCCACCGACGACCCGGGGCGCGGCGTGCTCTCGACCCACCTCTATGCCGACGGCCGCCACGCCGAGAAGCTGTGGGTGGACGCCCCGGGGCTGGCGCACGACCCGTTCATTAGCGCCGAGCTGATCGAGGAGGGAAAGCACCGCGCCGTCATGGAAGGCCGCGAGGTCTTCAAGTACGCGGCGGTGCTCATGCCGCAATCCGTGGCCACGGCCCTCGAGGCGAACCGCGCGACCCCCGCGGACGTGAAGCTCCTCGTACCGCACCAGGCGAACCTGCGGATCCTCGAGATGGTGCAGAAAGCTACGGGCCTGCGCGACGACCAGGTCTACGTGAACATTCAGAAGTACGGGAACACGACCGCCGCCTCGATTCCCATCGCACTGCACGAAGCGCTGTGCGAGGGACGGCTGAAGCGGGGGGACCTCCTCATCTTCACAGCGTTCGGGTCCGGATTCACCTGGGCGAGCGCCGCGATCCGGTGGTAGCCGCTACTTGATCTCCTGCCCCCAGAGATCGCGGTACACGATCGGCCCCTCGTTCAAGGCCTTGATCCCCGCCTCGATCTGAGTCTTGTCGCCCACCACCACGATGTCGAAGTGATCCGGATCGATGTATTGTCGCGCCACGCGCTGCACGTCGACGGCGGTGATGGCGTTGATGCGGTCCACGTAGTGATCGTAGTAGTCGAGCGGCAGGCCGAACGCGAGAAGCTCCCGGAACCGCGCCGCGGCGCCGCCCGTGGTCTCGAAGTCGCCCGGCAGGCCGAGCGTGAGATAGGCTTTCGCCTTCGCGAGCTCGGCCGGTGCCACCGTCTCGTCGCGGATCAGCCGCAGCTCCTTCAGGAACTCGATGAGCGAGCTGTCGGTCTTGGCGGTCACGACCGACGCGAGGGCGACGAATGCCCCGGCGAGCCGACGCGGCGCGAACTGCGAAAAGGCGCCGTAGGTGTACCCATGGGTCTCGCGCAGGTTCTGATTCAGGCGCGACGTGAACGCGCCGCCGACGATCGTGTTCAACACCTCGAGCGCGAACCAATCCGGCGTGGTGCGGACTGGGCCCACGTGCCCGATCCGTACCACGGACTGCGCCGCGCCTGGCTTGTCGATCAGATACACGGTGCGGGTCGCCGCCGGCGCGGGAGCGGGAGGGCTCGGGAACGCGGGCACGTCGCCGCGCGCCCACCCGCCGAACCGTGCGGCCGCGAGCCGGCGCGCTTCGGCCAGTGTGACGTCGCCCACGATCAGCAGGCGCGCGCCGTTGGGCCGGTAATACGATCGATAGAACTCCCCGACGCGCTCGCGCGCGAGCCGGGCCGTCGCGCTGTCGGTGCCGTTCAGCGGATGCCCGTAAGGATGGTCGCGACCGTACACGATCGCCGGAAACGCGACATTCGCCACGGCCACGGGCTCGTCGCGCTGCTGCACCAGCTGCGCCGCGCGGAGCTCCCGTTGCCGTGCGATCTCCGAATCGGCCAAGCTGGGCCGCAGCACCACGTCGGCAAGCAGGTCGAGCCCGGCCTCGAGCCGCCGTTTGGGCACGTGGATCGACGCGCTCGCGCCGTCGAAACTCGCCGCCGTGTTGAGCTGGGCGCCGAGGAACGCGGCTTCGTCGGCCACCTCGAGGGCGCCGCGTACGCCCGCTCCCTGCTGCAGCATCGTCGCCGTGAAGGTCGCAAGCCCGGGAGCGGCAGACGGATCCCGCGCCGCGCCCGCGTCGATGAGGAGCTGGACGTCCACCACCGGCACCTTGTGCATTTCGACGACGGCGAGCGTGAGGCCGTTGGGGAGCGTCGTGGCCTGGACGGCCGGGAGCTTGAGCGCGGGCGGGGGCTGGAGAGTGGGAGGCTTGCTGCGATCGACTGCCTGGGCGGTCAGGCGGACCGGCGGACTGGCGGTCAGTAACGCCGCTGCCGCTGCGAGCACCAGGACCGCTCCTCCGCTTCCGTTCGCCTTCATGGCTTCACCGCCAGCTCGGGCTTCCCCTGCGGCACCACGCTCAGCACCACGCGGTGGGCGCCGCTGAGGTAGGTCTGCGCGGCGCGCTGCACCGCCGCTGGCGTCACGCGGGCGTACCGCTCCAGGTCCTTCTGGAAGTAGTCCGGAGTCCCGACGAAGTAGTTGTAAAAGTTCAGCTGATCGGCCTTGCCGCCAAAGCCGCCGACGCGCTCCATGCGTGACAGGAACTGCGCCTCGACCGTGTTCTGGGCCCGCTCCACCTCGCGCGGCGTCGGGCCCTGGTCGGCGAGCCTGCGCAGCTCTTCGTCGATGACCCGTTGCAGCTCGCCGAGGTCATGGCCCGGGCGGGCGGTGGCATAGATCTCGAATTTGCCGTCGATGCGGCCGCCATCTTGGAAAGCCACGACGTCGGTCGCGATTTGCAGCTCGTACACCAGTCGTCGATAGAGGCGCGACGACCGGCCGCCGGCCAGCACGTTGGCGAGGACGTCGAGCGTGGCATCGTCGACGCTGAACGCCTTCACTGTGTGCCAGGCATCGTACACCCGCGGCAGCTGGACGCGGTCCTCCAGCACGGCGCCAACCACCCCCGCCGTTTGCACTACGGGAGGCGGCGTGCGGGTCACCGCGGGCCCGCGCGGGATATCGCCGAAGTAACGCTCCACGAGCTGACGGGCGTCCCGCGGGGTGATATCGCCCGCGATCGCCAGCGTCGCGTTGTTCGGCGTATAGTACCTCTGGAAAAACTGGCGCACGTCGTCCAGGGTGGCCGCCTGGAGATCCGCCATCGAGCCGATCACCGGCCAGTGGTACGGATGGCTCGCGGGGTAGAGGCGGTCCAGGATATTCTCTTCCGCCAGCCCGTAGGGACGGTTCTCGTAGCTCTGCCGCCGCTCGTTTTGCACTACGCCGCGTTGCAGATCGACCTTGGTCGCGGTCATCTCGGGCAACAGGAACCCCATGCGGTCCGCGTCGAGGTACAACATGAGGGGGAGCGCGTTCGCGGGCCCATCCTCGTAGTAATTGGTGCGGTCCTCGGTGGTCGAGCCGTTGTTGTCCGCGCCCGCCGCCTCGAGTAGCCGGTCGAAATCACCGGTCGGCACGTGCTGAGAGCCCATGAACATGATGTGCTCGAACAGGTGGGCGAATCCAGTACGACCCGGCTTCTCGTCCGACGAGCCGACGTGGTACCACATGTTCACCGCCACCACCGGTACCGAGTGATCCTCGTGCACGATCACCTGGAGGCCGTTCGGGAGCGTGAACGTCCGGTAGGGCACACGGAGCGATTGGGCGGACAGGTGGACGGGCGGACGGGCGGACAGGAGTCCCAGCAGCACGGCCGTGGCGGTCGCAATTCGGGCCATCATCACTCCTCTAGATTCCAGATTCGGGAAAACAGTTGCACCTGGAATATTACGCGTCCCGTGCGGCCCTCACCGAATCCGCACACATGGGGCCGAAGATTTGCCGTGGAAACTACGTTCCCGCAAGGTGCGTAGTGCGCGCCACAAAGGAGATCCACATGTTGGGCTTGTTGATCGGAGCGGCGGCGCTGGGCGGAGGGTTCGTGGCCACGCGCAACTTCGTGCGGCGCCGGCTACGGTTCGTCGATGCGGTGCGGAAGCCCGCCGCACCACTCGTTGCGGGGCTCGCCGCGGGGCTCGCCGCCAGTGTGGTGGCGCTCCCCCTCGGGGTGCTCCTTCCGGTGACGGTCTGGACGGCCGCGGCCTTCGGGGTGGGTGTGGCCGGGGGCGTGGCGAGCGGGCGCCGGACGCCCGAGCTCCCGCCCGGCTCCTAGACGACCCTCAGGCCCGCCTCCGGCGCCGCGGCCTCCGGTCGGCCCGCGACGCTGCGCAGGGCCCGCACCGCATCCTTCGCGAACGTCTTGCCCGCCCCCTTCTCCACTTCCTCGAGGGCGGTCCACTTGGGAAATGCCGGCCGTACCGGTGTCGCCATCTGCAGGGTCTCGAACGCGTCCGCCACCGCGAGGATCTTCACGGTCAACGGCAGCGGCAGGGCCTCGATGTCCCAGTCCTCGCCGACGATCTCGTAGTAGTGCCCGTACTCCCCGATGATCTCGGCGGCGCCGCGCATGGCGCGCGCCACGCCCACGGAAGAATCTGACACCGAACGGGACAACAGTCGCAGCAGGCGCTGGTCGCGCGTCCCCACTTCGTGCAACAGCGCCGCCACCCGCAGGTTCTCGACGTCGGACTCGGGGAGCTCCAGCTCCCGTCCGATCGCCGCCGCCACATCGGCCACCCGGTTCGAGTGCCCCTGCTGATTGCGTTCGGCGGATTCGATGTGATAGGTCAAGAGCTCCAGCGTCGCCATGTACGCGTTCTTGACTTCCGCGAGCCGCGCTTCCCGCTGCTCCGCGAGTCCGCCTACGACGTAGCCGGTGAGAATGAGGAAGCCGGCCCACGGCCCGAGCGCGAGCAGTGCGTCGGGGTAGAAGCCGGGCAGCATGTCGAGGCCCTGGAAGTACTGGTAATAAAAAACGAGCGCGACGACGAACACGCCCGCCATCACGGCGAAGCGACGGCCGCCGTAGAAACCGGCGAGAATCATCGGCAAATAGTAAAAGCTCAGGAACGCAAACTTCTGCTCCACGAGGGCGTGGATGGCGGCCATCGCGAGCACCAGCAGCAACACGAAAACCCGCTCGAAATGGCGGAAGAAGAAGAGCTTGGCGCGCTCCAGGAGACGCGGTTGGGCCACGAAAGACCTCGAGCGTAAGCGGTGTCAGGGGGCGCAAAATCAAACTGGGGAAAGCGGCCCGCTGGCGCAATAGCCGGGCCCGGATTCGTGCGCGGTTTCGTGCTCAGAGGGCCCCGTCCTCCTCCCCTCCTCCCGGGTCGTGATCCGGGCGATCCTGCTCGTACCCAATGCACTCGAGCATCGGGAGCGGCGGGTAGCGGGGGAAGCGCGAGTCCGTGTCGGCCCGGCCGCAGCGGAAGAACGTGGACCCGCGCCGATTCGTCACGGGTCGCACCCAGCGGCAGCTGCGACAGAGGCCGACGGCGTCGTGGTCAGTCATCCGTTGTCCGTCGAGGCAATATCGCGCAGGGTCCAGCCCGCGCAACCGCGCGCGACCGCGGGCTATGGCATTCTGAAGGGGCGGTTCCCCATCTTGGTAGTCTATGGCCGGTGACGCCACGCCGCCTTCTTCGCCGCCCCCGCCCGCCCCCGAGCTACCGCCGGGGCTGCTCGCGGAGTACCTCGAGAGCGCGCGCGCCCAGCTCGGCGTGCTCGCCGGGCTCGCCGAGCGGCTCGTCGTCGCAGGCGGCGACCGCGGCGCGCTCGACGCGCTGCGACGCGAAACGCACAAGGTGCACGGCTCGGCCGGCTCGTACGGATTCATGGAAGCGTCACGCCTCGCGGCCGGCATGGAGGCGACCGTGAAGGATTGGGCCGCCCGACCCGACGACCCGGACGTGGAGCGCGGCTCGCTCGCCCGCTGGTTTGTCAAACGGCTCGCGGAGCTACTCGGAGTGGAAGTACCGGAGCTGAGCGTCGCGCCCCCTTCGCTCCCAGTCCGTTCGCAACCGCTGCCGCGGGTCGGCCCGCCGCCCCGGCCAGCACCGAGACCCCCTACCCAAGCTCCGCAGCGATCGGCGTACCAACGCCCCGCGGCGCCACCCGCGCGAATTGTCCCGCCCCCGCCCCCGCCCCCGCCCCCGCCCCAGCCCCAGCCCCAGCCCCCGCTGCCCGAAAAGCCGGCGGAGCGTACGTCGAACGGCCCCCCTGTCGTTCCACCTCCCGCGCCGGCACCGCCGCCCAAGCCGGCGGAGCCCGTCGTCGCACCGGCCGACGCCGTCCTGGTCCCGGAGGTGATCTACGTAGAGGACGACGCGGCGCTCGCCGAGCTGCTCGAGTACGGGTTACGCGCGCAGGGGTATCGGTTTTTGGCGTATCGTAACGGCCGGGAAGCACTGCGCGAGTTGCTCGCGCTCGACGTGCGCGGCACGCGTCCCTTGCTGCTCCTGGACGTCGATCTTCCCGCGTTGGACGGGTATTCGATCCTCGACGCGCTGGAGCGCGCGCGCCCGGGAACCTACCGTGTCGTATTCACGACGGTGCATGGCACCGAGGAGGAGCAGCTGCGCGGACTGGAAGCGGGCGCGCTCGACTATCTCGTAAAGCCCATCAGCCTGCGCGTGGCGCTCGAGAAGATCAAGCGCTGGGTGGGGGGGGGCCGGTGACGAGCCTGCAATTCCTCTGGGTCGTGGCGGTCGCGCAAGGAGTTCTGCTCGTCGCGCTGATCATCCTCATCATCTTGAATCGCTGGTTTCGCGTGCGTCGCAGCGCCCGGCTGCAGCCACGCCGGCGCGAGCTGGATGCGGTGATGCAGCGTTGGGCGATGGGGCAGGCGCCCGCTGCCGACGTGGAACGGGCCCTGGCACGCCTGCCTGTGTCGCTGGCCATCGATGGGCTCGTCACCTGGTCCGCCCGGGTGCCGGGCGAGCGGTGGCAGGACCTGTCGCGGGTGTTGGCCAACCAGTGGTGGACCCGCGTGGTGCGCACCAACAACCGGTCGGCGCGCTGGTGGAAACGGCTCGAGTGCGCCCGCTTCCTCTCGGTCGCCGCGACGCCGCACGACATCGGCCGGGTGCTCCGCTTGTTGCGCGACGACCATCCCGCCGTGCAGATCGCAGCCGCCACCACGCTCGAGCGCCTGACCAGTCCCATTCTCGTGACCGCGGCACTCGATCAGCTGCCGCTGCTCGGGCCCACGGTGCAGGCCTACTACGCGAGTGCGCTCAAGAAGGCGCGTCCTGCAGTGGTGCGCCACCTGCAGCAGCTGTTCCGGCGGCCCGACGATCCTCGGCTCCCGCGCATGATCGAGTTCGCAGGGCGCCTGGAGCACCCGGACCTGCGCGAGCCGTTCAGCGCCCTCGCCACGCACCGGGACCCGGAGGTCCGGACCCAGGTGGCCCGCGCGTTGGGGAAGTACCCCCACCCGGAGTCGATTGCCGCGCTGCGACTCCTCGCGCAGGACCAGATCTGGCCCGTGCGAGCCCAGGCCGTCCGCTCGCTCGGCATGGTCGCCGATCCAGCCACCGTGCCGCTGGTGCGAGAGGCGCTGCGCGATGGCGAGTGGTGGGTGCGTTTGCGGGCGGGGCTCGCCCTCACCCGGTTTGGCGCGGCGGGGCGCAACGTCCTGCTCGCCGCCGAAGTCGGCGCGTACGAGCCAAGTCGCGACATGGCGCGGCTCGTGCTCGGCCTCTCCCCGCAAGCCCTGGCGGAATACGCGGCGTGAGCTCCGTCATTCACGGGGGCGACCTCGCGATCCTGCTCTACTTCCTGGTGTTGAATTCCTTCTACGCGCTGCTGCTGGTGCTCTCGATCCCCGAGATCTGGGAGCAAACCCGGCTGGCGGAGGACGAAGACTTCCAACGGCTGATGCAGAGCGACGCCCTGCCGCCGATCTCGATCCTCGTACCCGCCCACAACGAGAGCGCGACCATCGAGGCGAGCGTCACCGCCCTCCTGACGCTCGAGTATCGCAGCTTCGAGATCATCGTGGTGAACGACGGCTCCAAGGACGACACACTGGAGCGGCTGCGGCACGCGTTCGACCTGTACGAGGTACCGCGCACCTATCCAGAGACGATCGCCACGAAGGCGCTCCGGGCTCTGTACCGCTCGCGCACCCGTACGCGCCTGCTCGTCCTCGATAAGGAGAACGGCGGCAAGGCGGACTCGCTCAACGCCGCCATCAACGCCAGCCGGTTTCCCCTCGTCATCGCGGTGGACGCGGACACGCTGATCGAGCCCGACGCGCTGCTGCGCCTCACGCGGCCGTTCCTACTCGGCCGGGAGATCGCGGCCGTGGGCGGCACGATCCGCGTGGCGAACGCGTGCACCGTGAAGGATGGACGCGTGACCGACGCCCGGGTCCCGAGCCGGTTCCTCCCCGGCGTGCAGGTGGT
>WNFW01003736.1_pt1 | contig 10607 bp, 10 predicted proteins | sample 5400131 | NCBI WGS metagenome assembly WNFW01 (sample SAMN13153362, study PRJNA577476) | soil metagenome | isolation source: 20 cm soil or saprolite under grassland replicate 1 | place: USA:California | collected 2016-06-15
GTGCTTCGGACTCCGTTCTTTCGGCTTTGAGCCGTGCTTCGGACTCCGTTCTTTCGGCTTTGAGATGGCGCTCCAGCTTGGCAATTTGCAATGTTTGTTTCGCTAGGTTTGAGGCACGAGCGGCAGATTCGATTTTGCTCTGGCGCAGGGAGTCGGAGATTTCCCGGATCGCATCTTTAAGATTTGTTATCTCCGCCTGATATTCGCTAATCTTCGCCGCGCGCTGCTGCAACGACGCGAAAAGTTCGCGCATCTGGAGCCGATAGGCCTCTGCCTGAGAGGAGATCTTCGGAGCAGTGGTGTCCGGTCCTTCTAAGCTCGCTTGAGGCTCGAGTCCCCACGCAAGTAATCGCTCAACGCGGCCAACCTCGTCGATTTTTTCCTGGAATGACGCTGCGACCAACCCCGGCCATCTGGCTTCCGGATCCACGCTGACGGCACGGTTTTCGATAAACGGATCTGCAAGCTGGCAATATTGCTGAACGACTTGGTCGTCGTGCAAGCGACTAAACCGAAAAAGAGCCTCGCCCTGTCGTTCGCAGCGGTCGCAAAACTCTTCAAAGCTCAATGGTCTCGCCATGTAGCTCACCGCCGGACGATGGAACACCACGCGGAATCCAAATTTCGAAAGTCTGTATCCCAGTTCCATGTCCTCGATGATCGTCCGGAACTGGCGATTAAAGACGCCGTGTTTGGCAAGAAACGATCGCTTGCATGACGAGCGCCCGCCCCAGAAGTAGGTAAAATCGAGCATCTGCCCATCCTTGAGATCGCCATAGGCAAAAAGGAAGCGGCGAATATCTGTGACGTAATGCATCAACGGCGTAACCGAAAGCGTCGGCGCCCACGTCGTGTATCCCAAGATCGCTACGCTTTCCTGCGGATATTGTTTGTGCGCTTTAAGATGCTCTTCGAGCAGGTGACTGTCGGCGATGTCGTCATCATCACAAAAAAGCAAAATTCTGCCACGGGACGCCAGAATACCGGTGTTCTTCGCCGCCGATATGCCTGAGTTCTCAATATGGAGATATTTTAGCTGTATTGGCGATGCAAAGTCGCGACACACCTCCGACGTAGCGTCTTTAGAGCCGTCATCGACCACAACCACCTCGTAACGATTCTTCGGTATGCTCTGGGCAGCGAAGCTCTCCAAAGTGTCGGTCAGCATGGCGGCCCGATTAAACGTCGGAATTATGACGCTGATGGCGGGTGATCTACTTTTCATATTAAGGCTAACGACATTTACTTTCGCTCTGCAGTTTCTTTACCGCTTAATCTGAGATCGCTATTTAACTCGTTATGACGTCGACACGGGCTGCGATGGCATTTCGCGAAGATCATAAATCAAACAGGTTTCATCATCGTGCACAACACAGGTCATAGTACCGGCGTTTAGTTTCGGGCCCGCGCACTCATGCATGTGGACGTCGATCAACCAGATGCAGCGGGGGGGGTTCCGGCGGTTACTGGAGGGGCAATCGGACCCGCCTTGCGTTTCGCGAAGTAGTCTTTCATCATCAAAAATCGCCTTTCGAAATAAAAGTAGGACAGGTGTGCAGCGCCAATCGTAATGGCGACAAGCAGCACAAAAAACGCGGCTCCTGTCAGCGACCACCGGTTCGTGGGAAGAATGGGGTAAAAGAGTAGCAGAATTGGCAAGTGAAAGATATAAAAGCCGTACGAGATCCGGCCCAGATGCCAAAGAAAACGATTTTCGCAAAACCGTTGGAGCGCGTTCTGCTGCGACGCGCAGATAATCAGGGTCGCGGCCAAAAGGTCTATTACGCTATAACCCCAGAGGAATTGCCTATTTTGCAGGAGGAATTGTGGATAACCGAAGCTCAAGCCACGAAGGAATATGCCTTGCTCACCCTCGTGCGGCATGAGGTCATAAGGGTTTTGTCCAATCGACGCATTCACAAGGCCGAGGAGAAGCACACAACCGCCCGCGAGAAAAAACCAGCGCGGTTTTAATTCCCGTTCAGTTAATCGAAAAACTGCGATCCCCGCGCCGATGGAAAAAGCGTCAAGATGAAAAGGCGTTGCGAGATGGAAGATATAGGTCGTGTAGGAATCCTCCACGCCATTAAGATGATAATAAGCGAAGAATGCGAGCCTCAAGAGCGGGATTAGCACGACAATTGCGACGATAACTCGCCGCAGGTTGGCCCCGCTGAGTACAAAAACGAGAAGAGGCCAGACCAGATAAAATTGTTCCTCGACCGACATCGACCACAGGTGCAGAGTCGGAAGGCTCTGATGTTGAGGATATGGATTGGAAATCAGATCAAAATTATACCAGTATCCGGCTAACGAAGGGAGCACATCTAAGAAACCCTGGGGCCGCCTCATGCACACGTACACAGCCGCGCAAACAAGAAGAAAGCCAAAATACGCCGGAAAGGTCCGCAGCAGACGGCGCCAGTAAAAACGGCCCAAATACTCCCCCAGTCGACGATTCGTTTCCGTCAACAGAATTGACGTGATCAAGAAACCCGACAGAACAAAAAAGAACTCGAGCCCAATCCAACCGACATCGGAGTAGCCATAGTGCGTCGCAAGCACAAGAATAGCGGCCAAACCCCTGAGTCCGTCGAGCGACGGGATATAACGCAACGACTTCGCTGACATGAGAGTCGTCTAGAATATCTTCATCCTAAATAGACACAACTGTCGCCCGAACTGATTCGGTTACCCAGTGGTTGGTTTATCCTAGCCCGCACGATACCTTCGGCTTCTTTGCAATCAAATACAAGTTACCCAGCGGCAATGTGAGCGGCAGGCTTCCAAAAACCGAGGCTTTCAATGCGCGCAGACCGATTTTTTTCAGCACACGAGGCAGCGGAATCAGATGAATCAGATAAGCAAGGGAATATGTGTTCCACACGCGTCCTTGTTCGATCACCTCGAAACCATTCGCTTCAAAAATTAGCCGAATGGTGGATGGCGAGTAGAGGAAAGTATGCTCGATATCGATGATCGGACTTTTCTCGCCCAAGAGCTGGGCAGACCATGACTCAACGTTGTGATTGAGAGTCAGGATGAAGCCGCCGGGCTTTAGAATCCGGAGGCACTCCGCGAGCAGCTCGTTCGGCTCAAGGATGTGATCGAAGATGTGGAACATACAAATCGCCTCGAACCTTTCCGCGTCGAAAAGCCCGCTGCGCATCACATCGCAGATGATACGCGTCCGCAGGGCAGGCGCCGCTTGCTCGACTGCCTGACGACTCGGCTCAACCCCGCGCACATCGCGAAAACCGGCTTCCATCGCGCGTTCGAGAAAAAATCCATTTCCGCAACCGATCTCGAGCAGACTTTCCCGGCAGCAACCCCGCGTGCAGAGCCGTTCCAGGTAGCGTCCATAGGTTTTCTTCAACCAGCGAAGCTCTTCACCGTAATGGAATGAGCTTTGCGCATAGAATTCATAAATAAGCGCGGGATCCGCGACCGGATCCGAGCGTACCAGCCCCGAGCGGTTCGAGCGCACGATGCGAAAATGGATTCTGTCCGGAAGGCGTCGGGCAGAAAAAGCAGCTGGCGACAACGAAGCCGCATCGAAATTCGCCGGATAGAGTTCGGTCGCGTCGCCTTCCTCGCCGGAAATGGGACAACGCGTCGGGCGCATTTCGATGGATCTCATTTCTTCAGGGCAGAAATATGCCCATCACATCGGTGCCTTCAATTTTCTCAAACTGAATCTCGAAGCTCGCGACCAGTTTCTTCTTCTGTTGCAGCGCGCGCTGAAGGATGACCCTTTTTTGGTCGATATCGCCGTGGACAAAAAGCGAACGCTCCTCGGCTTGAAAGCTTTTCATTCGAAATCGTTCGGATCTGCAACCGGTCTCACAAGAGGAACAAAATCAAAAAAACTGCCAAAACGAAAATCGTATTCGAAATTCGGCCGTTTGCTGCTCGAGCGCGCAGATCAGTCGGGTCACAGCAATCTTGCCCCTCTCCCGCTCAGCTAACGTCGGCAGATTCAGCGAACCGTCTGCGCGCGGAGGAAGCGTGGCGATTTTCTCCGGCTTCGTCGAAATTGACTTGCTCATCGACGAGATAAAGTGGCCGATTTTTTCCCTGGTTGTAAATCCGCCCGACGTATTCGCCGATAATGCCGAGAAACATGGTGTTAAAACCGAGAAAAAAGCTCATCAGTAGAATGAGGGTGGTAACGCCCGGTGGCGCCACCGGAATAAAACTCAGATGCAGAAAATAAATGGCCAAAACCAGAAGCATGTAAGCAAACGAGGCCAGTACCACCGCCGCGCCGAAAATGGTCGCAAGCCGCAACGGCTTGGCCGAGAAACAAAGGATCGCATTGATGGCAAAACCGATCGAGTACCAAATGCCTGCGCTCGATCTCCCGCCACTGCGAGTGGCCCGATCATATGGAATATAAACGCGCCGAAAACCGACCCAGTGGACCAGGCCGCGGAAGTAACGGTCCGGTTCTCGCAACAGCCTTAAAGTATCTACCACTTTACGATCGAGCAGCCGAAAATCGGTGGCGTTCGAGGGAATCTTGCAGTCGCTCAACGTATAAATCAGCCAGTAAGCGATCTTCGCGCCGATAGTTTTGAGTATCCGGTAATCGCTGCGTTTCCGCAGAACACCGACCACAACTTCGAAGCCTTCCTCCCATTGCCGCACGAATTCTGGGATCAGTTCCGGAGGATCTTGCAGATCGGAAAATAAGAGGACGACCGCATCTCCGCTGGCGTGATCCATACCCGCCATCATTGACGCTTCGACCCCGAAATTGCGGGAGTAACGGAGCCATTTCCAACGCCGGTCTCTTTCGCAAAATTCCCGCGCAATGATCGGTGTTCGATCGGTGCTCGCATTATCGAGCACGATGACCTCGTAATCGATGTGCGCGGGCAATGTGTCGAGAATTTGGGTCAATCGCGGGAAAACCACTGGAAGATTTTCTTCCTCGTTAAACGCAGGAACGAGAATCGTTAAGAGTTTGCTGGCAGGATTCTTCACTTCATCTCGGAGCCAGAGCTTCGGTGCGGACTGTCTTGGAACGAGGAATGTTCCCTTCACCGATGCGCGCCAGGAATTCATCCACCTGGCGCGAAATCCCAAGCGCGTCCAGTTTGTGTTCGGAACGAAGATATTCATACGAGCCGGCGAACTTCGCGAAGCGATCCTGGATTCCGACGCGACCGACCCAGCAGGGAGCGTAACTCGACGAAATCTCGGCAATCGCGGCGCCCAAGCCGCCGTAAATCGAATGTTCCTCCAAGGTGATGATCGCTCGATGATTGCGGCATATCGCGATTACTTGCTTGACGTTCAGCGGCTTAAGCGATGGTGCGCTCCAAGCACTGCTTCCCTCCCAACGTAAAGCTTCTTTTAAGGCTGCAGCGACCATTGAGCCGGTGGCGATAAACCCGAGTCCACCATCGCCCGAGTGCATTTCAATCAGCTCGCCCCAATCGTATTTAATCGGGCCCTCATGCACCGCGCCGATGTCGCACTTGCCGATGCGAATGTAAACCGGTCGTTCCGCGGAGAAGGCCAATTCCATCGCCCGCGTCATTTCATGAGCGTCTGCCGGGGAAAGAATCCGCACATTGGGAATGCCGCGGAGCGCGGAAATATCTTCGGTGCAGTGATGGCTGGCACCGAGCGCGCCGTAAACAAACCCCGCGCCATCACCAATCATCACCACCGGTAGTTCCTCGTAACAGATATCTAGTTTGATTTGTTCCAGCACGCGGATCGGAACAAAGGCACTCAATCCGTAGAGAATCGGCCGTAATCCCGCTTTCGCCAGCCCAGCTGCGACACCCACCATGTTTTGCTCAGCCACGCCGACATTGAGATAACGGTCGGGAAGCAATCGCCGAATCTCATCAAAAAGAGCGTAGCCGTGGTCGCCCGTAAGCAGAAGCACTCGCTCGTCCTGTTGGGCAACTTTGATCAGCGCGGCTGAGAAAGCATCCCTCATGAAAGTGACGCCGCGCTTTTTTTGCTCCCACCCAATTCGGTCACGGCAGCTCGATAAGTGTCCGGGGTCAGCCGCGTGTAATGCCAGATGTTGTTATCGTGCATAAAGGAGACGCCATAACCTTTTACGGTCTTCGCCACCATCGCGCGGGGACGGAATGAGTCGAGCTCATCTAGTTGTTGCAGGGCAACATCCAGCGCTGCTTCATCGTGACCGTTTACCTCCCGAGTTTCGAAGCCAAACGCTTGCAGTTTTTCGGCGATACTTCCTAGTCGCAGGACTTCTTCCACGCGCCCCATGGCCTGCAAACCATTATTGTCGATAATCACGGTCAAGTTCGACAAACCCCAGTGACCTGCGAAGAGAAGCGCTTCCCAAATCGGGCCTTCATTCATTTCCCCATCGCCGACAATGACGAAACAACGCTGACCCGTGCGGCGTCTTTTCGCGGCCCAAGCCAGACCAACTCCTACCGAAAGGCCATGGCCCATGGAACCCGAGGTCGTTTCCACGCCGGGGACATGCGCATCAGAAAGCCCTTTTAGCACGGTCCCGTCCGAGAAATAGCGACCGAGGTCCTCTGAGCTCAGCCAGCCGAGCTCGCGCATGCAGGCGTATTGTGCCATGACGCCGTGCCCTTTGCTCAAAATGAGATAATCGCGTCCGGGCGATTCGGGCTGCCCGTTGCCGAGATTTAAATGCGAACGATAAAGGACAGCAAGTATTTCGATAATGGAAAAAGCCGGCGCAATATGAGCCGTTGAGCCAGCGTAGGCCATTTCGATCACGGTTCGACGAAGAGTCACGGGGTCGAATTTTCTGTGGAGTGTTGCCGTCACGATTACGTCCTTCAAATAGAGGTGGAACCTGCGCGCAACGGGAAAAGTGTCCCGTCTTGCTTTCCCCAGACACGGCGATGCCATTCCAACGTGCGAAGAATGGCTTCTTCCAGTGGCACGTGCTCAGCCAAGCCCAGCGTTATCCTCGCTTTCGATGTGTCGGGTACGTATCGAGGGGACGATTCCGAATTAGTTTCCCGGCATGATATGTCGACCAAGTCCGGATCCAGGCCGCCACAATGCGCAACGAGTTTCGCCGTCTCAGCAATCGTGATTTCGCGCTCGCTACCGACATTGTACGGCTCATTTGCCAAGCCACGGAAAAGAATCGTCCAAAGCCAGACTACGACGTCAGCTGCATAGAGATACGAGCGGTAGGGTCGACCGTCGCCGCATATGCACGGCATCTGGCCATCTAAAACATCGCGAATGAAATTTCCGATCGCAAAATAGCTTTCGATTGGCTGCCAGGGGCCCACGCAGGCAAAGAGGCGCGCAATTTTGCACTCGACGCCGGAGCTAGCCCCGAAAACGACGCATAACATTTCGGCGGCACGTTTTCCTTCTCCGTACACCGAACTGGCTTGCGCGATGTCTGGCGCCCCCCGATACGTCTCCGGCATCAACTTCAGTCCTGGAGGTTGCGTTCCGTAAACCGCTCCCGAGCTTGTCAGGAGCAATTTCTTAGCGCGCATTCTCGAGGCTGCCTCAAGCACCCGCTCCGTTCCCGTAACGAGGGTTTTCCACGAGCTTAGCGGCGTGGTCGGTAACGCGCTCGCTCGCGCCTCCACATCAGCCGCGGCGTGTACCACAACGGCGAAATTTCCCGGTGGGGCACTAAAATTGTCCAGACTTCCCGGGTAGAGCACAATCGAATCCGCAACGAGACGAGGCGCGCGTTTTTCGAATGCTTGAGGATTCCGAGTAAGAACACTTGCTTGTGCTTTGAGATTCAATCGCCGGTTGGCGTGCAGAAAACTTTCGAGAAGCCATGTTCCGAGGAACCCAGTCCCGCCGGTGATGAAAATCCGCTCCCCGCGCAGTTGCTCCCAAAGCGGCTCCGTTTGATCCAGAATGTCATCGAGTTCAGTGGAGAGGATGTTCGTCATCATGCCGATGTTGGGGAAGAATATCACGCTTCGAACACAAGCGGAAGACCGGGCCGCAACAATTGATGCCCGCTAACCCCGTCGCACTTGACCTAGAGACGCAGAATCTCTTTTTAGGCGTCGTTTCTATACCCAGCAAGCGCCGCCAATCGCGGCATCCTGTGTGTAATCCCCGATCTGTCTCTGCGTGAGTCTGGGTAACTCAGTCCAACTCTTTGACGCTGCGGCCCGGTACCAAACGACTGTTTCTGCGACGGCCCGACTGAAATCCCAAACCGGCCTCCAACCGAGGAGATGGAACGCCTTGTTGATCGACAAATTCAAACGTCGCGCTTCATGCGGTGCAGTCGCGTCGGCTTGCGGAAACCATCTGCCGGGCCAATGCCGAAGGACCTCGGTGACAAGGTCACGCACCGCGCGATCTGACCCGGGCAGTGGTCCAAAGTTAAAAGCCGAAGAAAGTTCCTTGAAATGTGTCTGTTCGATGTTTTCGGCCGAAATCTCGTTCCAAAGTTTTTGACCCAACAACAGATATCCACTCAGTGGCTCCAGCACATGCTGCCAGGGACGGGTAGAGTTTTCGTTACGCACAAGAATCGGCTCCGATCGCTGCAACGCACGAACGCAATCCGGAAGGATTCGATCGGCGGCCCAGTCACCACCGCCGATAACGTTCCCGGTTCGCGCACTCGCAATAGCTATCCGCCGTCCATCTTGATCAGTCCCGAAAAATGATCGCCGATAGGCATCAATCGCGATTTCGGCCGCCGCTTTACTCGCGCTATAGGGATCATGGCCGCCTAACGGATCATTTTCGCTACAAGCTAAAAGACCTTCGGGATTTTCATAGCACTTGTCGGTTGTTATCATGATCGCGACACACCGGTTCAAACTCGTCCGGATAACTTCCATCACGTTTACTGAACCGGTGACGTTCGTTGTAAAGGTAATGAGGGGTTCTGCGTAAGAGCGACGGACAAGCGACTGGGCTGCCAGGTGAAAAACAAATTCAGGTCTTATCGATGAAACCGCTTCTCGTAGCGCCTGTAGATCGCGGACATCGCCCCGCTCGTCGTGAATACGTTCCTGTAGGTTTAGCTGACTAAAGAGGGATGGCTCCGTGCAATCGATCGAGTAGCCAAAGACGTTCGCGCCCAGTAGGAGGAGCCATTCACAGAGCCACGAACCTTTGAAGCCGGTATGTCCGGTGACGAAAACTTTTTTGCCTGCGTAAACTTTCCCGAAGGCGGACGAAGGCTCGAACATGGCTTGTGGCAATCCCGTGCGGTCAATCGCGGTCACTTCTTGACCTTGAGCGTGCTCGCGGCGGGCGAAGCTTCGCCGGTGCCTTGTTCGACCAGACTTTCCAGGGGGCCGCGCCTGTCTGCCAGAGCTGATTCAGGTATTGCGCTTCCTGATAAGTATCCATCGATTGCCAGAAGCCCTCGTGTTGGTACGAGTTTAACTCGCCATCACGTACCAAATCAGCGATCGGTTGACGCTCGAACATGATATTCGGACCGCGATCGAGATAGCCGAAAATTTTGTGATCACAGACCATGAATCCACCGCTGATGTAAGCTTCTTCGACCTGTGGTTTTTCACTGAAAGTGTGAATGCGACCACGCTCGTCGATGCTTAATGCGCCATAACGACCGGCCGGATGAACTGCAGCCAACGTGCAGATTTTCCCTGCCTTTTCATGGCAACGAATGCTCTCATTGATGTCGATATCCGAAACCCCGTCACCGTAAGTGAGCAGAAACGTTTTTTCCTGGATGAGGTATTTCTGCACCAGTTTGATCCGGTGAGCTGTTCCAGATTCCTTACCAGTGTACCCGAGAGTCACAGTCCAGTCCTCCTCGTCGTGACGGTTATGGAAGCGCACGGCGGGAGCGCGGCCTAACTTGAGCGTTGCGTCGCAGGTATTCCAAAGGTAATTGCGGAAATAATCGCGAATCATCTCTGCCTTGTACCCGAGGCAAAGAATGAACTCTCGATGTCCATAATGCGCATAGATTTTCATGATGTGCCACAGAATCGGCTGGCTTCCGATAGGCACCATTGGTTTGGGACGAAATTCCGTTTCCTCGCGTAACCGGGTGCCCTTGCCTCCACATAAAATAACTACTTTCATCCGAATCCCACCTTTCTTACCGTTTGAAAGCGGATGATTGCTAATCCTGGTCCGCCAGAGGAAGTTTTCAATGTCACATCGAGTAGCCTCCCGCCCTTAGTCTTCACTACAAACTCCGTTGGGCATCCGTCGAAGTCATTCGTCCTCGTCTTTATCAGCCCCCGCGAAAATTCGCAAGCAGATCACGAAATCCACAATCGCGGCGAATTCATCAATATTGTGATTCGGTTTTGGCTTTCGAAAAAATGGAAGTCTTCATTGTGAATTACGTTGACGGCTTTTCCTCATCGTGCCACAGCATCGCTTCCTTTGGTCCCTTTCAGGATAAGTTTGCTGGCCACAAACGGCGTTATCAAAAGCCGCTTAGGAATGCGATGTTCTAATAACTTGCCAGACGATCACTGTGTGTTCCGGGTTTTCCCAGAGACGAGTCAGGCAGGACGGCGGGTGTGCGGGCCATGGATCGTTCGCGAATTCCAAAACGTGCGTGATCGGCGTGGACCGGAGCAAACTGCAGAACCAATCATCGCTGCCGGCTGACCAGAGAGCCTTTGTGATGGCTT
>WNFW01010356.1_pt1 | contig 10604 bp, 8 predicted proteins | sample 5400131 | NCBI WGS metagenome assembly WNFW01 (sample SAMN13153362, study PRJNA577476) | soil metagenome | isolation source: 20 cm soil or saprolite under grassland replicate 1 | place: USA:California | collected 2016-06-15
GCGTGGACCATCGACGCGAGGAGATCGAGGGCTTCCCGCAGGAACGCGTAGCCGAGCGCCGTCCCCGCGAGCACCGCCACCAGGACCAAAAGCAGGACGGCCGTCGTCACGGCGCTTAGGAGTATAACAGCCCGGCCAACCTTGACGCTGACGGCGCGGCGCGTTAAATTGACTTGGCATTCAGCCCGCACGAGGTGTGAGAATCATCATGAGGAGGCGCTGATGTCCGCCGAGCAGGCGCGGTCCCTGTACACCTCGATGCCGGAACGTCTCGCTCGTGCGCGCACGGCGTTCGGTCGGCCCCTCACGCTCACCGAGAAGATCCTCGCCGCCCACTGCTGGGACTTCGCGAGCCAGACGTGGGAGCGTGGCCGCGCCATTCTGCGGCTGCGCGTGGACCGCGTCGGTCTGCAGGACGTCACCGGGCAGATGGCGCTCCTCCAGTTCATGCACTCGGGACGCATGCGCGTGGCGGTTCCGACGACGCTGCACTGCGACCACCTGATCCGCGCCGAGAGCGGCAGCGCCGACGACCTGGCGCGCGCGATCAGCGAGAACCAGGAGGTCTACGACTTCCTCCACTCGGCCTCGAAGAAGTACGGGATCGGCTTCTGGAAGCCGGGCGCCGGCATCATCCACCAGGTCGTGCTCGAGAACTACGCCTTCCCCGGCGGGCTGATGATCGGAGCGGACTCCCACACGCCCAACGGCGGCGGCCTCGGCATGCTCGCCATCGGCGTGGGCGGCGCCGACTGCGGTGAGGTGATGGCGGGGCTCCCGTGGGAGGTGCTCCACCCAAAGCTGATCGGCGTCCAGCTGACGGGCAAGCTCGCCGGGTGGACCGCGGCGAAGGACATCATCACCTACCTCTGCACGCTCCTGACCGTCAAGGGCGGCACCAACAAGATCATCGAGTACTTCGGGCCCGGCGCCGAGTCGATCAGCGCGACCGGCAAGGGGACGATCTGCAACATGGGCGCGGAGCTCGGCGCCACGACGTCCGTCTTTCCCTTCGACCCACGCATGGCGGCGTACTTGCGCGCCACCGACCGCGCCGACCTCGCGGCGCTGGCCGAGGAGTTCCGGGAGCACCTCCGGCCCGACCCCGAGGTCGTCGCGGAGCCGAAGCGCTTCTACGACGAGCTGGTCGAGATCAACCTGGACGCGCTCGAGCCGCACATGGTCGGGCCGCACTCGCCCGACCGGGGCCGACCCATCTCGAAGCTCGCCGCCGAGGTGCGGGCGAACGGCTGGCCGGCGAAGATCACCAACGCGCTCATCGGCTCCTGCACGAACTCGTCGTACGAGGACATGCGCCGCGCCGCGCACGTCGCCACGCAGGGCATCAAGGCCGGCCTCCGCGCCAAGGTCCCGTTCTGGATCACGCCGGGCTCGGAGCGGATCTACCAGACCATCAAGCGCGACGGCCTCATCGAGACCTTCCAGAAGATCGGCGGCACGGTGCTCGCGAACGCGTGTGGGCCCTGTATCGGCCAGTGGAAGCGGAGCGACGTCAAGACGGGGGAGCCGAACACGATCGTGTCGTCCTTCAACCGGAACTTCCCCGGCCGCAACGACGGTAGCGCCGCGACGCTCTCCTTCCTGACGAGCCCGGAGCTCGTCACCGCGCTCGCGTTCTCGGGCACGCTCGAGTTCGATCCCGTGCACGGCACGATTCCCGACGCGCAGGGCAAGGCGTTCCGCTTCACGCCGCCCGAGGCCGAGGAGCTGCCGCGCGACGGCTTCGCCGGCGGGGCTGCGGGGTACGAGGAGCCCGCGGCCGACGGCGAGTCGATCCAGGTCATCGTCCGGCCGAACAGCGAGCGACTGCAGATTCTAGAGCCCTTCAGGCCTTGGGACGGTAAGGATTTCATCGACTTGCCGATTCTGATAAAGACGAAAGGCAAGACGACGACCGATCATATATCGCCGGCCGGGGCGTGGCTCCGCTACCGCGGTCACCTCGACAAGATCAGCGACAACATGTTCCTCGGCGCCGTGAACGCGTTCACCGGCGAGGCGGGGAAGGGCGTCAACCCCCTCACGGGGGGCGCGCCGCAGCCCTTCACGAAGATCGCGCGCGAGCTCAAGGCCAAGGGCGTGCGCTGGGTGGTCATCGGCGACGAGAACTATGGTGAAGGCTCGAGCCGCGAGCACGCGGCGATGTCGCCGCGCTACCTGGGCTGCGCCGTCGTCCTCGTCAAGAGCTTCGCCCGCATCCACGAGACGAACCTCAAGAAGCAGGGCGTCCTGCCCCTCACGTTCAAGGACCCGCGCGACTACGACCGCTTCGAGGCGCAGGACCGCGTGAGCGTCACGGGCCTCGCGGCGCTCGAGCCGGGGAAGCCCGTGAGCGTGACGATCAAGAAGCCCGACGGACGGACGCAGACCATCGAGGCGCTCCACAGCCTCACCAGGGAGCACATCACGTGGTTCAAGGCCGGGTCGGCGCTGAACGCGGCCCAGGGGGACAGGAAGTAAATGGCGGGCAGGGTCAAGCTCCCGAAGGGCGAGAAGATCACGATCGACCACGGCAAGCTCCGGGTCCCGGACAACCCGATCATCGCGTTCATCGAGGGTGACGGCACCGGCCCGGACATCTGGCGCGCGTCCGTGCGCGTGCTCGACGCGGCGGTCGAGCAGTCCTACCGCGGGAAGAAGAAGATCGCCTGGGTCGAGGTGTACGCGGGTGAGAAGGCGCAGGCCGTCTACGGCCGCGATTGCCCGCCGAACCTCCTGCCCGAGGAGACGCTCGACGTCATCCGTGAGTACCTGGTCGCGATCAAGGGCCCGCTCACCACGCCGATCGGTGAAGGGTTCCGCTCGCTGAACGTGACGCTTCGTCAAGTGCTCGACCTGTATGTCTGCCTGCGCCCGGTCAAGTACTTCAAGGGTGTGCCGTCTCCGGTCAAACGGCCGGACAAGGTGGACATGGTCATCTTCAGAGAGAACACGGAGGACATCTACGCGGGGATCGAGTGGGAGCAGGGGACGCCGGAGGCGAAGAGGGTGGTGGATTTCCTCCAGAAGGAGATGAAGGTCACCAAGATCCGCTTCCCCGGCACCTCGTCCATCGGCATCAAGCCCGTCTCCAAGGAGGGCTCCGAGCGACTGATCCGCGCGGCGATCCGCTACGCGATCGAGAACAACCGGAAGAACGTGACGCTCGTCCACAAGGGGAACATCCAGAAGTACACGGAAGGGATGTTCATGAAGTGGGGCTACGCGCTCGCGAAGCGCGAGTTCGGCGACAAGACCGTGTCGTGGGACGACTGCGGCGGCAAGCCGCCGGCCGGCAAGATCCTCATCAAGGACGCGATCACCGACGCGTTCCTCCAGCAGATCCTCACGCGCCCGGACGAGTTCGACGTGATCCCCGCCCCGAACCTCACGGGCGATCTCCTCTCCGACGCGCTCGCCGCCCAGGTGGGCGGGATCGGGATCGCGCCGGGCGCCAACATCAACTACGAGACCGGCCACGCGCTCTTCGAGGCGACGCACGGCACGGCGCCGAAGTACGCCGGCCAGGACAAGGTCAACCCGGGCTCGGTCATCCTCTCGGGCGAGATGATGCTGCGTTACATGGGCTGGAGCGACGCGGCGGACCGGATCATCGGGGGGCTCGAGAAGACGATCCAGTCGAAGGTGGTGACGTACGACTTCGCGCGGCTCATGGAGGGGGCGATGGAGGTGAAGTGCTCGGAGTTCGGGACGGCGATCATCAAGAGCATGGCGTCGCTGTAGACCGTACCGGGAGATGGGGATGCAGCTCGGCAGGGCGGAGATCCTGAGCACGAAGCAGCCGCGACCCAAGATCACGGTGGTGGGCGCGGGCAACGTCGGCGCCTCTGTCGCCCAGTACGCCGTCGAGAAGGAGCTCGGGGACGTCGTCCTGGTGGACGTGATCGAGGGCGTGCCGCAGGGCAAGGCCCTCGATCTGGCCCAAGCGGGACCGATTCACGGCTACGACTCCCGCCTGATCGGCTCGAACGGCTACGACGAGAGCGCGAACTCCGACATCGTGGTCATCACCGCGGGGCTGGCGCGCAAGCCCGGCATGACCCGCGACGACCTCCTCTTCAAGAACGCGGAGATCGTCGGGAGGGAGCGTCGTGGACCAGGTCGTGGGGCGCTCGAAGCAGGCGATCCTGATCCTCGTCACGAACCCCCTGGACGCGATGGTCCAGCTCGCGTGGAAGCGGTCGGGGTGGGCACCCGAGCGCGTGATCGGCATGGCGGGCGTCCTCGACTCGTCGCGCTTCCGCACGTTCATCGCGCGCGAGCTCAACGTCTCGGTCGAGAACGTGACGGCCTTCGTGCTGGGCGGCCACGGTGACACGATGGTGCCGCTGCCGCGCTACTCGACGGTCGCCGGGATCCCGATCACCGAGCTCCTGCCGAAGGCCACGATCGACGCGCTCGTGCAGCGCACGGCCAACGGCGGCGCCGAGATCGTCGGCCTGCTCAAGACCGGCAGCGCCTACTACGCGCCCGCGGCCTCCACGGTCGAGATGGTCGAGGCCATCCTGAAGGACAAGAAGAAGATCCTGCCGTGCGCCGCGTACCTGAACGGCCAGTACGGCGTGCGCGGCCTCTACGTCGGCGTGCCGGTGAAGCTCGGCCGCGCCGGTGTGGAGCAGGTCATCGAGATCACGCTCGCGCCCGACGAGCAGGCCGCGTTCGACAAGTCGGCCGCGGCCGTGCGCGAGCTTGTCGACAAGCTGAAGCTCTAGGCGGAGCCGATGCGCGACATCCACACGAGCGCGATCGTCGACGCGGTCAAGAAGCTCTGCATGGACGCGAATCTCGACCTGGAGCCGGACATGCTCCGCGCGTTCGACCGGGCGCTCGCGACCGAGCGCTCGCCGGCGGGCCGGCAGGTGCTCCAGACGCTCAAGCAGAACGCCGAGATGGCGCGGACGCAGCGTATCCCGTACTGCCAGGACACGGGCTTCGTCGTGTGCTTCGTCGAGCTCGGCCAGGACGCGCACGTCACGGGCGGGGCCCTCGACGCCGCGATCAACGAGGGCGTGCGGCAGGGCTACACCGAGGGCTACCTGCGCGCGTCCATCGTGCGCTCGCCCTTCGACCGCGTGAACACGGGCGACAACACGCCCGCGGTCATCCACGTGGACGTCGTCCCCGGCGCGACCCTCAAGCTCATGCTCATGGCGAAAGGGGGCGGCTGCGAGAACCGGTCGAAGTACAGGATGCTCACGCCCGCCGAGGGCACGTCCGGCGTGAAGGAGTGGATCCTCGAGTGCGTCCGCACGGCCGGCCCCGACGCGTGCCCGCCGCTCATCCTGGGCGTCGGCGTCGGCGGGACGTTCGAGAAGGCCGCGCTCCTGTCGAAGAAGGCGCTCTTCCGTGAGCTCGGCTCGCCGAACCCCGATCCGGTCGTCGACGCGCTCGAGACGGAGCTTCTCGACCGAGCGAACCGGCTGGGGATCGGCCCCCAGGGCTACGGCGGCGACACGACGGCGTTCGGCATCCACATCCTCACGTACCCCTGCCACATCACGTCCTTGCCCGTCGCCGTCACCATCGAGTGTCACGCGCATCGGCACAAGGAGGTGACGCTGTGAGCCGCGTGCACCAGGAACCGACGCTGTGAGCGTCACGACGGCCGCGGACGGGATCAAGGAGGTCGCGCCGCCGCTCAGCGACGCCGACGTCGAGTCGCTCAAGGCCGGTGACCGCGTGCGCATCACGGGCGTCCTCTACACGGCGCGCGACGCCGCCCACGGCCGCCTGCTCCCGCTCATCGAGAAGGGCGCGCCCCTGCCCATCGACGTCCGCGGCCAGATCATCTACTACACGGGGCCGTCGCCGGCGCGGCCGGGCAGCATCGTCGGCTCGATCGGCCCGACGACGGCGAGCCGGATGGACACGTACGTGCCGGCGCTCCTCGGACTCGGGCTCAAGGGCACGATCGGCAAGGGCTACCGCGGGCAAGCGGTGAAGGACGCCCTTCGCCAGCACAAGGGCGTGTACTTCGGCGCGATCGGCGGCGCCGGGGCCGTGCTCTCCCAGTTCGTCAAGAAGCTCTCGATCGTCGCCTACGAAGATTTGGGTACCGAGGCTATTCGTCGTCTCGAAGTCGAGGCCTTCCCGGCCATCGTCGTCAACGACTGCCACGGCGGCGACCTCTACCAGGACGGGATGAAGGCCTACGCCCGGGAGGACACATGATCCGTCAGCCTGCCGGCGCGGCGCGGCCACCGATCGCGGCGGCGCATCTGCGCACCGACGCGTGGTGGGTGCTGCCGGTCACCGTCGTGATCGTGCTCGGCGCCTTCGTCGTCTACTCGACGTGGGCGGCGCTCCAGAACGCCCACTATTTCTTCGCGCCCTACCTGTCGCCGTTCTACTCGCCCTGCCTCTCGCGATCGTGCCTGCACCTGACGTTCGGCGTCGGCCTGCCGGACGTCTCGTTCCCGATCGTCGGCGTGGTCTCGCCCGCGTTCCTCATCCTCTGGGGTCCCGGCCTGTTCCGGCTGACGTGCTACTACTACCGGAAGGCCTATTACCGGTCGTTCTGGCTGGCGCCCGCGGCCTGCGCCGTGCGCGACGTCAAGCGCGCCTACACGGGCGAGACGCGCTTCCCGCTGATCCTCCAGAACTTCCACCGCTACGCCTGGTACGTTGCGGTCGTCTTCATCGTGCTGCTCACCTGGGACGCCCTGCTCGCGTTCCGGTTCCCCAACGGCTTCGGGATCGGCGTCGGGACGGTCGTCATGTGGGTCAACGTGATCCTCCTGGCGGCCTACACCTTCTCGTGCCACTCGTGCCGGCACGTGTGCGGCGGGCACGTCGACGTGTTCTCGAGGGCGCCCGGGCGCTACCGGGTCTGGCACGTCCTCAGCTGGCTGAACGAGCGCCACCCGACCTACGCGTGGCTGTCGCTCTTCAGCGTGGGGCTCACCGATCTCTACATCCGGCTGGTGTCCATGGGCATCATCCGCGATCTGAGGATCCTCTGATGCGCTGCCGACTGACTTCGCCTCACTTCGTTCTCGGTCGTCGCCTGTCCTCACGTACAACCGCGTACGCTCCGGCAGGCTCCTTCCTCGGGCCTCGTGAGGCTCGCCATTCGGCATCGCGGCAGACCGCAATCGCGGTTGTGGAGATCCTCTGATGGCTGGCGACGACTACGAGAGCCACGAGCATGACGTCCTCGTCATCGGCGCCGGGGGCGCCGGACTGCGCGCGGCCATCGAAGCCGCGGCCCAGGGCGTCTCGGTCGGTCTCGTCTGCAAGTCTCTCCTCGGCAAGGCGCACACGGTGATGGCCGAGGGCGGCATCGCGGCGGCGCTCGGCAACGTGTGGCCGGAGGACAACTGGCAGGTGCACTTCCGCGACACGATGCGCGGCGGCAAGATGCTCAACAACTGGCGGATGGCGCAGCTGCACGCCCAGGAGGCGCCGGAGCGCGTGCTGGAGCTGGAGCGCTGGGGCGCGCTCTTCGACCGCACCAAGGACGGCCGCATCCTCCAGCGCGACTTCGGCGGGCACCGCTACGCGCGCCTGGCGCACGTGGGCGACCGGACCGGCCTCGAGATGATCCGGACACTCCAGTACCACGGCATCCACCAGGGCATCGACGTCTACATGGAGTGCAAGATCGAGCGGCTCCTGAAGGACGGTGAGCGCGTCTGCGGCGCGTTCGGGTACTGGCGCGAGACCGGGAAGTTCGTCCTCTTCAAGGCGAAGGCGATCGTGCTCGCCACCGGCGGCATCGGCAAGGCGTGGAAGATCACGTCCAACTCCTGGGAGTACACGGGCGACGGCCACGCGCTGGCCCTCTGGGCGGGCGCCGACCTGATCGACATGGAGTTCGTCCAGTTCCACCCGACGGGGATGGTCTGGCCGCCGTCGGTGCGGGGCATCCTCGTCACCGAGGGGGTGCGCGGCGACGGCGGCACGCTCAGGAACAAGAACGGCGAGCGCTTCATGTTCAACTACATCCCGGAGTTCTTCAAGGGGGAGACCGCGGACAACGAGGCGGAGGCCGACCGCTGGTACGAGGACAAGAGGAACAACCGGCGCACGCCGGACCTGCTGCCGCGCGACGAGGTCGCGCGGGCGATCAACACCGAGGTCAAGGCCGGGCGCGGCAGCCCCCACGGCGGCGCGTTCCTCGACATCTGCACGCGCCGCCCCGCCGACTACATCAGGAAGCGCCTGCCCTCCATGTACCACCAGTTCAAGGAGCTGGCGGACGTGGACATCACCAAGGAGCCGATGGAGGTCGGGCCGACCTGCCACTACGTGATGGGCGGCGTCCGCGTGGACGCGGACAGCGCCGCGGCGACGGTGCCCGGGCTCTTCGCCGCCGGCGAGGTCGCGGGCGGTATGCACGGTGCCAACCGCCTCGGCGGCAACTCGCTCTCCGACCTGCTCGTCTTCGGCCGCCGTGCGGGGCTCTCGGCGGCGCTCTACGCGAAGAACCGCGGCGGCCAGCTCACCGTGGACCAGGGGCAGGTCGAGGCCGTCGCGCGTGAGGTCATCGCGCCGTTCGACCGGGCACACGGGGAGAACCCGTACGCGCTCCAGGCCGAGCTGCAGGAGACGATGCAGACCCTCGTCGGGATCATCCGGACCGAGAGCGAGCTCCGAGAGGCGCTCGGGAAGATCGAGCGGCTCAAGGCGCGGGCCGAGCGCGTCGGCGTGGACGGCAACCGCCAGTACAACCCCGGCTGGCACACGGCCCTGGACCTGAAATCGCTGCTGACCGTCGCCGAGTGCTGCGCCACGGCCGCGCTCGAGCGCACGGAGAGCCGCGGCGGCCACACGCGCGATGACCACCCCTACACGGACGATCAGTGGGGCAAGGTCAACGTGGTGCAGCGCCTCGAGGGCGCGGACCTCCGGCTTCGCCGCGAGGCCCTGCCCGAGATGCCCGCCGAGCTGAAGGCGCTCTTCCAGGAGCGCAAGTGATGGCGACCGTCACGATGCGCGTCTTTCGCGGCGACGCCGGTGGTGGCGCGTTCAAGGACTACCGCGTGGAGGCCGACGAGGGCATGGTCGTCCTCGACGTCATCCACCGTCTCCAGGCCACGCAGGCCAACGACCTGGCCTGCCGCTGGAACTGCAAGGCGGGCAAGTGCGGCTCATGCAGCGCCGAGGTCAACGGCAAGCCGCGCCTCATGTGCATGACCCGAATGAACCTGTTCCGCGAGGGCGAGATCATCTCGGTCGCGCCGATCCGCGCCTTCCCAATCATCAGGGACCTCGTCACGAACGTCGCCTACAACTACGAGAAGGCGAAGGCGATCCCGCCGCTCCGGCTCAAGCCGCCTGAGGCCGACGGCACCTACCGGATGATGCAGGAGGACATCGACCGCATCCAGGAGTTCCACAAGTGCATCGAGTGCTTCCTCTGCCAGGACGTGTGCCACGTCATCCGTGACCACGAAGCGCACAAGAAGGCGTTCGCCGGGCCGCGCTTCTTCATCAAGCTCGCGGGGCTCGAGATGCACCCGCTCGACGCGGCCGATCGGACGCCGTTCGTGCGGCGCGAGGCCGGGATCGGCCTGTGCAACATCACGAAGTGCTGCACGGAGGTGTGCCCGGAGCACATCCACATCACGGACAACGGCATCATTCCGCTGAAGGAGCGGATGGCCGACAGCTTCGACCCGATCGTCCGGCTCCTGCGACGATTCAGAGGCATGCGAAAGGACGGCGCGTGACGGAGCCCCACGCGTCGCCCGCGGGCCTCCGCCGGCCCGCGCCGCTTTCATGAAGGTCCACGAGTACCAGGCCAAGGCGCTGCTGCGCGAGTTCGGCGTTCCGGTGCCCAACGGCGAGGTCGCGAGCTCGCCCGCCGACGCGAAGGTCGTCGCGGCGCGGATCGGCGGCAAGGTGGTCGTGAAGGCGCAGGTGCACGCGGGCGGGCGCGGCAAGGCGGGCGGCATCAAGCCCGCCGACGGCGCGACGGAAGCTGAGGCCGCGGCGAGACAGATCCTCGGCATGCGGCTCCGGACGCCGCAGACGCCGCCCGAGGGCCTCGAGGTGCGCTCGGTGCTCGTCGAGGAGGCGTCGGCGATCGAGCGCGAGCTCTACCTCTCGATCACGCTCGACCGCGCCCGAAGCGCGCACGTGGTGATGGCCTCCCAGGCCGGCGGCATGGACATCGAGGAGGTCGCCGCGCGGACGCCCGAGAAGATCCTCCGCGAGTGGGCCCATCCGGCGCTCGGCCTCGCCGACTTCCAGGCGCGGCGCCTCGCCTTCGGGCTGGGCCTCGCGGGCGATCAGTTCAAGCAGGGCGTCGGGCTGCTCAAGAGCCTCTTCGCCTTCTACCTCGCGAAGGACTGCTCGCTCGCCGAGATCAACCCCCTGGTCGTCACCGGCGACGGCCGGGTGCTCGCCCTCGACGCGAAGCTCACCTTCGACGACAACGCGCTCTCTCGCCACCCGGAGCTCGTGGCCCTCCGCGACGTCCGCGAGGAGGACCCACTCGACGTCGAGGCGTCCAAGTACGGCCTCAACTACATCAAGCTCGACGGCACCGTGGGCTGCATGGTGAACGGCGCCGGCCTCGCAATGGCGACGATGGACATCATCAAGCTCGCGGGCGGCGAGCCGGCGAACTTCCTCGA
>WNFW01003740.1_pt1 | contig 10603 bp, 12 predicted proteins | sample 5400131 | NCBI WGS metagenome assembly WNFW01 (sample SAMN13153362, study PRJNA577476) | soil metagenome | isolation source: 20 cm soil or saprolite under grassland replicate 1 | place: USA:California | collected 2016-06-15
CCAGTACAAAACGGGTCCGCCCTCAGTCCGAAGTGAGAATGGCAAGCTCGTCGGATTTGTCTTTGTCGATATTACGACCAGCGACATCGCTGGCTACGTACGCAAAGCATCGCAGTTGCTCGGCCAGCGTATTCATTATCCGCCCGGTTACTACGTCGAATGGGCGGGACAATTTCAATATCTGCAAGCTGCCAAAGAACGGCTAAAAATTGTTATTCCGTTCACGTTCCTGATTATCTTTGTTCTCATTTACATCAACACACGTTCTGTAGTGAGAACCGGGATTGTGCTCCTTGCCGTTCCTTTTTCGTTAGTCGGCGCGTTCTGGGTCCTCTGGTTGCTCGGCTACAACATGAGCGTCGCCGTCTGGGTGGGACTCATCGCGCTTGCCGGTCTCGACGCCGAGACCGGAGTCGTCATGCTGCTGTACCTGGATCATGCCTGGGACAAATTCCGCAGTGAAGGCCGGATGCGTAACATGCGCGACCTTCATGACGCAGTAATCGAAGGCGCTGTCGGTCGCGTTCGGCCAAAGATCATGACCGTCTGCGCGATCTTATTCGGGCTCTTGCCGATCATGTGGTCTCCCGCCCTGCAAGCTGGCGCTGACGTAATGAAACGCATCGCCGCGCCCATGATCGGCGGAATCGTTACTTCGGGAATCCTCGAGCTGCTGATCTATCCGGTGATTTACGTTATCTGGCGCAAACGCGAACTGCCCGATCAAACCGAAGAAGCAGCGCCTTTAATTCCACCGGCGTTGATTCCATCTACACTAAAATGAACAGATAGAGATTTGCCCGACTAAGACTTGTGACGAGTGTGCGATGAGCTCGTTACTGCGGGCGTGCCTTATCCGTTCTTTAGTATTTTGCTCAGCCCGATGATTGCTGGCGCGGCAATGAGTTTTAGCTCCGTCTCTGTGATTGGAAACGCGCTGCGTTTTGCGCTCGACGCGACCATAGTCGCGACCGGCACGTGCTTGGCTCCCGCTACAATGACAATAGGCATGCGTTACGGCAGAGGGCAAAATCATCCTAGCCGTATGGTTGAATCGTTCCTGCCAATATTAGCAATACCTATTAGATCCCGACACCTCCCTCGCGAGAGTCGTGACGCAACGCCGTAATTGTTGTAACTTGTAAACAAAACCAAACAGAACAGGAGGAATCCATGGGTGCTAATCTTGTGCCGATTGTCAGAAATTTCTTCATCACTACTGAAACATTCGCTGCCGACGACCACAGTGTGCAGGACGGATGCGTTACACCGGGCACGCACCGCTTGATGCGCTTTGATTTTTTGTCTCACAACATCGGCAATGCCGATCTGGTGGTTGGTGCGCCGAAGGACCATCCCGAGTGGTTCACTTGGTCGGCAGCACACGGCCATTACCACTTAAAGGATTTCAATGAGTTCATTCTTTACAACTGCGGGGGCATTCAGATCACGAAAGGCTACAAACAAGCGTTCTGTTTGATAGACATTGAACATCACAGTGCGTGGGGTCCGAACGCACCTCAGTTTACTGACTGCAACGCGAACCAAGGAGTTTCAGCCGGATGGGCGGATTTATACAACGCGGGGCTCGCATGTCAGTTCATCGTGATGGACGGAGTTCCAGATGGAGATTACGTGCTCGTTTCCACGACGAACGCACAACACCTCATTCCGGAAGACACGTACGCCGACAACACGATTTACACCGGCCTTCGGATCAAAGGAGACAACGTAACGGAGATTCCGTCGTGTTGGCCGCCTCATTTTCCGAACCTCGACAGATGGGCATTGATGATCCAAATCCTTTTTGGCGTCACTCAAGACGGAGGCGGCATGGGCATTCGACCGGGCGGCGGACCTGTGCCGATCGGTCCATGGGATCCTCTCCGCCTTTCTGCCGCGAAACGCGACGTAATCCTCGGACTTGCGATCACGGAGTTAGCGGCGCTGGTCAGCAGCCGGACCGGGCGGGAGGAAATTGAAAAAGCAGGTTTCAGCCTCGCATCCAAAGCGCTCACGCAGGCGCAGGCAGGCAAGCACTAATGCCGGGACCATCCACACGAACAAAACACTGAGCCAGGCAATATGCGCAAAACTGATGCGCAACCGGCGCCCATGTCCGCTGATGCGCTCGATGATAGTACCAACCCCGAACAGAAGCTGCGTGATGCCTAAGCCGATGATGATCGACGTAAGCACCATCACGTGCTGGAACTGGTCAGTCATTCGAATTCACTGATTCTGCGGTGGCAACTTTGGCTCGCGCTGCCAGGGCAATCTTCCTTCGATTTCCAATTGGAGTGACAAACTAAGGAACGTCCGGATTAGCACGATGAGCCCGAGGACGGCCACGTTTTGCATCGTCGGCGCGACAACGACCGTGCGGATCAAGTCACCGGCGATAAGAAATTCCAAGCCGAGCAAAATCGCGCGACCTACATCCTGACGGTACCAGACATAATAATTCCCAGCGCCATGCGCGCGACGAAGCGCGACGCGCACCGTGGCAAAGAGCGCGCCGCCTACAACGATAAACACGCCCACGCCATCCACGCTGGTGCCGACGATATCCATGATCTGCCGAAAAGATTCCATGGCTGCCCTTATTGCCGGAAAGCGCGCCGATTTTCAATCCTGCATGTAAATACTTAAAAAAAATTGCAGCCGACACGGCTGCCTCTACAGAAGAAGCTCTGACTTTATCGCCGCGGTCCTGATGTTGAATTGCTAGCAGATCGTCCAGCTGAGCCTTGCGCTCCAAGTGCCAAGTCGCGAACCGTCAGGGCTTCGACGTCGTCGTGGGCAACTGACAGTCGGGCCATGTCGGCGAGTCGGGCACGTTCAGCGGGCTCATCGGTGCCGGGATGGTTGCCCCCGGATCGCGCACGCCGATATGCTTGTTCACCCAGTGCACCTGATACGCCCACGCGGGCAGCGGTGCCGCCCTTGGCGTGCACGACCAGTTGTTGAAGTGGAGGTTCACAAGAAAGAAGTTCCGCTTCAGCTTGCGGAGCACCTCGACAATCTTCGGATCGTCATAGCCGTGCATTTCCATCGTGATCTGCGGAATCGACGCCAGCAGCTCATCGGGCGTTGCGAGGAGCGAATCCCATTCTGCGCCCTCGATGTCCATCTTGATGATCAGTCGTCGGCCAGTGTCGCCGTTCCTCCTGATCTGGTTCTCCAGCGTATCGAAAAAACGCGAACTCCTGTAGCCGGTCCGATCGCCAACGCATTCGTTATGAAACACGAACGTGCCGCCGTCACAGGTTGGCCGCGCGGGATCAAAACAATCATACTGATGCACCGGGACATGGTACGTGCGGGACACCTCGCATGCCCAGTCGTCGTTGCTGCCAACGCCGTACGAGTACGCGGCATCGAGCGGCTCAATCAGATTCTCGCACATCAGGTATCCACCGTCGTTCGCGCTGCCAAAGCGCTTGAACGTACAGTTCTTCAAAGCGACCGGTTGAAGTTCCGCAAGAATTGCTTCGCGCAACTTGCGCCCGGCCGCGTCGCGCACCTGTGCGCGGATCAGGATAATGACGGCGGCTGCGAAAAGAATGATGACAAGCGTCATGCGGATGAAAGTTCGTTTCACGAAGAGACCCTGTTGCGTCGTCAGCGATCACGCGAACGCCAAGACTAATCCGGCTACGCGATCGTTCCCTCCAGGACGACGGCCGCCATTGCGTGATGCTCGGTGTGACTAAGTGTGATCAGCGCGGAAATAACGCCGCGCCTTGCAGCAAGCTCTTGCGCTGGCCCCGAAAAAATGAGAAACGGTTCACCACTTTCTTTTTTACGGATATCGATATTACGCCAACCCATTGCCTTGCCGATTCCGGTGCCGAACGCCTTCGCCACTGCTTCCTTCGCAGCGAAGCGCGCAGCCAGATGGCGCTCCGGGAATTTCATCGACATCGAATATTCGATCTCGCTATCGGTAAAAACGCGGTGCAGAAAACGATCTCCGAATCGATCAATGGAATGCTGAATGCGTGCGCACTCGATCAGATCAACGCCGATGCCAATTACGCTCATTTCGCTACTCGGACTGACCGACCTGGTATTGTAAAGCAGGCGCTTCGCTACCGAGTCTTGCGGTTGGCAACCGGAGCGGTCGCCCTACAAATTCGCGGCAACGTGAGAGACTCATCCGGGATACTTCGCCATGGCAGCGAGTATTTCTTTCACGGCGGTTTCGAGCCCCACCCACATCGCGCGCGAGATGATGGAATGGCCAATATTGAGTTCGGTTAAACACGGGACCTGGTTGATCAGCCGAATATTTTTGTAATTGATGCCGTGGCCGGCATTCACCTGGAGATTTGATTCTGACGCTGCACGCGCGGCCGCCCGCAATTGTTCCAGTTCTTCTTTTTGGATTTTCTCCGTAAAAGCATTCGCGAGTCTGCCGGTATGCAGCTCGACCATTTCCACGCCAAGCTCGGCCGCAGCATCCACCTGCTCCAAAGTTGGGTCGATGAAAAGGCTGACGCGAATTCCGGAAACGTGCAGCCGTTTAACAGTCGGTTCGAGTTCCCTCCGCTGCGCGGCCACATCCAGGCCGCCTTCAGTTGTTACTTCTTCGCGTTTTTCCGGCACAAGGCAGACTTCCTCTGGCTTGATCCGCAATGCGACATCGACGATCTCGGGCGTGTTCCCCATCTCCAGGTTCAGTTTAGTCATAACGTTCTGGCGAAGGCGCTCGAGGTCTCGCTCTTGAATGTGGCGGCGATCGCTGCGCAAATGAGCGACGATACTTTGTGCACCAGCTCGTTCGCACAAGCGCGCTGCAGTCAATGTATCGGGCTCAGCGTTCTTTGATTCCGGCATCGTGGCATAGCGGGCCTGCCGCAACGTCGCCACGTGATCCACGTTAACTCCCAAACGCAAACTGTTCACGGCGCCAAATAGGACTCACTCAATGCGCTTGGGCAAGTCGGAAAGGAGGAAAGGAGCAAAGTTAAGGTGCCTATCTCCCATCGCTGGCGATGCAACAGATGCGTCGGTAAATTCGGGCGAGCACTGACAGTGGGACACCCAAAGTATATAGCGTTGCGATCAACCCGTAGGCAAGCGTTAGTCTTGCGCGTCCAATCATTTCATAGCGTCGAGGACTTATCATAATTCGCTTGTCGCTGTGTCTCACTCGGCCGCAGCGACGCAGCCGGCGAAAAAACTCCACATCTTCCATCAATGGCACCGCAGGAAATCCGCCAACATCAACAAACGCAGTTCGTCGACAGAAGATGCCATGGTCGCCGCACCGCATTCGGAGCAAAATGCCCGCGTAATGCGCGAAACGGTCCGTTAACCGATAAACAAGACCTCTCGGCAGGCGAATCCGGAAATAGCCGCCGACAACGTTCGAATCGTGCATAATGCGCGCGATCTCATCCAAACAGTCCAATGGCAGTTTGGCATCGGCGTGGACAAACCAAAGGATCTCCCCGTGGGCCGCATCCGCCCCACTATTCATTTGCCTAGCACGGCTGCGTTGGGTCTGCACAAGTCGATCACAAAGGTCGGCAGCAAGCTCAGCTGTGCCGTCGGTGCTTCCACCATCGGCGACGATAATTTCGGCTCCAGGCGCTCGCTCGCGCAAATGCTGAAGGAACGGGCGTATCAGCGGTGCCTCATCAAAAACTGGAACGATGATCGAGAATTGCATTCGCATCGTTTCTTCAAATCGCTTTCAACCGGCTTCGCGTGGCTTTTGCCAGGAAATTTGGGTTTGAATGGAATAAAGTGTTTCCGTCATGCGTCTTTTAAGCAAGTCGAGTAATCGCCGCGTTTTTTTATGGTGCTGGCGCGGCAAAGTCGATTAAGACATCCAACCAATTATTAGCAGACGAAGGTAAAACGGAGGAATTCATATGATCTCAAGACTTATTATCGCAGCAGCTATTGCACTATTTTTCAGCCCAGCGGCGCTGATCGTTGCCCAGGAACATCCGGAGCATCCAAAGAAAACGGCGGAGCAGCCAAAGAAAGGCGCGGAACACCCGAAGAAAGGTGGTGCCGAGGTAAAGCAGGTCAGCACCGCCGATATTTCGGCCGGTATTAAGAAGAATATCACCGCCGACACGAACAAGAGCGACGGAAAATTCCATGTGAAATATGAAGGCCAGGATCTCGCTCTCGATTTGATCAAAGTTCACGACGATCGACTACAGGACCTCGGTAGCGGGAAATATTTTGCCTGTGTAGACATGAAGGGAACCGATGGAAAAACTTACGACATCGATTTCTTTCTGACTGGGCAGCCCGGCAAGATGAAAGTCACTGACACGGGGGTGCACAAGATCGACGGCAAACCGCTTTACAATTGGAAAGAAGAAAACGGCAAATGGAACAAAGTGCCGGTGAGTTAGCAAATGGAAGGATGAAGTTAACGATCCGCTTCGCTGTTGCTCCAGCGCTGCTCCTGGCGGGAGCGCTCCCCGTTCATTCTGCCCCTGAGCCCGGCATCATTAAAGGCGTCGACGAATTTGAATTCGTGTACCGGGTTAAACTCCCGGCAATCACCAGCGCGGCTCATGTCTGGATACCTCTGGCAAAAACGGATGCATTTCAAACTGTCACCGTGGAAGAGCTGAAGATTCCGCTGAAATGGGAAAAGGTGCAGGACCGGGATTACGGAAATGACATTTGCGTGCTCAGTCCGCAAGCAAACGACAGCGGGAAAACTATCGAGATGCGTTACAGGGTAGTACGTAAAGAAAAGGCCGCCTATCCTGCAGCCACTACGGATCCCGCGCGTTATCTGCGCCCGGAAAAATTGGTGCCGGTCAACGAAACATTTAAGACGCTTGCCGAGAAAGCCGCAGTAGGAAAAACGGATGATCTCGACCGGGCGAAGGCGCTGTACGATCACGTCATAAGCCGTATGCGATACGACAAATCAGGCATTGGTTGGGGCCGCGGAGACGCAGTGTATGCATGCGACGCGCGGACCGGGAATTGCAGTGATTTCCACGCGTACTTCATCGCATTAGCGCGAAGTATCGCCATACCCGCGCGTTTCGCCATCGGCGCCACCATTCCAGTCGACAAGAATGAGGGCAAGATCGAGGGCTACCATTGCTGGGCCGAATTTCTCGCAGACGGTCAGTGGGTGCCGGTAGACATCAGCGAAGCGTGGAAGAACCCAAAGCTGGCTGATTATTATTTTGGTCATAATCCGGCTAATCGGTTCGAACTGACCAAGGGCCGCGATCTTGTGGTCGATCCGGAACCTGAGAGTGGACCGATTAATTTCCTCGTTTATCCGCTCCTCGAGATGAACGGCGAGGTCATAAAACCCGAGACCACTTTCGAATTCCGGCGCATTGGCGCGTAGCGCTGAGCTGAGCGACCCGAAAAGCGACGCGAGGACGCGTGCGCACTCCCAAAGCTTCGCGAAAGGGAGCGGGCGCATCTGGATAAATTTCGCACGAAGTGCTTTTGGAGTGCGATGCGTCTTCGCATCGCTTTCACCCATGCCCGACATTATATTGTGCGCATCTGATAGATCGCTCGGAAGTCCGTCTCCAAACCCAATGCCAAAAATCCCCTTGATGGATTATGTCGGCAGACCACTGCTGGGTTGCATGTTTCTTGTGCTGCTCTGGCTGCAATGGCGATTCCCGTTACGACGCCAACATTTCCGTATGCTGCACCGGCTGGTAAGAAATTTTGTGCTCTCCATTCCCGGTTTCGCCATCGCTCGTCTCGCCATGCTGCCTATTCCGATCGCGATTGCGATTTGGGCGCGCCAGCACCACGTCGGATTGTTGAACTGGATTCACCTTCCGACGTGGGCCGTCGTGATCGCGACGTTCCTTTTGATGGACTACGCATATTGGTGGTGGCACTGGGCCATGCATATGGTGCCGGTCTTCTGGCGTTTTCACAACGTGCATCATACCGACCTGGATCTCGATGTGAGCACGGCCGCGCGATTTCACTTCGGCGAAATGATCCTTTCCACCAGCTTTCTCTCGTTGGCTGTGGTCTTCTTCGGTATCGGTCCGATCACGCTGGTCGCGTTCTTCATTACTTTTGAGGCAGCGACACTCTTTCATCATTCCAACTGGCGACTGCCGATTAAGCTGGAGCGGATTTTGAACTGGATCCTTGTCACACCGCGGATGCACGGGATTCATCACTCTATCGTGCAGCGCGAGACCAATTCAAATTGGGGCACGATTTTTTGCTGGTGGGACAAACTACATCGCACATTGCGCCGCGATATTCCGCAGGACGCCATTACGATCGGTGTCGCCGCTTATCGCGAGGAACACGAACTTACGCTTGGGAAACTGTTCGCCCTACCATTCCGCAGTCAGCGTGAGTGGCGATTGCCCAACGGCGAGATCCCCGAGCGCGAGCCGCAACCGGCAGATAAACTCGCCGAGTAATTTCGCGATGATTCATTGGAGGGGTTTAGCTCATCGCGACAGTTCTGCCATGTGCCGATGGATGTATCGGGAATATGAAAACCGACGGACGTGTCACCAATGAGACACACGGCGACAATTTCGCCGAAATCATTCAGCTTTTTGTTCGGTGCTTAGTCCCTGGGTAGTGGCACATGCTTCGACTGGCAACGGCCACGGTACCCTTGCATCACGTACTTGCGGCATTTTCCCTTTCTCGATGAACGCTGAATAAAAGTGCCACGGACTTATCCGGTAGAGCATCATCAGAATAAAACCGGTAAAATCCGGCTTAGCTCTCGAATTCACGAGACGATTCGCAAAATTCGTTAACAATTCTGGGTCACTCTCAGTACAGTCGGCGATCCCGATGACCCCTCCGCTGGGCAAGCGAGCGGTTTTCTTTCGCAAAGTCGTCTCCAAGAGATTCGCAGCCGCCGGATGTTCGTCGCTGATATTCGACCAACCTCGATCAAAGCCAAACATCACTTCTATCATTTTCTTTCGACCGATCGGCGGATTTGAAATCGATGGGATCCGTACGTCCCCGTGCGGCGCAAATTCCTTTTCCAATGCCTTGAAATGGCCGAGGTGTTCCGGTTGCAAACGAGTGTGTTCAAAATCTACGGCGCAATTCGCGCACTGCAGTTTGAGATCAGGCGGATCATCTGGTGGCGAATGATGGCTGATCGAACTGATCTTTCCGAATTTCCCTTCGATTACGTCGCACCAAATTCGGATCATGGCCCAACTATCGGTTACCTCGGTTACCGCTTTATTGTCGAGACCAGTCGACGTAGCAACCTGCAATACCTCGGCGTCGTCTAGGACCGGGTTGAACGTGAATTGGGTAACCGACATGAGCAGATGAACTGTAGGAGATCAGTCGCATTCGTCCACTGCTCCTGCGACAAAAAGTGCTTTTTTGCGGTTAACGACGGTCGGGAGACTTGTCGATCCCCGAGATCAACATGACGAGAAAAACCGTGACGCGCAGAACCAGCAGCGCCACGCCAACGCGGTTGCGATCATTGAGGAGATTCACTCTCGAAACGCCACAGTCGGATTTGGGAGAGTATCAAGGATCGATGCTAAACCATCCCGGGCCGGACAGGAAAAGCCACAGTAGGATCACAAGTAAGAGCACCTCGGGAAGATATAAAAATTCCGAAAGCCAGCTCACTGGCGATGATGCTTTGACATTGCGAATTGCGGTCGTCGCAATGGCCGTAATCATTACGCAGGCGAGCAGCGCGCATGCGAGAGGCGTCAGCGCTCCAAATACCAGCAGTAAACCGCCAACAAACTCGATGATCGAAACAAAAAGAACGTTGAATTCTACGAAAGGAACGTGCGCCTCGATCAATGTTTGGCGCATTTGTTCCCTCCGCTCAGGCAAAAAAAGTTTGCCGCGCCCGGAAAGAAAAAACAGTGATCCTACCGCCAGTCGCGCCAGAAGTATTCCGATCCATCCCCAGGAGTGCAACGCGCTCAGAAAGACGCCCACGCAAGACATCTATCCAGCTTCAAATCCAGAGCATCAGGCGTCAAGAAGAGCGCTGCTATGGCTTCACCGCTTCGATCGTTGCGGAGATCACATAATCTTCAATCCTTCTACCGGGAAGCCATTCTCGGATGAAGGAACGTGACGAATCTTTTGGCGCGATCTTAATGTCCTTGAAGCCGGACGAGTGAAGCATGCGCTCAAGCTCGGTGACCTGCGAAGCGCCGGATATGCACCCTGTGTAAGCAGCCCAGTCAGCTTTGATGTCATCGGGGAGCAGCGCTGTCGCGACCATGTCCGCGATAGCAAGCCGTCCACCGGGATTCAACACGCGGAATGCTTCGTTGAACACCCGCTGCTTTTCAGGGGACAGATTGATTACGCAGTTGGAAATGATCACATCGACGCTGTTGTCCGCTACCGGCAGCGCCTCGATTTCACCCAGTCGGAACTCAACGTTTGTAAATCCGTTCTTTTGCGCGTTTTCGCGTGCTTTCCCGAGCATCTCGTGCGTCATATCGATGCCGATTACTCTTCCGCTCTTGCCAACGGCACGAGCAGCAAGAAAACAATCGAAACCGGCCCCGGAACCAAGATCCAAAACGACTTGGCCCTCCTTGAGCGAAGCGATAGCGAGCGGATTTCCGCAGCCGAGTCCAAGATTGGCAGC
>WNFW01003741.1_pt1 | contig 10601 bp, 7 predicted proteins | sample 5400131 | NCBI WGS metagenome assembly WNFW01 (sample SAMN13153362, study PRJNA577476) | soil metagenome | isolation source: 20 cm soil or saprolite under grassland replicate 1 | place: USA:California | collected 2016-06-15
AACATGAACATATTGTTCCGTGTCTAGATGCTGGCCAATATGGAAGCTATTTTTATCTGGTAATGCCTTATTTGAGCGGAGGAACACTAGAAGACAAACTTAATGAAGGCTTGCCTACCCTGGAAGAAGCCTGCATCGTCCTTGAGCAGCTAACAAGCGCGCTCGCTTATATTCATTCCTTGGGTCTTCTGCATCGTGATATCAAGCCAGCCAATATTTTGTTTGACCATGATAACAACTTATATCTAACTGACTTTGGCATTGTGTCCTGGCTCGGTGAAAAGCCAGGTTACGACGGACATATGTTGGGAACTCCTCATTTTGTGGCTCCTGAAATTTTCGAAGGCCAAGTGGATGTGCGCAGTGAAGTATACTCTGTTGGTATACTTCTTTACCAGATGCTTACCGGCTTCCTACCATTCGATGGAGCAAGCGATCAAATGATTTGCCAGCATCAAAGAAGAACAAAGCCATTTGTTCCGTCCTTTTTCAATCCCTCTCTTCCAGAGCCTGTTGAGCGAGTGATACTTTGCGCATTAGAAAAGAATCCCGACCGACGTTTTCAATCCGTCGAAGATTTACTGCACGCCTTTCAAATAGCACTCGAAGTTCCAACTTCCTTCAAACATTTCTCAACGCAACGGCAAGAAACATACCAGATGGCATCATTAGCCGCATCAGCTTAACGAATCTGAAATTTGAGTCTTTCCCACAATTTGTAGTATCATTTACATATACCCAGCGCGTCGAAAGTATCTCATGTAGTGCATTGCGAAGAGCTAAAGCGTCCAATTAACTTCGAATCTTTTAAAGAATTTGAAAGGAGAACAAAATGGCAGAAAGTGTTTACAAGGTGATAGACCTGATAGGGAGCAGTGAAGAATCGTGGGAGAAAGCGGCCGCAGCTGCTATCAATCAAGCCTCAAAGACCTTACGGGACATCCGTGTCGCAACCGTTATCGAACAAGACATCCATATCGAAACAGGCAAACCTCATACCTATCGCGTCAAGTTGCAGATCTCGTTCAAGTATGAGGGTGGTGCCTAATCAGTTTTTGGGTGATACTCTACAAGAGGTTGACAAATATTTACTCGTCGATGTATCCTCAGAACAGTAAGAATGAATAATTATATGCGAGACTCCTATTGGCTGGCGTCTCACATATAATTACAGCCAATGAGAGAACACAGATTCTAGTTGGCGTTTAGCAGAGAAGAATGTGAGCAACACCAATTATCATGCAAACCTTCAACAGTACAGGTCAAGATCACATTGAACTTGTGCCTTCCTCTGTTTATGCTATTGGAATCTATTTCTGCGTGTTCGGTATTTGCGTTAGTCTATCCAACATAGTCAACGTCTTAAGTTTCTCACATGTTGAAGTCGGCACACATGCAGCAGTTTCAACATGTGCAGCGCTGCTTCTTGCCTTCCTCCTTACCCGCCTCACCCTTACCGGCCTTGCCAGACTTAACGGGCTATGCAGTCTGGTAGGGCTTACAATGAGGCTAGCCACAAACTCGGCTTAGGGAGAGATAATCGGGAGCAATGAAGCTTCCCATTCCACAGCAGGTATCCAAGAGGACCTCCCATCTAGCTGGAGGTTCTCTTTTTTGTTGCGTATTTGTTGCTGCAAAGCATATATATAACCCAATCTATTGGTGCTTATACCTCACCAACCATTATAAAAGGAGTGCTACATGCTGAAAGAATTGATTTCTAACTCACAAAGACAGGGTGGAATGCAGAAAGTACATATTAAGAAATATCAACCTTTTCCACCTATCGATCTAGCGGATCGCCAATGGCCATCCCGCACAATTACAACTGCACCCACCTGGTGTAGCGTTGATCTACGCGATGGTAACCAGGCGCTTCCCATCCCAATGGGCATCAAAGAAAAATTGAGAATGTTCCAACTTATGGTCGATATTGGCTTCAAAGAGATAGAGGTTGGCTTTCCATCATCCTCTCAGATTGAATTTGATTTTGTACGTTTGTTGATCGAGGAGCATCATATACCCGATGATGTTACCATTCAGGTCCTCGTGCAGGCTCGCGACGAGTTAATTACGCGCACCTTTGAGTCGTTGCATGGAGCAAAGAAAGCAATTGTCCATCTCTATAATTCGACGTCACCCCTCCAGCGACGTGTAGTTTTCGGATTAGAGAAGCCAGATATCATTAAAATCGCTACACATGGTGCGAAGCTTGTTAAAGAGTTAGTGCCCACGCTCCCTGAAACACAAGTCATTATGCAGTACTCGCCCGAAAGCTTTTCATCAACCGAGGTAGATTTTGCACTTGAGATATGTGAAGCTGTCGTTGATATCTGGCAGCCCACTCCCGAAAACAAAATCATTCTGAATCTTCCGGTCACCGTCGAAGTTGCAACACCAAATGTTCACGCAGACCAGATCGAATGGTTCTGTAGACACATGCGCAATCGCGAAACTGCTATAATCAGCCTCCATACACACAACGATCGTGGAACAGGGGTAGCCTGCACCGAACTCGGATTGCTGGCAGGTGCAGACCGTGTTGAGGGAACGCTGTTCGGTAACGGTGAGCGTACTGGTAACGTGGACATTATTACTGTTGCACTTAATATGTATACCCAGGGTGTTGATCCCGGACTGGATTTTAGTGACATCAGTGCCATTCGGGCCGTTGCTGAGAGTTGCACCCGACTTGATGTGCCTATGCGTCATCCTTACGCGGGTGAATTGGTCTTTACTGCATTCTCTGGCTCACACCAGGACGCAATCAATAAAGGCATGACGGCCCAGGATGCAAATCCCGATTCATTATGGGGGGTACCCTATCTACCCATCGATCCAAAGGATATCGGGCGTTCGTATGAGGCAATTATTCGTATTAACTCTCAATCAGGCAAGGGTGGTGTAGCCTATGTGATGGAGACCGAGTTTGGCTACCAATTGCCCAAGACGATGCATATTGAGTTGGGGAAGATCATCAAAGATCTTGCTGACGAGTGCGGAGAGGAACTTTCCGGCACGCAGATCTTCCAGGCATTCGAGCAGGAGTATCTAGATCGGAACGAGCCTTTTGCATTAGAGTGGTTCTCCATAGAGGAATTATCGCAGCAAAGTGGATCTAAAGTCGTTACATGCGCAGCCCGTATCATCGTTGATGGTATCACGCGTGAACTGCATGGCAGGGGCAACGGTCCCATCGATGCTTTTGTACAGGCGCTCAACCAGAATGATATTGCCGATTTTAAAGTGCTCACCTATACAGAGCATGCGCTTGGAGAAGGGGCTGAAGCCCAGGCTATAGCATATATTCAGATCCAGGTATCCTCCGGCACAACATTCTTTGGCGCCGCGACGGATACAAATATCGAATTGGCTGCTGTAAAGGCTGTACTGAGCGCCCTTAACCGATCACAGCAATATCGCGCATAATCGATCTTAACCTTTACAAAAACCCGGCAGCATGATATGGTGAAAATCGGTGGCTTTGCATCCTATATAAGGATAGCAAATTGCACGCACTCGATTGAGGTCGTTGTGGTCAACTTTTAGTAATCTGCTTCCTTGAACGAAGAGTTTTTTTCGTTTCCATTCCTATGCTCGAATAGCAAACTTCAGCAGGATTGAACGAATTGAAAGGAGATTTTTATGGCTCAAGCTTCGCCCGGTTCAACTTATACCGTACAACCAGGGGATTCCCTCTTCTCGATTGCACAACAAGCCTACGGCAATGGTAACCAATGGCAGAGAATTTATGATGCGAATAAACAGGTAATCGGCGATGATCCTAATCTCATACGTCCTGGAGAGGTACTCTATATCCCGGAGCTTGTACCTACACCTGGTTCAAACTACACCGTGCAACCAGGGGATTCCCTCTTCTCAATTGCACAGCGAGCTTATGGCGATGGTAACCAATGGCACAAAATCTACGATGCGAACAAACAGGTAATCGGCAACGATCCTAATCTTATCCGTCCTGGAGAGATACTACATATTCCACCGATTACGCCTCAACAGCCCAAAACCTGTAAAGTCACAGCCCCTAACGGTCTAAATGTCCGAGCCGCTCCTACCAGCCAGTCAGCCCTCATTGCCAGCTATTCAGCAGGCACTGTCCTCAATTATATTCAGGTAGTGAATGGAGAGAACGTTGCGGGGAATCCACGCTGGGGTCACTCTGAGCAAGGGCATTACTTCTGGATGGGCGGGACAGACCACCCAAACGGGTAACACAAAGGGCCTTTTTATTATTCGAAACGAAAGGTGTGATGCATGCAGCAACGACCGTTCGCTCTTTTTGGTACCTACGCACTCGAAGAAATTCCCCAAACTTTCTCGTGGTTTGAAGAGATGCGCGAGCACAATCCGGTATTCAAAGACGAGAGAACGCGCTTATGGCAGGTTTTCCGTTATGAGGACGTGCTAACGATTTTGACTGATTACTCTCGCTTCTCTTCCCAGGCATATGAGTTTATGGGTGGTTTTTTAGCAAATTCGTTGATTGCAAAGGACCCACCAGACCACCGTAAATTGCGTAACCTGGTCAATCAGGCATTTACTTCAAAAGCGGTTGCCCGCCTTTCAGATCGTATCACCCACATCACACAAGAGCTATTGGATGAGGTACGACGAAAAGGTACAATGGATATTGTTTCAGATATTGCCTTTCCGTTACCCGCCAAAGTTATTGCAGAGTTGCTTGGTGTGCCGCCTGAAGACTGGAACATCTTTCAACGCTGGGCACGTGTAGATGGTTCTGATCCTGCGAGCAGCCGGCAAGAGACTGGTCGATCAATGCAGGTGGAAATGTTTAACTACTTCTCCAACTTGCTGGAAGAGCGACGCCGCGCACCTCGTGAGGATCTTATCAGTTCACTGAGCGTAGCTGAAGTGGATGGCGAACGATTGAGCGAACCTGAGTTGCTCAGTTTCTGTACATTGTTACTGGCAGCTGGACAAGAGACCACCAAAAACTTGATCACCAATGCCATTGTATGTTTGACTGATCACCGCGAATCAATGGAGCGATTGATTAACGAACCAGTTTTGATACCAACCGGGATTGAAGAGATACTACGCTTTCTACCACCAGTCTGGTTTCTCTTCCGTCAGACCAAAACAGATGTTGAACTGGCGGGGCAGCACATTCCTGCCAACCAGGTCGTACTGGCCTGGACTGCATCAGCCAATCGCGATACAGCCCGATTCCCTGATCCAGATCGCTTCGACATCGAGCGTGAACCAAATCGCCACCTGGCTTTCGGACATGGCATTCACTTCTGTGTAGGCGCTCCACTGGCACGTTTGGAAGCCAAAATTGCTTTGCCAATGATGCTACAACAGCTCAAAAACCTGCGACGAGTAGAAGGAGTTCCGATCATGGTTCATGCAGGCATTGTTTTTGTGATCAGATCACTACCAGTCACATTCCAGCCATATTAGGAACATATCAGTTACTGTGAGAGATGTCGTAAGTCATGGCTAAAAAGGAGCGCGATCATGGCAAATGAGGACAGTACGCCCAGTTATCAACGAGATATCCGGCCGTTGTTCCGTGAAAGCGACAGGGAATCAATGGAGTTCGCTTTCGACCTCTGGGACTACAACGATGTCTGTACGTATGCCCAGGACATCCTTGAGCGCCTGACAGAGGGCTCCATGCCATGTGATGGCGAGTGGCCAGAGGAGCAGATCACCCAATTTCAGCGCTGGATCGAAGTTGGAATGCCTGCGTAGAGCTTTTATCTTTTCACGATGCTTTCTATTTCCTCTATTACCACTATTTTTCTAACTTCTATTTTTTATCAAATAGCGCGCACATAGCGCGCAAAATGCGCAGTATTTTTAAGCACAATTATTGGATTTGGTGCATCATGGAAGTAGTAAAAAAGAGATTGATATGGTAGATTAAGAGCATTAAGCATTATCGCGACAAGCTGAAGGTGATCGGACTATCATCAGTAGATGGCTTCGATGATTTTCGTGATAACATACCCATGTTCCCAAAACTGACCACCCTGTCATCGCTTGAGCATGAAGAGGAGAAAAGTAGCCGATCATGACGATAGCAACCCTTCACATCCGATTGCTCGGTGATTTCAGCCTGATCTACGCTGATCAGCAGGTGACTAACCTCAATACTATGCGCCTACGCTCCCTGCTCACCTATCTCGTGTTGCATCGTGATGCCCCTCAACAACGCCAGCATCTTGCCTTCCTTTTCTGGCCCGACACTACCGAAGCCCAGGCTCGCAACAACTTACGCCAACTGCTTCACCAGTTACGCCAGGTATTCCCTGAAGTTGAGCATTTTCTCGCTGCCGACACGCACACGTTGTATTGGCACCCCCTAACGCCTTGCCACATCGATATCGTCGAGTTCGAACAGGCACTTGCCGAAGCCAGCGCGGCTACTCAACGAAATGACCAGCATGCACTGCAAATTGCTTTAGAGCAGGCAGATAGCTTGTATCGTGGTGAATTACTCCCCGGTTGTTACGAAGAATGGATTTTGCCTGAGCGGGAGCGGCTTCGCCAGCTCCATCGGCAGGCACTTGAACAACTACTCGGTCTCTTTGAAAGTCAGGGCAACACCATCAACGCCATCAGGTATGCCCAACGCTTAATTGGACTCGATCCTCTCTCCGAAGACCTTTATCGGCGTCTGATGCGCTTGTTTGCGCTCAATAACGATCGTGCCAATGCATTGCACGTCTATCACACATGTGTCACCACCTTACAACGCGAAATGGGCGTCGACCCGGATCCAGCGACCCGAGAAGTCTATGAGCAACTCATACAACACGTTATGCCGACCACACAGGCCATCGTCCATCATCCACTGTTCGCTGCTACTCGAACACTTATCGGACGGGAGCGCGAGTGGAAAAAGTTGCATCATGCCTGGCAGCGCGCAACAGAGGTAGGGCCGCACTTTGTACTCGTTACCGGGGAGGCAGGGGTTGGTAAATCACGCCTGACCGAGGAATTTCTGTCGTGGGCGAGCCAACAGGGAGCCGTCACTGCAAGGGCACGCAGTTACGCTGCTGAGGGCCAGCTCTCGCTTGCACCCGTGACAGAGTGGCTCAGGAGCCAGGGGCTGCGAGCGCGCCTCGGACAGCTCGACGCAGTCTGGCTTACCGAGGTCGCGCGCCTGCTACCCGAGCTGGCAACAGAGTTGCCAGATTTACCTCGCTATGAACCAGTGACAGAGTATGGTCAGCGCCAGCGCTTCTTTGAGGCCCTGGCACGCGCCATACTTCTCGCATCACAGCCATTAGTCTTATTAATCGATGACTTGCAATGGTGCGATCAGGAAACATTTGAATGGCTACATTTTCTGCTGCGCTTCGATCACAATGCACGGTTATTCGTGGTCGGTTGTGCCCGTGAGGAAGAACTGTCGCCGTCCCATCCCTTGCGTACTTTCTTGCTACATCTACGCAATACCATGCATGTGACAGAAATTCCGCTCGAGCCTTTGGATGCAGCAGAAACCGCGAAACTGGCCTCGCTAGTGGCAAAGCGTGAGCTGGAGATGGACGAGGGGCTGCACTTGTATCATGAGACCGGAGGATATCCGCTGTTCATAGTCGAAATGGTGCGGTCCGACCGGGAACGAGTTCCAGCCAATCCATCCGAGGCTGAACACATACAGAGGCAAGCGCCGCTTGATGATGCTCGCATGCTTCCTCCACGTATGCATGCAGTGCTCGTCGGTCGCCTCCAGCAACTTTCGGCTTCCGCGCGCTCGTTTGCTGAATTGGCAGCAGTCATTGGTCGCGAATTCACGCTCGACCTCTTGATCGCTATCAGCAACGCCGATGCTGATAGCGCCGTGCGCGCACTAGACGAACTTTGGTACAAACGAATCGTGCGCGAAGACGGAGCCAACAGTTACGACTTCACTCATGATAAGCTGCGCGAGGTGGCGTATGCAGAGATCGGTGCGCCCCAGCGCCGCATGCTGCACCGCCGTGTTGCTCAAACGCTGGAATCCATACATGTTGAGGACCTTGACTCGGTCAGCGGCCAGATTGCTTCACATTATGAGCGTGGGGGTATGATCGAGCAGGCGCTCCCCTATTATCAACGCGCGGCTGCCATAGCCCAGCGCCTATATGCAAACGAGGATGCCATCAGCCTGCTCTTGCGGAGTTTAGCATTGCTTGAGCAACTACCTGCCAGTACGAAACGTGACAAACAGGAGCTTGACCTGCAGCTTGCACTGGCCCCACTCTACCGGGTGACAAAGGGTTGGACGGCTCCGGAACTGGAGAGGGTGCTTGATCGCGCACTCGCGTTGTGCGACACCATCGGTGATGATACACAGCGGGCGCAGACGCTCTACGGATTGCAATCATTGTACGTCGTGCAGGCCAGGCTCGAACGGGTGCAAATGGTCTCCGATGAGCTCCAGACCCTCTACCAGCGCTCTCTTGGCACAGAACCGCCACCCTTTGCCGGCATGATGCTTGCAGGGGCAAGACTGCATCTGGGGAGGATCAACGAGGCCAACACGCAGTTTGCACAAATCATCGCAGCGGGCGATCCCGATCAACTCCTCCATCTTCAGGAGTCGCAAGGATCGAATTACGCAGCGCTTGCACGGGCGTGGCAAGCACATGCGCTCTGGTGCCTGGGCTATCCGCAGCAGGCACTGAGTCGCGGACTTGACGCGGTCAAACTGGTGCAAGACCTGGATCAGCCTTTCAACCAGGCGCTGGTGTCAGCCTACCTGGCCTTGCTGCAGCAATTGCGCGCCGATGAGGCAGTCGCCCGAGAGCACGCCGAGCAAGCGCTCGCGCTCGCGAGCAAGTACCAGGCACCCTACTATCGCTCCTGGGCCGACATCTTAGTCAGCTATGCGCTGGCCCTGGAGCAACCCCATGAGGAGCGCATCGAGCGCCTGCGCAGCTCAATTACTGAATTCAAAGTCTCGGGCGCCAGGTTGCGTTTGCCCTATTACCTCTCACTGCTTGCTCAGGCCTATGGGAAAGCTAGGCACGCTGAGGAGGGACTCGCATCCATCGACGAGGCGCTCTCTGAAGCGCGCACACACAACGAGCGCTGGTGGGACGCGGAGTTATACCGGCTGCGAGGCGAATTACTACTCATGCATGGCGCGGACGGCTCTGATGTCGAAGCGGTTCTCCTCCGCGCGATCGAGATTGCACGATCACAGCAGGCCAGATCGTTGGAACTCCGTGCGACGATGAGCCTGGCGCGGTTATGGATCGCACAGAATCGATCCGACGACGCCAGGCGGCAGCTAAGCGACCTGTATGCCTGGTTCACGGAAGGTTTTGAGACGCCGGATTTGCAGGCTGCCCGGCTGCTCCTCGCGCACCTGTAGCTTGCCGCGCATGCATCTTGTCCTGAAATAACGCTTTGCTAACGCGCATCTGTCCGAAAGCATCCGCATCCATCTTGAAAACAGCATTTCATCTTGCGCCACCAAACGTTTTGCTAACGCCATCCATGCTATTCTTCCTGAAGTCGAGTTGCGGATACGTATGATAACGACGGTTGCTCTGTCTGTCATGCAACGCTTGTCGCAACATCATCGGCTTCCGCATACGATCGAGACGTTGACCGTTGTATACACAATTTACTCAACAGTATGAACAAGGAGAAAGATATGATTGAAAAACAAAACACCACAGTCACTTTGGAGGAGACGGCGATCCAGGATCTGGTCTCACAACTGCGCGGCGAGTTGCTTCGTCCCGGCGATGTTGGTTATGAGCAGGCTTGCCGGGTCTACAACGGCATGATCGAGAAGCGACCCGCCCTGATCGCCCACTGCGTAGATGTGGCCGATGTGATTGCGGCGGTCAACTTTGCCCGCGAGCACGAGCTGACATTGGCCGTGCGAGGCGGCGGGCACAGCGGTCCTGGCCTGGGTACCAGCGATGACGGCCTGGTGATCGACCTGTCAGGCATGAAGGGTATACGCGTCGATCCGTCCGCGCGCACCGCTCGCGTGGAAGGCGGCTGCACCTGGGGCGAGGTGGATCATGCCACCCATCCCTTTGGGCTGGCCACTCCCAGTGGCTTCGTTTCGACCACCGGCGTCGGTGGACTGACGTTGGGCGGAGGCATCGGTTACCTCTCGCGCACCCTGGGCCTGGCAATCGATAACTTGCTGAGCGTTGACGTGGTACTCGCCGATGGCAGCTTTGTCTCAGCCAGCGCCGACGAGCATGCCGACCTGTTCTGGGCAGTACGCGGTGGCGGCGGCAACTTCGGCGTTGTCACCTCGTTTCTGTTCCAACTGCACCCCATCAGCACAGTTTATGGCGGACCGATGCTCTGGCCGCTCGAACAGGCGGCAGAGGTAATGAAGTTTTGGCGCGACTTCATCTTGCAGGCTCCCGAGGAGATCAACGGCTGGTTCGCGTTTATCACAGTACCACCAGCACCACCATTCCCGGAGCAGTTCCATCTGCAGAAGATGTGCGCCATCGTGTGGTGTTCCACTGCTCCGATGGAGCGGGCCGAAGAGCTGTTGAAACCCATTCGTGCCTTTCGCACCCCTGCGGTCGATTTCGCGGGGCCGATTCCGTGGCCGGTTTTGCAGAGCCTGTTCGACGCCTTAT
>WNFW01014242.1_pt1 | contig 10597 bp, 5 predicted proteins | sample 5400131 | NCBI WGS metagenome assembly WNFW01 (sample SAMN13153362, study PRJNA577476) | soil metagenome | isolation source: 20 cm soil or saprolite under grassland replicate 1 | place: USA:California | collected 2016-06-15
TCGATCGCGAACTGCGATGGATCAGCAACCGATTCGAGTCCCTCGAGGGGCGCGACATCGATCTCGCTGAGCGAGAGATCGAACGCGGGCTCGATCTCGGGCGGCGGCGCTGCGGGCTCGGCACCCGTGAAGGAATTCGACTGGATCTCCAGAGCCGGCAGAGAATCCGGCGTCGACGGCTCGATATCGGGCAGCTGCTCGAATTCTGGCGAGGGCTGCACGTGTTGAGGCGTCTTCGGGCGTGCCGGCGCCTGCAGAGCTATCGTCGTGCGCTGGAATCCTTCAATCTTGGGACGCGGCTTGCTGGGCGAGGCGCCCACATCCAGGAACACGAGGCCACCAGCGTCTCTCTTGACCGGCGTTTTCGAGCGGCGCGGCTCGACGCTCGGATCAAGGCTCTGAATGCGTTGCACCGTCGCTTCCGCCTCGGCGGTGCGTCCCTCGGCGTCGAGCGACTCGTGCAGAATCTGGAGCTGCTCAATGGCTTCGGCGGTCTTCCCCGCCTTGGCGAGTTGATCGGCGAGCATCAGCCGGATGTCGTCCTGTCCCGGGCAGAGGTCGGCGAATTCCTGGAGCGCCTTGAACGCGTCGCCGTCCTTCCCCGCGCGATGCATGCGGTCGGCGTACTCGAGGAAATTTTTCTTGGCGTCGCTGTTGAACCCCTTCTTCGCCGAGATCTTGCCGAGCTTGTAGTAGATCTGGTGGCGCGCTGGCGCGTGGCGGAGAATCTTGTTGCAGAGGGCGATGGCGTTGTTCAGATAGCCGCCCTCGGTGTAGAGATCGACCGCCTGCTCGTAGTAGTTGACGGCCTGGTCGGTCTTGTTCAGGCGCAGATAGAGGTCGCCCACCCGGTTATAGACGGTGACGTCGCGGTCCTCCTGCCCCTCGGTTTGTCCGATGATCTGCAGGTAGACTTCGAGTGCCCGATCGAACTGCTTCTTTTGTTCGAATTCGGCTGCCTTTTTTTTGAGCTTGTCAACGTTGGACATTCACGGCGGCCGGGCAAAGTGGCTTACCCGGCAGGCACTACCTCCGGGGGACGAGGATTCAACTTACTTACGGTTTCGTAGGGGTGACAAGGCACGCCAGCCCTCCACGACCCCACACAGAGACGTGCGCCGTACCAGTATGGCAACTCCCTTACGTCGGTGATCCCGAAGAGCGCAAGATCGGCGGCAAAACCTGGCGCGATCTGGCCAGTTTCACCGGCTAAGCCAAGGGCTGCCGCCCCGTTTACGGTTGCCGCCGCGAGGACCTCGGCGAGGCTCATGTGCAGCTGACTCATGCCGAGCGTCAGCATGAGGGGAAAGTTAACGGTCGGCGAGGTTCCGGGGTTGAAATCCGTTGCCAACGCGACCGCCGCGCCGGCCTCTATCAGCTCGCGAGCCGGCGCCTGCTTCGCTCTCCCCAGAAAAAGCATCGTTCCGGGTAGCAGCGTCGCAACCGTGTCGGATTTTGCGAGCGCGGCGATTCCGTGCTTCGAGATCGCCGCCAGGTGATCGGCGGAGGTCGCGTTCAGGGAAGCAGCGAGCTCCGCACCTCCGCACGCCTCGAGCTCGTCGGCGTGGAGCTTCAGACCCAGTCCGGCCTTGCGCGATTCATCGAGGATACGACGCGTCTCGTCGAGGGTGAAGACGCCCGGCTCGCAGAAGACGTCCGCGAAGCGCGCGATACCCTGCTCGACCACCTTGGGCAGAAGATCCTCCACGAGGAGATCCACGAAGGAGCGGCGACGCTCTTCGCTTATCCGATACTCATGCGGGATCTCGTGTGCGCCGAGCCAGGTCGCGACGATACGGAGAGGAAGCGCGTCGGCGAGACGGCCAATGACGCGCAGCGCCTTGAGCTCGTCGTCAATCGACAACCCGTAGCCGCTCTTGATCTCCAGCGTAGTCGTCCCGTACGAGGCAAGCTCTTTAATGCGCGGCAGCGCCAAGTCGTAGAGCTCGTCCTCGCTGCGTTCGCGGAAGTCGCGCACCGACGAATGTATTCCGCCGCCGCGCTTCGCGATCTCCATGTAGTCGAGTCCTTCGGCGCGGAGCTCGTGCTCCTCGAACCTTGCCTTCCCGAATACCGCGTGGCTGTGCGAGTCGACGAGACCCGGCGTGAGAACCCCGCCGCGACAATCGACGACCTCCGCGTCGGCGTAAACGTTCAACAGGTCGCTTGCCGCACCGATCATCGCGATGCGGCCGTCGCTGACGGCGACCGCGGTGTGTTTGAGGATGCCCGGCTCGCGCATCTCTTTCCCTTTCCGCGCTCGCGCGGGACCGGCGCAGGTTACGACCTGGCTGGCATTTACAAAAAGGATCTCCTTCACGATATCGCGATCATCCGGGGAATCCTCGGCTTAAGTGGCGCCACCGGTGGAAAGCTTAACTGCAACTTAAGACTACCTGCTGGGGGCTTTCGGCCGAGCCGGCTGGTGGCTGCGAGCCTACTACGAACGCGTCTCGTGGCCGCCCGGAGCCGCAAGCCGGCTCGGCCCACAGCTCCCCGCAGGTAGTCTTAAGTTGCGGTCTAAGTTGCGGTCTCACCCGCGCAACGGTGTCGGCGACGCCATGACATCGCGGACTCGCGAAAAGCGGAGCGGCGCCTGCGCCTCACCGCGGCACGCGTAGTAGCACGCGTTGCAATCGATCGGCTCATACTTCCGGAATTCCGTCCAGTGGAAGTCGGTTGGAAAATCGGGACAGCGCTTCACGCGCCCCAACGGGTCGACATGAATCGTCCGCATGCCCGATCGGCACGGCTCGACGATTTCGCCGCGCACGAAGCGTGGAATTTGCTCGAGGTAGTAGTCCGAATTGGTGATGACGCCGCGCGTCTTCGCCTTGAACGCGAGAAGCTCGCGGATCACGTCGTCGAGTTGTCGAGTTTGCTCGCGCTCGATCAGGCCGTCGGTATTGCCGTTCTTGGAGTCCGTGTAGCAGCTGAAGTTGACCCCGCAACCGAGCTCGCGGGCGCGTCGCACGATCGGGAGAAGCTGATCGAGGTTGTCGCGCTTGATGACGGTGTTGAATCGAATGCCGGTGATCCCGATCTCGCGCATTCGTGGCACCGTGCGCATGATCTTGTCGCCGAGCCCGGGAATTCCACGAGCGAGATCGTGGCGCGCGTCGAGGTAGTCGAGCGAAATGTTGAACTGGTTGATCCCGGCCTTCCAGAGCGAGCGCGCGCGCTCGGGTGACAGCATGCCGCCGTGCGTAATGAGCGTCATGTACTTGAGCGTGACTGCGTCGTTCACCGCGGCGACGAGAGCTTCGAGATCACGCCGCAGCGTCGGCTCACCACCGGTAAATGTGATGACCATCGGATTGAAGAAGCTGGCGCACGCGGCAAAAGAGCTCAACTCGGCGTGTTTCGCCGATGGATCGGTTTTCCAGTAATCGCAAAAGCCACAATGTGCGTTGCAGCGCATCGTCACCTCGAAGTGAACAAGCACGGGGCGGCGGAGCGCGGTGAGGTACGCGTACTTCACGAGGAACAGCGGTACGTGCCACGGCTTGAACTCGCTGGTGAGCATTACCCGATCATCGGCAGATGCAGACCGTGGTTCCGAGCGGTCTCAACCGCTTCCTCATATCCCGCGTCGGCATGGCGGGCGACGCCGGTGCCGGGATCGTTCGTGAGCACACGCTCGAGGCGCAGCCGCATCTCCGGCGTTCCATCGGCAACGATGACCTGGCCGGCGTGGAGCGAATTTCCGATTCCGACGCCACCGCCGTGGTGAAACGAAACCCACGACGCGCCGCTCGCGACGTTGAGCATTGCGTTGAGTATCGGCCAGTCAGCGACGGCATCGCTGCCGTCGCGCATCCCCTCCGTCTCGCGAAATGGCGACGCGACGCTACCGGTGTCGAGATGATCACGCCCGATCACGATCGGCGCCGAGATTTCGCCCGCGCCGACGAGGTCGTTGATGGCGACGCCGAACTTCGCGCGGTCGGATTGACCGAGCCAGCAGATGCGCGCCGGCAGCCCCTGAAATTTTATTTTCTGTTGCGCGAGGGAGATCCAGCGATGGAGATGCGCGTCGTTCGGGAACAGCTCGAGCGCCAGGTCGTCGGTGCGCTTGATGTCCGTGGGATCGCCGGAGAGCGCGACCCAGCGGAATGGACCTTTCCCCTCGCAGAAGAGCGGCCTGATGTACTCGGGCACGAATCCCGGAATGTCGAACGCGCTGCGAAGACCGGCGTCGAATGCGACCGTGCGGATGTTGTTGCCGTAGTCGAAAGTCACGGCGCCGCACCTTTGCATCTCGAGCATCGCGCCGACGTGTGTAACGACCGATTCAGTCGCACGGCGCACGTACTCGCCCGGATTCGACTTTCGCAGCTCGAGCGCCTGCGAGAATGTCATTCCCGATGGAACGTACCCATTCAACATGTCGTGCGCGCTCGTCTGGTCGGTGAGCACGTCAGGAGTGACGCCGCGTCTGACCAGCTCGGGCAGAACGTCGGCGGCGTTACCGAGCAAGCCAACGGAGATCGCATCGCCGGAGCGTGTCGCGCTGGATATGAGATCGAGAGCTTCGTCGAGACTGCGCGCCCGGTGATCCAGGTACCTAGTCGCGAGTCGTCTCTCGATTCGTGAATCGTCCACTTCGACGACCAGGGCCGCGGCGCCTTGCATCGTTGCCGCCAGCGGCTGCGCCCCACCCATTCCGCCGAGACCAGCCGTGAGCACGAACCGCCCGCTGAGGCTTCCCGCGAAATGTTTTCGCGCGACGGAGCCAAGCGTCTCGTAGGTGCCTTGAACGATCCCCTGCGACCCGATGTAAATCCACGAGCCCGCCGTCATCTGACCGTACATCATGAGGCCCTTCCGCTCCAGCTCGCGGAAATGCTCCCACGTCGCCCAGCGCCCGACGAGATTGCTGTTCGCGATCAGAACGCGTGGCGCTCCAGTGTGGGTGCGAAAAACTCCTACCGGCTTTCCGCTCTGCACCAGCAGCGTTTCGTCGGCGCCGAGGTTTGTCAGCTCGCGCACGATCGCGTCGAAGCATTCCCAGTTGCGCGCCGCTTTGCCGGTTCCGCCATAGACGACGAGATCCTCGGGCCGCTCCGCCACTTCGGGATCGAGATTGTTCATCAGCATTCGGAGCGCGGCTTCCTGCTGCCATCCTTTGCACGAGATGCTGCCGCCGCGCGCCGCACGAACGGGGGCGCGCTGTCGAGCGGAGGCCTCGAACGTCTTGGGATCGTACTGCACTCTCAAGTCGGTCACGCCACGGAACCGATGTCAGCGAACCGGAAGTCCGACACCGCCTTCATCAGCGCGGAAATGTCCGCGCTCAGGACGCGATCGGCCTCGAGCTTCGGGACGATGTCGCGTACTCGTTCGTGCGCGGTGCGCACGCCCCGGCCTGGACGCAGCGGCGAGCGGAAGTCTATGCCCTGCGCTCCGCACATCAGCTCGATGGCGAGAATGTTTTCCAGATTGCGAAGAACGCGCCGCGCTTTCCACGCCGCGCCCATTGCCATCGGGACGACGTCTTCCTTGTTCCCGTCGGTGGGAATCGTGTCGACACTCGCTGGGTGAGACAAAACCTTGCACTCGCTCGCCAGCGCCGCGGCAGTCACCTGGGCCATCATGAACCCGGAGTTTACACCGGGATTCGGGGAGAGAAATGGAGGCAAGCCCTGGTTGAGATCGGGGTGAACGAGCCGATCGATCCGACGCTCAGCCATCGTTGCGAGGTGCGTGAGGACTATCGCGAGGAAATCGAGCGCCAAGGAATCCTGGACGCGCGGGTCTCCCTCGCGGTGCGACTCTCGCAGCTCGCTGTCGGCGAGCAGATCGCGCAGGAGAGCCGCCGAGCGCACCTGGCCTTTCTGGCCGCGCGCATCGTGGATTCGCTGGTCGAACGCGACGGGTGTGCCGAGCAGCGCCTCGAGGGACATCGCGCCAGCGACATGAGCTGTGCGCCAGAGGGCGCGAGCGTGGACGAGCGCGATGAGCGCGACGGAGGTGTGGGCTTGCGTGCCATTTATAAGAGTGATGCCTTCCTTGGGACCGAGCACCACCGGTTTTGCTCCGGCCGCCTTCAGTACTGCGCCGGCCGAATCTTCGCGATCGCCCTTTATGAGAGTTCCTTCGCCAATGAGCGAGAGCGCGAGATGCGCGAGCGGCGCGAGATCACCGCTCGCCCCGACGCTTCCCTGCTCGGGAATCGGCGGATAAATGTCGGCGTTCAGCATCTGGAGCAGCAGGTCGACCAGCTCCGGCCGCGCGCCCGAGTATCCTTTGGCGATCACGTTGGCGCGCAGCAGCATCATGGCTCTCACCTCTTGCTCCGGGAGCCGGTCGCCCACTCCCGACGAGTGGCTGCGCACGAGGTTCACCTGCAGCTCCGCCAATCGATCCGGTGGTATCGCGATCTCGGAGAGTTTGCCGAACCCCGTCGTCACACCGTATACGACGGCGTTCCGGCTCACGATGTCGTCGACGACCGCGCGGGTGCGAAGCATTCGCGCGCGCGCCCTCGGCGACAGACCGACACGAAGCCGGTCGACCGCTACCGCGTAAGCTTCTTCGACGGTGAGGCTGTCGCCGTCGATGAGAAGTTCTTCCGTCATTTTCTCTTTCGCGGTGAGCGAGAAGGCTTGCCGGCGGCGGGTTTTTTCTTCGTGGGCTTACGGGCGGGCGGTTTTTTCTTCGTGACGGATTTCTTTTTCCGCGCCCTCGGCGGTGACTTGGCCGCGGCCGACTCCGTGCCTGCGCGCACCAGCCGACGTTCGGCGGGATCCCAGCGCCACCCGGCAGTGCCCGGCTTGATCTCCACTCCGCCCAGCCAGCGGGTTCGCTTGTTGATGCGCTGCCAATCCTTCTTTCCAGCGAGCACCTCTTTGCCCAGCGGCGTGACTCGCAGCTTTCCCTCCACGAACTCTCGCGACCTCTCGGCGCTCGGGGCGATTACCGGAGTCCCATCGTTCCAGGTGACGAGCGCGGTGTCACCGCCGCTCAATCTTTCGAGGTACGAGTAGAAGACCATGTCGCCGAGGAAAATGCTTTCCTGTTTTCTTGCGACCTCGAGAAATGAGCTGACCGGAGTGTCGTGCCCCTCTTCGATTGCCGTCAGCGCTTCGCGCTCCGACCGCGACAAGCCGTTGACCGACGACGGGAACTCTTCGAGCTCTCGCGTTAGCGCCCGCGCGAGATACGGTAGTGCGCTAGTGTCCTCTTCGATCAGCGCGGCGATCGACGTCGGGTCGCTCGAGCCGAACGCCTTCCACGCCCGCCTCGCGAGGTCGAGCTGCTCCGCGGTGACGCGCGGCCTCGTCGTGTCGAGCTTTCTTATTTCCGTCGCTGAGAGAGGTGGGATGTAGCCGTCGACGACAATGAGCGACAGAGTCTTGTCGCGTGCCTTCCCGCGTCCGAAAAAGTCGAGGAGCTGAATGAGCTGGAGCTGGTCGTAGAGATCGTCCTCGAACCACAGAACGACCTCGTCGAAATAGTCGAGGTGCCGGATTACGCGATCGCGCTCGACGAAGTCGCCGCTCACGTGCGCGAAATCGTCCCAGCTCTGTCCGGTGATGAAGCGCGCCCGCGCTTTACTGAGCTCCTCGAGCGGGAGAGACCAATCTACCGGTCCTTCGTGCAGAACATCGCGCCACGGGATGATCTTGCCATCGACGCCCGCCTCGGAGAGGGTGGCGACGGCGATGTCACCGTTGGTGATGTTGAGCCGCTGGGTCAACGTCAGGGGCTTATCGGCCGGTAAGTCGACTTGTCATAGTTGAATTTTAGGTCGGGCTCAGCGTTGAGGGCAATGAAGAAGTTGAATGCGAAGTTTCCGTTGGGAGCCTGCGTGAAGGCGAAAATCGCCCGCCAGTCATGGAGCTGGCGCTGGAGCGTGACCGTGTGGCTGCCGAATTTCTTCGCCCGGAAATCGTAGTTGGTCGTCCAGGTGCCCGCCCATTTCGGTGTGAGGTGGAAGTTCATCGACGACTCCAGATTGTCGCGCGGTGGGGTGCGAATGAACGGCGCTCCCACGATCCCACTGCCGACTGGCTGAGCGCTGCTCGCGTTGGCGGCCGCCTGCTCGAGGCACCGCTGGTAAAGAATGTCGTTCGCAAGCAACGGCGCGCACTGGGTTGCAAAATCCGTCGAATTGAGGATCACTCCGTTTCCGGTCGGTGGGCGCTGCCGGCTCGAGGTATACTGGAACGACGCCGACCAGCCTTGTCCCTCCGGAATCCCGTACTGGCGATTACGGGTCGTGATACCGGCAACCGGCGTCGACGCCACCCGATTCGCCAACGCATCGTCAGACCGTTGCTCGACACTTTCGATCTGTGGACTCTTCTGGGGTACCGCATGGCCGAACACGCGAGTGAGCGCGGCAAAAATTCCGGACTGGCTGTTGAGCGAGAACGAGGCGTGCATGTTCTCCCGAAACGGCTTGAATCGCGCGGTATCGCTCAGCACATCGCCTTGATACAGCGAATATCCGAGCCCGCCACTGAAACCAGGGAGGAGATCAGATGTGAGGTCGGAAGTCAGATTGGGCGTAACGAAGCCGGAGCGATGCGTCTTCCGCGCCCTCTCGATGTCGTAGCCCAGCGACGAGAAATTCATCGACAGAATCTTGATCTTCCGCGGCTCCGCCGTGCTGCTCGTGTCAGTGTTCTTCATCTTCGCCTCGAGCACGTGCGAGAGGCCGAGATTGATCTGATTACGAGGAAGCGAGCCAAGAAAATCCTGTCGGCTTCTGTTGGTTGCCCGGAGGAATTCAGTGCTCAGGTTGCCCGACGGCGCGTACGAGAAAGAGATGAGCGGCGTGATCGAATGCCTGAAACGCGTGACGTTCCCGAACCCGGGAAAGAGCGCGAACAGGGTCGGTGATGCGCTCAGGCTCGCCGAAATGCGCTTTGACTGGTGGACGAATTGTCCACCGCTCAATTGCGACCGGACCCAGAATCCCCGCGACCCATCGACGTTTTCGAGCGAAATCTGCGGGGAGATCTTCATGCTGCCCTGAAACAGGCTCGGAAGGCTGAAACCGGTTTGCCAGTCGAGGTTGGTCAAATAAGACTTCGCAAAAACGCGGCTGGTGCGCCTGGACGAATCGTTGGGGTCGACGACAACGATAGTCTGCGGCGCGTTGAGCTCCTCGTCGTTGAGCGTGAACGAGTTGGTCCAGGAGAAGCCGGCGATCTTCAGGGGCGTGGCGAAGCTTGACGAAGTTTGCCGATGATTTCTATTCAGCTTCGCGCTATCCGGAGCTCCCTGCGCGGTGGTGAAGTAGAGCCACTTCGTGACGGCGACTGTCGGTGAGCTGATGCTGAAATTCGGAAAGTTCTGGTCTACTTCCGCTCGTCCAGGGTGTTGCGTGCGGCTTCCGCCAAGGCTCATCGACGCCTGCCCGAGCTTGGTCTGGTAATTAGCGGTGGATAAGATCGTCGCCAGCACCGACGCCGGATTGAACGCGGTTGTACGCTGAATGAAAGTGTTGGTGACGTAGTTAATGTCTGCACTGAGATGCGTAGCGTCCGAGAATGCCTGATCATGGTGCCAGCTCAGGCCGGTGTTCGCTGACCCGTCCCGCTGGGAGTGGTGTAAGAGCCCGACTCGTCCAGTCATGAATCGGTCGAGCCACCGGTATTGCATCTCACCGTTGAAACGGACGTATCCCGGATCTCCCTCGCTGGGGCGGCTCCCGCTCCGCCAATCGAGCGCGAACTGCGCGTCCATGTAATCGCTAAGCGCGAAGTAATAACCAAGGTTCTCGACGTGGCGGCGATACGTCGGACTGTTGCGAAAGAGCTCGCTCACGCCGAAGCGCGGAGTGAGAACTCCACTGCGACGCCCGGACCTGATGTCCTGGAAGATGAACGGGAGCCACAGTATCGGGACCTCACCGATGTACAGAATCGCGGGCCGCGCGACCATGATGTTCTTCGAGACCATCTTGATCTCGTTGGAGCGGAAGTGGTAATCGGGGATCGAGTCGTCGCAACTCGTGATAGTGCCACTCCTGACGTAGAACGCGGTCTCACGGCCGCGGGACGTATCGCTCACAAACGCGGCGGTCTTTCCCTGCACGAACCAGTTCTCCCCGGTCTCAGCGATCTGCGTCGCGATATTCGTCACAACGCCACGGTGCAGCTCGACGTTGTATGCCATCTGACCACGCGCGATGACGTCGGCCGGCTGCTGCTCCGGATCGCGGAGGATCACCGTGTCACCGCGGGCGACGATGATCTTGGTCGAATCGTTGTAAACGATGCTGTCTCCGACGAGTGTCGTCTGGTCGCGATTCACGCCGGCCTTTTTACCCTTGAGCGAGAGGCTTCGCGTCTGCGCGTTGAATACCGCCTGATTTCCCTGATACCGCGTCGCGGTGTAGCCGGCCCGCGACATCAAAACACGCATCACGGAATCCTCTTCGTTCCATTTGATCAGCACCCGTTGCTTCGTCGAATCCTTCGCCGCGGTATCGCGACCCACTGTATCCGGACGGGCGCGAACGGTGTCGCGTCGTGGGGGCGGGGAAGGCGGAGTTCTGACCTGCGCCGAAAGAGTATTGCCCGCGCAGAGTGTAAATGTGCCGACGGCGAACAAAGCGACGACGCCAAAGCGGGCGCGCTTC
>WNFW01003746.1_pt1 | contig 10596 bp, 9 predicted proteins | sample 5400131 | NCBI WGS metagenome assembly WNFW01 (sample SAMN13153362, study PRJNA577476) | soil metagenome | isolation source: 20 cm soil or saprolite under grassland replicate 1 | place: USA:California | collected 2016-06-15
AAGGCCGACCCACGGTGTTGTATAGATCGATAACTGATCTCGCCGACGGCTTGATGGCGACGCTGAATGCACTACCTACTGCCTCTTGGTTTCCAGCGTAGTTCTCGATAAAAATGAATTTATAGGACATCTAAAACGATTTCTTTGCAAGGTTTGTCTCTGGAGGATAAATCAGCAATGCTGAAAGTTATACCCGTTGAAGAGGCCGTAGGATTACCCTTGGCCCACGACATTACCGAGATCATACCCGGCAAGCACAAAGGACCGGCGTTTCGTCGCGGTCATATCGTGCGCCAGGAAGATATTTCTAAATTACTCGATGTGGGTAAGCGTAATCTCTACGTGATGGAGCTCGAGAAAGATGAGCTGCATGAAGAGGACGCGGCGCGACGGTTGGCAAAAGCCGCGGCTGGAGCGAATTTAAGATTGACCGATCCGAGCGAAGGGCGGATCAATCTGGTTGCGACGATTTCGGGTTTGTTGAAGATCGACGCCGACCTGCTCTACCGACTCAATTCCTTGGGCGATCTGATGATGGCTACATTGCCTGGCGATCGTTACGTGAAAGAAGGCACCGTCGTTGCGGGGACTCGGACGATTCCAGTGGTCGTGAAGGAAGAGCTGATCCAGAAAGCCGAAGCGATCTGTCGCGAAAAACCGATCGTAACGTTGCTGCCGATGCCGCCGAAAAGATTTCATCTGGTCGTTACCGGCAGTGAAGTTTTTACCGGCAGAATAAAAGACGGCTTTGGACCGGTGGTGACGAGGAAAGTCAGCGAGCTTGGCTCCGAACTCGTATCGGTAAAGCTCGCGCCCGACGACCCCGACGTGATCGCCGGGCATATTCAGGAAGCCAAGCGAACTGGCGCCGACGTGATTCTCGTCAGCGGCGGCATGTCCGTTGACCCCGATGACAAAACGCCGGAAGGCATTCGCAGAAGCGGCGCTAAAGTGGAAACCCACGGCTTTCCCGTGTTGCCCGGTTCAATGTTTGTCATGGCTTATCTCGACGAAACTCCGGTGATGGGACTTTCAGGTTGCGTTCTTCACGATCCATTTACCGCTTTCGATGCGCTTTTACCGCGTTTATTAGCGGGAGAAAAAATCACCCGCGCAGGCATTATGGCAATGGGGCACGGCGGCTTGCAGCGAAAACACTATCATTAACGCAGTAGTCAGTTGTCGGCGCTCCGATGGGCGCTGATGACAAAGGAGAAATAGTGGATATATTGAGGAGCCTGAAAGAACGGTGCGATCCTAAATGCGCGGCAATGATTGTTGTCGATGTACAAAATGACTTCGTTAGCCCACAAGGGAGCGCCGCCAAGCGCGGAGAAGACGTGAGCGCCGCAATGGCGATGGTGCCCAATCTGCTTCGACTGATCGACGAGGCCCGACGCGTGGGTTTGACGATCGTGTACATCAGGACAACGCACAGCGAGTGGACCGATACTCCTTCGTGGATCTATCGCACGTCGCAAAAAGGCGGCTTAAGCACCTGCCGGGAGGGAACATGGGGCGCGGAGCTTTATGAGGGAATTTCCCCGTTGCCCAGTGAACGCGTGGTGATCAAGCACCGCTACAGCGCGTTTATCAATACCGATCTCAATACCGTGCTCAAAGCGCGTAACATTCAAAGCGTGCTGGTGTGTGGCGTTGCCACCAATGTTTGTGTCGAAACGACGGCCCGGGATGGATACATGTATGATTATTACGTCACGATGATCGATGATTGCTCGGCAGCGTACGAAGCTAAGTTACATCTGAACACACTTGAAAATATGCGGCGGCATTTTGGTCTAGTGGCGTCGTCGCCGGAAATTATGGAGACCTGGAAGGAACTGCCCACGAAGCCGACGGTAGGATTGTAGTGCTCAGTAAAGAGTTCGGACGGTGCAAATTAAAAAGCCTGGCAGGAAGAATCCTGCCAGGCTTTTTTCATTCGACAGTTCGGTGCGAACTTACTTCATCATATCCGCGTTAATTCTTTCCAATGCTTCCAGTGGCGGTTGTAGCTCGTCTTGACCGAGCTCCGAAAGCGCAACATCGCAGAGGTTCAACTCTTCAGCAAAATCTTTGCGGTTTGGATTGTAGTAAATTAAGCCAGTCAAAAACTTGCCTTCGGCGATGGCGCCGTGGATTGCTTGAATGGCCTGCGCTTTATTCGTGGGGTCGTAGTCTTCGCCGAGCTTGTGAAGAATAATCCGCGAGCCGTCGTGCATTTCGACTTCGTGATCGGTGCCTTCATCGTAATCGGCTTCGATATTCTCGTAGGGCGGGATGAAGTCAAGATCGTGGATCGGATCTAGATGACCTTTGACGTACTTCAAGCTCTTGGTCGAGCCTTCATGGTTGTTGAACGTTACACACGGGCTAATGACGTCGAGAATAGCGCTCCCCTTGTGATGTAGGGAACCCTGGACGAGCGGGGTGAGCTGTTTGCGGTCGCCGGAGAAGCTCCGCGCCACGTAAGTCGCGCCGAGAGTGATGGCCAGCTCGGCCAAGTCGATCGCCGGGATGTCATTGACTTTGCCGCCCTTCATCACCGAGCCGACGTCGGCGGTGGCGGAGAACTGTCCTTTGGTTAATCCGTAAACACCGTTATTCTCGATAATGTAGGTGATGTTCACGTTGCGCCGCATCATGTGGCAAAAGTTGCCAAGACCGATCGCCGAAGTGTCGCCATCGCCGGAGACGCCGATTGGCAGCAACGTATGGTTCGCTAAATTGGCGCCGGTGGCTACGGCTGACATTCTACCGTGCACGGCGTTGAAGCCGAACGATTGACTTAAAAAATAAGCCGGGGTTTTGGACGAACAGCCGATGCCGCTCAGTTTGACAACCTTACGCGGATCGATGCTGCTTTCAAAATAGGCGCGCTGCACCGACGCCGAGATCGCGTCGTGGCCGCAGCCGCGGCACATGGTCGACGGCGCGCCGTCGTAGTCTTTTTCCGTTAAGTTGAGACGATTGAGTTTTGCTTCTGCCATTTTCTTTTCCTCTACGCAGTTTTTGCCGACTGGGCGGCAGCGAAAATTTGGTTGACGACTTCGAGCGGTGTCGCCGGCAAACCGTTGTAAATTAACACGCTGACGATCTTGGCGCCGAGCTCGGGAGATTCATCCTTGATAATCGCCGCCATCTGACCGTCGCGATTCTGTTCGACGAGATAAATCGTGTCGTGCTCCGCCAGAAAATCTCTGACCTCGCTGGTCAACGGCAAGGCGCGAATCAGCATGTGGTTGGTTCTCAGTCCCCGTGCCTTCAATCTGTCGCGCGCCTCGCGCACCGGCTCATAGCTCGAGCCGTAGCAAATTATGCCGGTCTTAACGCCCCGTTCTTTTTCGATGATCGGTTTGGGAACGAACTTGCGGGCGGTGTCAAATTTTTTGCGCAGGCGGTCAAGAATGTATTTGTAGTCGTGCTCATCCTCAGAATAACGCGCGTCGGCATCATGGCCAGAACCGCGCGTGAAGTATGATGCCATACGGTGTTGGTTGCCGGGCACGGTCCGATAGGGAATCCCGTCGCCATCTTGATCGAAGTAGCGGCGGAATTTTTTACCGGATTTTGTCCATTCTTCCAACTGTTCGGCGCCCAGCCTTTTGCCATAATCGAAAGGTTCCTGATTCAACTTCAGCGGATCAGACGACCACATATTCATGCCAAGATCGAGGTCCATGGCCACGAATACGGGGGTTTGGAAGCGATCGGAGAAATTAAAGCTTTGACGCGCGAAGTCGAAGCAAGAATTCATGTCATGGGGAATCAAGATAATATGACGGGTGTCCCCGTGCGAGGCCCCGTACATGAGTGAAATATCCGCCTGCTGAGTTCGTGTCGGTAATCCGGTCGATGGCCCGCCGCGCTGAATGATGAAAAAGACACTGGGAATTTCCGCGTAGTAAGCAAGACCAATGGTCTCATTCATGAGCGAGACTCCGGGTCCCGAAGTGGAAGTCATGGCACGCGCTCCCGCCCAGCCAGCGCCTACGACCATACCTGCGGAAGCGATCTCGTCTTCTGCTTGAACGATGGCGTAGGGTTTTTTGCCGTCGATCTGTTTGCGTAATCTCGGCAAGTAATATTCCATCGCTTCAGCGAGAGAGCTTGAAGGCGTGATCGGATACCAGCAAATCACCGACGCGCCGCCGTAAATCGCGCCTAGCGCCGCCGCGGTGTTGCCTTCGGTGATAATCTTCCCCTTGTTACCGTTAGGAATCGGCTCGAGGCGTGCGATGGTTTGCTTATAATTTTGCTCTTTGCAGTACTGATAGCCGGCATCGATACAGATCATATTGGATTCGATGACAGCCGGCTTCTTGCCAAAAGTATCTTCGAGAACGGATTTAATGACTGACATGTCGATGCCGAAAAGGTACGCTAGGGCACCGACGTAAACCATGTTTCGCTGCTTGGCGCGTAACGGTGAAGCCGGCACGAGCTTGGCGACAAGCTTATTGGCTGGGAAGCCGATGTATTGAACCCCGTCCCGTTTTAGATTTGTCGCAAGAGGCGTGGAATCGTCGTACAGAATCACACCGCCATCGCGTACCCGGTAAATGTCCTTCGCTGCGGTCGCATCGTTGAACATGACCATCACGTCGATGACGTCTTTGCGGCTCAAATAGCCTTCGCCGTTAGCGCGAATTTGATACCATGTCGGCAGACCCTGAATGTTCGACGGAAACATGTTCTTGGATGAGCAGGGAATGCCCATTTTAAATATTGCCTTGAAAAGAATGTTATTCGAAGATGCGCTTCCTGAACCGTTTTCGGTGGCGACGCAGATGTTAAGATCGTTGATAGACGGTGTATCCAAAATGCAACCTCCTTGCGACTATTATCGTCTAAATTCTAACATATATGCCTTGAAAGACAATAATTTAGCGGATTCTATCCCGGCGTATACTGATCTTCCGTATCGAGATATTCGGCGACTTCTTTCCAGCTGCGGCGAACCTGTTCATCGATGTTAAATGCGCGCGCAAATTGCAGAATTTCCGGCATGGACACCAGTCCGGTCAGTTCCTCTTCGTCGCCTTTGACTGGCATATTTCGGATATCGCGGTGATACATTTCAGCCAGGACGTCGCCGATTAAAGCCGTGCGCGGCATGGTAATGATCGGCGCGGTCATGACTTGCTTAATCGGCGTTTCCTTAACGTTAATTTCCTTGGTGGCCACCCGTTTGAGCACGTCGCGCTCGGTAAAGATGCCGCTCGGTTTGCCTGCCGCAGTGACGATGACCGCCGTGACGCCCTGAGTGTTCATCAATTCGATCGCTTCTTGCACCGTAGCGGATTGATCAACTGTCGTGAGCGTCGGCGTCGCGATATCGCCCAATGTTTTTGTCTCGCTCAGCCCTTGGCCGAGTTCCACCGCCAGATTGAGAATGCGGCGCATGGAGACGATGCCGATAATCTTGCCGCGCCGGCCGCGCACCAACAGATGGCGATATTTGCCGCGATACATTTTCCCGAAGGCATCGACAATATGAGTCTCTTCACGTACCGCCCGGATCGGCGTCGTCATGACTTTCTTAACGACGCTTTGGCGGGCGTCGATCTTGGGATTGACGACCCTCTTGATGACGTCTTTCTCGGTGAATATGCCGACCGGCACGTCGTCGTCGGTGATGATAATGCGGCCGACATCCTCAGTGACCATCATTTCCATGACTTGGAATATCGATGCGGTCACAGGCGCCTTGGTGAGATGGGTAGTCATAATCTCACTGACCCGATTGGAAAGCATAGGGCTCCTCCTGCGGTTTGATTGACGGATTGAGCGCGCCACCAGCTGCTGTGGCTATAACATCGAAAACATTATAGCACTCACTAGGGGTTGAGTTACAAGAATGTCGGCATCGGCGCGGTCGGCTGCGGTACATTGCGAGCCGGTGCGACGCCATGTTAGATTTATTTTCGCTGGGGGAGCCACAAATCAGTTATGAGCCGAAGGGAAACGGAATTTGATCACGGTTTGGTCACCGAGACCAAAAAAAAGGTCAAGCGCCCGCCCCTTTATAAAGTTCTGCTGCACAACGACGATTACACGACTAAAGAGTTCGTCGTGCAGATCTTGCAATATGTCTTTCACAAGGAGCAAACTGAGGCGGTGCAGATTATGCTTCACGTGCACAAGAAAGGCATCGGCGTGGCCGGCGTCTACACGTATGAAATCGCCGAAACTAAAGTCGCCCTGGTTGAAAATTTGGCGCGCCAGCACGAATATCCGCTAAAATGCACGATGGAAGAGGCTTAACATGATTAGTAAAGAACTCGAAGCAACCCTCAATTTTGCGCTGAAAGAAGCCAAATCCCGGCGCCACGAGTACGTGAGTTTGGAGCATCTGCTTTACGCGTTGTTGAGAGACAAGGACGGCAAGGCCGCCATCGTCGCATGCGGCGGCGATATCGAACGGCTCAACAAATCTCTGGAAGAATTCCTTGCCGGTCGCATGGAAATCTTGCCCGAAGGACGCGACCAAGAACCGCAACAGACGTTAAGCTTTCACCGCGTCCTGCAGCGCGCCGTGATCCATGCCCAATCGGCTGAGCGCAAAGAAATCAACGGCGGCAATCTGCTGATCGCGATGTATCGCGAGCCCGATTCCTACGCGGTCTTTCTATTGGAAGAGCAGGGCATCACCCGGTTTGATCTCGTCAACTTTGTTTCCCACGGTGTATCGAAGATCGCCACGGACGAGGAGCCGGATGCTCAGACCGACGATGACGAGGCCGGCGAAGAACGGCCGTCTCGCCGGGTGAATCCACTGGAGGCCTTCACCGTTAACTTGGTCGACAAAGCGGGCCAGGGGCTCATCGATCCGCTGATCGGCCGTGACGATGAGATCGAGCGAACGATCCACGTGCTGTGCCGGCGGCGCAAGAATAATCCGATCTACGTCGGCGACCCCGGAGTCGGCAAGACCGCCATCGCCGAGGGATTGGCGATGAAGATTTACGACGGCGAGGTGCCGGACGCGCTTAAAAGCGCGGTTATCTACGCGCTGGACATGGGCGCAGTGCTTGCCGGCACCAAGTTCCGTGGCGATTTCGAGGCGCGGCTCAAGGGCGTGCTGAACGGACTTAAGAAACATCCCAACTCAATTCTTTTCATCGACGAAATTCATACGATCGTTGGCGCCGGCGCGACCAGTGGCGGCTCCATGGATGCTTCCAACATTCTAAAGCCCGCATTGGCGTCTGGCGAGCTCAAATGCATCGGCTCGACGACTTATCATGATTATAAAAGCTACTTCGAGCGCGACCGGGCCCTGGCGCGACGGTTCCAAAAAATTGAAATTCCCGAACCTAGCCAGGAAGACGCGATCAAGATACTCGAAGGGTTAAAGCCGCATTATGAAAAACATCACGGCGTGCGGTACAGCAGCGGCGCGATCCGTGCCGCCGTCAAGCTTTCCGCCAAGCATATCAATGACCGGCGCCTGCCGGACAAAGCGATCGACGTGATCGATGAGATCGGCGCAGCGGTGAAAATCCAGCCCGAAGAGAAACGCCGTAAAACGATCGGGCCCAAAGACATCGAAAATATGGTCGCTAAAATCGCCAAGATCCCGCCACGCAGCGTGTCGAGCTCCGACAAAGAACAGCTGCAAAATTTGGATCGCGATTTGAAGCTCGTCGTTTATGGCCAAGACTCGGCGATCGATACGTTGGCGAGCACGATCAAGCTCTCGCGCTCCGGTTTGGGCCATCCGGAAAAGCCGATCGGTTGTTTTCTCTTCGCCGGACCGACCGGCGTCGGCAAAACGGAATTGGCCAAACAGCTGGCCAAGACCATGGGCATCGAGTTTCTCCGCTTCGATATGAGCGAGTACATGGAAAAGCACACCGTATCGCGCTTGATCGGCGCGCCGCCGGGCTATGTCGGCTTCGACCAGGGCGGGTTGTTGACGGACTCGATCAATCGTAATCCTTACGCCGTGTTGCTGCTGGACGAAATCGAAAAGGCTCATCCCGATCTGTTCAACATTTTGCTGCAAGTGATGGACCACGCGACCTTGACGGATAACAACGGGAAAAAAGCCGATTTCCGCAATATCGTCTTGATCATGACGACCAACGCCGGCGCGCGCGAGATGAGCGGCGCGCCGCTCGGTTTCGGAGTGCAGTCAAACGCCGGCAAGGGCAAGGAAGCCGTCGAAAAAATGTTCAGTCCGGAGTTTCGCAATCGACTCGACGCGATGATTACCTTCAATTCGCTAAGCCAGGAAAATATCGAGCGGGTGGTCGACAAGTTCATCATCGAGCTCGATCAGCAACTCAACGAGCGCAAAGTTTTCCTGCAGCTAACCGTCCGGGCGCGGCACTGGTTTGCCGAACGCGGCTATGATCCGACCTTCGGCGCGCGGCCGATGGCGCGACTGATTCAAAACGAGATCAAACGGGTCCTTGCCGACGAGATCTTGTTCGGCAGGCTGCAAAGTGGCGGCAAAGTCGAAGTTGACGAAAACGACGGCAAGCTGATTTTTTCGTACAGCACGTCGACGGTGCCCGCCGTTTAAGTCAGCGTCGCCTATCACAGACAACCTCTGCCTAGTTAAATTGGCCGCCGGCGCAGATGCAACAACTTATCGTCGCGCTGTTTCTTGTCTGCTTCGCGATCGAATTTGCTATCGAATTCACTTTGAACGAATTGAACCTGCGCTATGTCCGTGCACGCTGGGCAGAAAAAAAGATCCCGGAGTTCTTTCACGGCAAGATCAGCTCGGCCGATTACGAGAAGTCGGTGCGCTACACGCTTGCGAAAGGGCGGTTTGAACGCTGCGCTGAAGTTTACGGCCGAGGCGTAACGCTCGTGATTTTATTTAGCGGGGTGCTGAGTGGGCTCGATCGATTCGCCGGCGATTTCGCCCAGCGATTTTCATTGGGCATGTACGGCCAGGGAATTCTTTTCTGCCTAGCCGTCGGCTTGCTATTTTCCATCGCCGGTTTGCCCACCGGTCTCTATTCCACTTTCGGCCTGGAATCCAAATTCGGTTTCAATAAGACAACCATCGGGCTGTATGTCACCGACAAGCTCAAAGCGCTTGCCATCGGCTTACTCGTCGGTATTCCCTTTCTCTTGGTTGTGCTGTGGCTGATGGATGCGATGGGAAGTTTTTGGTGGATCTGGACGCTCGCATTTATCGTCGCATTTCAGCTTCTGATGATCGTCATCTTCCCGACGTTTATCGCGCCGTGGTTCAATAAATTCGAACCGCTCAAGGCGGGCGAGTTGCGCGATCGGATCCTGGCGTTGGCGGAGCAAGTCGGCTTCAAGACGAGCGGCATTTATGCTATGGACGGCTCCAAGCGATCGTCCCATTCCAACGCCTATTTCACGGGTATCGGTAAGTCCAAGCGAATCGTTTTGTTCGACACGCTGATCGAGCAAATGAGCCTCGATCAGGCACTGGCCGTGCTCGCCCACGAGATGGGGCACTACAAGATGAAACATATCCGGCGCATGCTCATCGTTCAGATGATTTTTCTCTGTATCGGGTTGTACGCGCTTAGCTGGCTGATAGACTTTCAGCCGCTTTACGGCGCGTTTGCTTTGGCCCCAAGTCATCACGCGGCGTTGGTGCTGTTCAGCCTGTTATCCGGACCCTTTACCTTTTTTCTCGGCCCGCTGATGAACGTCTTGTCACGCCAACACGAATACGAGGCCGATCGCTTCGCCGCGGTCACCTTGCACGACGGCAAACCGATGGAAGAGGCGTTGATCAATTTGACGATCAAGAATCTCTCGAATCTGACGCCGCATCCTTGGTATTCGGCCTACCACTATTCGCATCCGACCCCGATCGAACGCGTCAGTGCGATCCGGAGCACTCCCGCGTAGCAAAACTGCAACTGTCTTTGATTGGTTTTGAAAGTGAGAATGATCGGGCGGGCGGATTTGATACTTTAGGAGCCGTCCCGCTTCTCATAATAGCTCTGTTGAATTTTAAACAATTCCGATCGCGTCATTTCCGTTTTGTGCATCGCGCCATTCTTCTCGACGTACTCGAAGATGACGTGGCGTTGGTCTCTAAATATCCTAACGAGCTGGCCTCCCTCGGCATCGAGGATTCTGCCGATGGTTCGAAGCGCTTCCCCCAGGTTGTTGATAGCGGGAACTTTGCCGGCCTGGGTGCGCAGGCGAAATCCGGCTCGATCCAACTCTCCGATCTCGTCTGCACCATAGTTGTGCTCGATAGTTGCGATTTCGGCATCTTCGGCCCGCTTCTCGAGTCGATAAGTGACGAGTTTGTGAAACAGGTTCTTCAAACCTGTCTTCTCGACGGGGGGACTCCTTTTTTCCGCCCATTTGCGGTCGCAGCGAACACGAACGGCAAAGCTGCCGCCATGATATTCAATATCCAACTGCTGCGGAAATAGTTCGGTGAGATCCTGGCCGATCGCTCGCAGTGCCCGGGCATAGTAGCCGCTGGAGTCGCTCCTTGAGATACGCATCTTTTCTGACCTGAAAGGCATGAGTCAGGAACCTCCTCAGCTACTGAAATTTCGATTCCAGATCGATTTTAGACTTTTTGTCGACTGTGGCAAAGTGAATCTGTCAGGAGAGCGGCAGTGCTTACGA
>WNFW01003750.1_pt1 | contig 10592 bp, 12 predicted proteins | sample 5400131 | NCBI WGS metagenome assembly WNFW01 (sample SAMN13153362, study PRJNA577476) | soil metagenome | isolation source: 20 cm soil or saprolite under grassland replicate 1 | place: USA:California | collected 2016-06-15
AGGGTTAGGCCGCCAACACCCGTCGTGGAAATGACTCCGCTCGGAGTAGCGAGTCCGAACGCGTGCGTGGCGTGATCGACGTCGCCCCAGACGCATCCGCCGCCGACTGTGACGGTGCGCGCCGCAGGATCGACTCGTGTGTATTTGATTGGCGCTAGATCGATCACCAAACCGTCGTCGCAAATTCCAAGACCACCCGCGTTGTGTCCGCCACCGCGGATGGAAACCAGCAAATCATTCTCGCGCGCGAAATTTACCGACTGAATGACATCTGCGACATCGGCGCACCGCGCGATTAAGCGCGGTTTTTTGTGGATCATCCCGTTGTACACCTTGCGGGCGTCATCGTAATCTTTGTCGCCGGGCTCGATCAGTCGCCCGCGTAGGTTTCGCTTAAAATCGGCAATGGAATCTTCGTTAAGCATGCCGAAGTGTCACTGAAACAATCATGCGGTCAACACGTCGAGTTGGACCATTTTCATTGAGCTGATAGCCGGCACACGGATAGTATGTTCTAACACTGGCTAGAGCGATGTTGCATCCGGATCGATTCTGGACACGGCGCGATTTTCTAAAACTCGCCGGTAGTGCGGGGTTGCTCAATGCATTTCCAACGCTGGCCAGTGCGTCTGCAGCGCTTAAGCCCGACACGGTCTGCATCTCAATCCTGCATACGACGGATCTGCACGGTCATATACTGCCCACTGCCGATTACAATGGGGATCCGGATTTCGGCGGACTAGCGCGTTGTGCGGCACAAATTCGCCGATGGCGCCGAGAAAATCCGAACTCGATTTTGATCGACGTCGGCGATGTTTATCAGGGCACGGAAGTCAGTCTACGCAGCAAAGGGGAGCTGATGATCGATCTATTCAATTATCTCAAATACGACGCGTGGATCGTTGGCAATCACGAGTTCGATTGGGGGATCGAGACGTTTATCGATGCGCTGCAGAGATCGACAATGCCTGTGTTAGCTGCAAACACAGTCCTGAATGGTAAGCCGGCTGGCGCATTTTCGGATTCGCAACATCCATTCGCGAAAATTCAGCCGTTCATCTTGAAGGAAATCGCCGGAATTAAGCTCGCGATCATTGGAATTACCACCCCGGGAATGCCGTTTTGGCTAGGACCAGAGTTCACGCGTGGCATTGAATTTCAAAATCCTGTCGAACCTGTCCGCCGCGCAATCGCAGCCGCAAAACGAGAGGGTTCAGACGCGATCGTTCTGAGCGGGCACATGGGATTAAAAATGCGCACCGGCGGCGATGATTTTGCCAATACTGTAATGGCTTTAACCTCCGAATTTCCGGAGGCGGCCGTGTTTATCGCCGGGCATACGCATCAGGCAATTCCGAGTCGTTTAACAAACGGTATGCTTTTTACTCAGGCAGATCATTTCGGCATACATGTTGGGCGGGTCGATCTTCTGTTCGACCGAAATTCCAAGAAGTTGCTTCACCGGGAAGCGGCGTGCGAGTTGATGGATCATCGTGTGCATTGCGATCATGTGATTGTTTCGCGCGCGAAATCAGAGCTTGCAGAATCCGACGCTGCGCTTTCGTCGCCAGTGGGGGTGTTGGCCGAGACGCTGCGGAGTCGAAGTCGTCCTGGCGTGCCAAGCGACGTAGAGCGACTCATAGGTGCGGCAATCCGCGAAGCTTTGCTGGAGCGAAATGCACCGGTTGATGGTGTGATGCACGGCGCGTTCGACGACAAGGCGACCTTCGCCGCCGGACCGAAAACACTGAACGACATCTGGAATCTGCTTCCGTACGAAAATTACATTGTGACTGGCCAGCTTTGTGCGGAAGAAATCAAAGCGGTTATGGAAGAAGTGTTCGCCAGCCACGAAAAACGCAACCTGCTTGGGTTCGAAGTGAAGACGCAGGGCCGTGGCGACCAGATTCGAATTGTATCGATGACTCTGGCCAATGGTCGGCCGGTCGATCCAGGCCGCAAGTACGCCATTGCGTTCAACAGTTTTGATTCACGCAGCGGTGGCCATCATTTCATGAAACTGCGCGCGCTGCTTGAGAGACCCGAGGCCAATTACATCCTGCACCCGGTACAAACGCGCGACGCGCTAATCGATTACTTTCATCGGCACAAGATTGTGCACCGAATCGCGGATGCGAGCACGCGGGACGTTTCCGCCTGATTGGGAGCGCCGGCTACAGGCGGCATCGTTCGCTCCCGACTGCAGTTCTCTCTTGCAAAAGTAACGGCTTTCGCTTGCCTATTTCGCCATGCGATTTGGAATCTGTTGCGCTATTTGGTTGCTGCTCGGCATAGAGGTCGCATCGTCGCAGACGCAAAAAACAGCGGCGCCTACGCCTTCTCCGACACCGACACCGGCACTTCCGGACTTCCGGCCTGCATTAATCGGGTCGGGTCCAAACTCATTGATCAACATCATTGACGCCGCTGAGTTGATCAAAAAGGGGCAAAAAGAAGCTGCCGTCATGTTTTCCTGCCTGGTATCACCGACTGGTGACATCGTTCGGAGCGGCGCGTATCGCGGTACGCTCAACTCCGAATTGCTCGAACAGGAACTGCTAAAAGCCATGGCTACTGCGAAATTCATACCCGCGATTCACAATCACCAGCCGGTGGTAGCAGTTTTTTTTGGAACAGTGAAGTTTGCAGTCATGGATGGCAAACCGCGCCTGCGCATTTTCGCTAATCAACAACTGCAGGAAGTGGACAAGGAAACCGATTTCATTGATCCACAGCCGTACGTCGGGGAGGACTCAAACTTTACGGGCATTCATTATCCTGAGACAGGCACGACGGTAGCGGTGACTGGCGTTGTGGAACTCGCGCTGAATGTGGACGCACGGGGAAATCTAAAGAACGTCGAAGTGGTGTCCGAGGAACCGCCGTTACTGGGTTTCGGCAAGGCGGCACTATCGGATTTCGGCGGCGCGAAGTTCATCCCTGCGTTCCGTAGTCGTCAGCCGGTCGAGAGCAACGTTAAGATACCCGTCTATTACAAGAAACCGGAATAATTGTTCGACGAGCGGCTTACGAAGGGCAAATGGCGAATAAGATTGTGCGCGCGTCGTTCTTTAAACGCGATCCGATTGCGTGCGGGCGTGAATTGATCGGAGCGGAACTTATCTGGGGCGATTGCTCCGGCGTAGTTGTGGAGACAGAAGCCTATAACGCCATCAACGATCAGGCCGCACACACTTTCACACGGCCGAGTGCGCGCAGCTTTATCGAGCGAAATCAACCCGGCGCGGCGTACGTCTATTTCAATTATGGAATGCACTGGATGCTGAATGTGCTGGTGAAAGGCCATGAGAAGGGGTTCGTTTTGATTCGTGCGCTGGAACCGAGGGAAGGGATCGAGCGGATGAGAAAACGTCGAGGACTGAACGATGTGAAGAGTCTCTGCTCAGGTCCTGGCAAACTGACGCAGGCACTGGAGATCACCGGTCGGCACCATGAAATGAATTTGTGCACCGATGGGCAGCACTGCTTCGTTCGTGATGCAAACACGGGTATCGATGTTGTGGCCGATGCGCGCATCGGCATAACACGCTCTGCGCATTATCCGTGGCGGTTCACCCTACGAGGAAGCCGCTTTATTAGCCGCGCACCAAGGTAGAAGCGATGGACCTCAATCGCCCAGGCGGTTCAGGTGAACCGCCACTACCTGCATTGACTCGGTTCGCCATTAATCGAGATTCCTAGTTCCAATGAACCGAGACAAACAACGAGTGCTCCTTGGCATGAGCGGTGGAGTGGACTCCAGCGTCGCAGGATATTTGCTGCGCGAACAAGGCTACGACGTCATTGGCGTGACTATGAAGGTGTGGCCGCAGGATTGTATCTCGCGCGCGGAGGACAAATGCTGCGGTCCCCAGGCGATCGCTGATGCGCGCGGTGTTGCGCATGCGCTCGGGATCCCGCATTACGTTGTGGACGAAGCCGATCAGTTCGAGCGCGTCGTAATTGATTATTTTGCCAAAGAATATCAGGCCGGACGGACGCCGAATCCGTGTGTGATGTGCAATGAGAAACTCAAGTTCGGGAACCTTTGGAGTAAAGCGGCAGCGCTAGGCTGCGATCACATTGCGACTGGTCACTACGCTATCATCGAGCATGGAGCCGGGACGCTTTCGTCCCGACGCGGCGAGGGCGCCGCGGCTCCACCCGCCGTGCTTCGCAAAGGAATCGATTCGCGCAAAGATCAGTCCTATTTTCTGTTCAGCTTGCGTCAACGGCAGTTGCGCCGCGCGCTGACGCCTTTGGGTAGAATGACCAAGCCGCAGATTCGCGAGATCGCTCACTCGTTAGGCTTAAAAGTCGCCGACAAAATCGACAGCCAGGAGATTTGTTTTGTTCCCGGCAACGATTACAAGGCGTTCTTGCGCTCGCATCTGGGCGATAACGAATTTCATCGCGGCGATATTTATGACGTCGACGGAAATTTCCTCGGTCAACATGACGGCATCGAGCTGTTCACGATTGGACAGCGGAAAGGACTTCCGGGCGGTTCCCCGCGCCCTCGTTACGTCGCCGATCTGGATCCGGAAACAAATCGCGTGATCGTGGGCGACGCGGACCATTTGGTTTGCGATGAATTCGAAATCGACCGCGTGAACTGGCATCCTGTAGCCGGCATCGATGATGCCGGCCATACGTTCGAAGCGATAGTGAAGATCCGTTATAATCATCACGGAACACCTGCGACAGTTACTCCATTGGAGAACGATCGCGCGCGCATTCGACTGCATGAGCCTCAGCGCGCGGTCACACCCGGGCAAGCTGCGGTCATCTACGACGATGACATTGTTCTCGGCGGCGGGTGGATTTGCCGGCGTCCTTTTTGTCATCCCGAGCGGAGCAAAGTGGAGCGGAGGGAGTCCGCGGCGACTTGTTGACGTAGTGTAACGGGGTTCCTCGACTTCGCTCGGAACGACGCCTTGAGGTACGATGGCTGATACATTGCTACTCGCGCTGAGCACATTTCCGGACGCCGAAATCGCACGGCACATTTCGAATCGACTGGTGAGCGAACGCTTTGCAGCATGCGCGAATATGTTGCCGGCGGTTGAATCGATTTATCGCTGGAAAGAAAATGTTGAGAACGCAAATGAAACGCTGGTTCTCTTTAAGCTCCGGGAAGATCGACAATCGGCGTTTCAAGACAAGCTTCGCTCGCTTCATCCGTACGAAGTTCCGGAGATCATTTTCGTTCCCGTCGCGAGCGGCCTTCAGGAATACCTGCGTTGGGTTGCAGATAATTGTGGTTAACCGCGCCGATGCTTCTTCCCGAAAAGGAAGACCGCTACCCCAATCGCGTTCGCAATCACCGTGACGGCGATGATTTTCACGGCGAAACTCAACGGGCTTGGCACGTCGATTATCGGATAAATGGTGAAAAAAATCGCGGACAGCGATACGGCGGCGCCGCAGATCGCTGCAATCCGCAACCAGATCGGAGCGCCGGAACGAATTGCTCCCGCGCCAAAGATCGGTATTGCAAACATCGTGAAGTAAACGATGCCGTAGAAAACATTCGCGGCGTTATCGACGAGCTGAAATGCTTCCTGAATTCCAGCGCCGATCTGGCTCGAGATGGCGATCACCAGTGTGATTGCGCCGACAAAAACGATCGAGTTAACGGGTGTCCTGTAGCGCGGATGGAGACGCGAAAACCAAATCGGCAGCAGTCGATCCCATCCTGCGACCATCGGTAACCGTGAGCTGCCGGTTACGTGAACGCTGGTCGAAGAAATTGTTCGCGTCGTCATCAACAAGATTCCAATTGACGCAACGGCTCCGGCAATCGGAAACGACTGCAACCCGAGTCGCAGCGTTTGCGGCACTGGCCCGATGAGATCGATCGGATTGTTGCCGATGAACGCGAGTACCGAACTCGTGCCGAGAATAAACATTAAGGCGATCACCGGTGAGGCAATCAGCACCGAACGGCCAATGTCGCGCGCGGGCGAACGCGCCTCGCCCGCGAGAATCGCTACGTATTCAAATCCGCTGAGCGCGCCGACGGCGAGCTTGCTGAAAATGTTGAAACAATAGAAGATCGACATCGTCGGCAACGCGAGTTGAAGCGGCTGATAAGTTTTTAGTTCGCCACGGGCAAGTCCGAGGAGCGGCAAAAAAATCAGCGCGCCGTAAACAACGAACATCGCCATTGCACCGATGTTGTGAACCCATTTGCCCAATGACAGTCCGCGGAGGCACGTCCACCCAAGGCCGCCAACCAATGCTGCGCTGACAAGTGAAACGCACCATTTGCTGTTCGGCATCCATGCGGCCGCCGGACCGATGGCGTACGAGATATTCGTGGTTGTAAACATTCCGCCCAAGGCGATGACCGTGATCGAAAGCAGCCAGAGGTTCCAAGCCACGATAAATCCGGCGAACTCGTTGAAGCCGAGCTTCGCCCATTGATAAATGCCACCCTCGAGCGGCATCCGGTTGCTCAGATAAATCACCACTGCGGCCTGTGGAATGTAGAAGAGTAAAATCGCGAGCAGCCAAAAGAACAAATGCGCTTGACCGAGCTTCGCAGCGGCGCCGACCCAGGTTGAGCCGACCACGAAGAGAATTTGCGTCAGGACCAGATCGCGCAAACCCAGCGGCTTTTTCAGCGCGACGCTGTGTTCCTGGACATCGCGCTCTGCGCGATTCAGCTCGCTAGTCACGCGCCAAATTGTAGGGCATGCGCACCGCTTGCCCACTCCAAAACTGGCAGCCGCATCCAGGACGCCGACCTAACACGAACAGTATGGGCAGCAGTATGAAAACACGGCCGGAACGTCGGCGGCGGCAAACCGCAATATTAATAGAATGAGCGCAGCGCGTGATCGGCGAGTCCAGAAAGCTGCTTGAACGACGGGAAGTACAATCGGGGCGACGGAAAGCGTTTCGTTGTGCGCACCGATGAAAAGGTGAGGGCGTTTAGAGAGCCCGGGGCGATTCGAGCTTGACACGAAACAGTGGCAAACATATCGGGTTCGCGGAAAAGAATTGAAATCGAAAATTTCAAGCTAAGGAGATCCATCATGTTCGCCGTCATTCGTCATTATTATTTTAATCCAAAGGACAGTGCAGAGATCGACCGCCGGATACGCGAGGACTTCGTGCCAATCGTTAAAAAGGCGAAGGGGTTTGTGCGCTACTATTGGCTGGACACTGGTAAGGGCGAGGGCGCGTCCTTCGGCGTCTTTAAGGACAAAGCCGGCGCCGATGAGTCGGTGCGCCTGGCTGCGAACTACGTACAAGAAGATCTCTCCAAACTTCTCACTCAGAAACCCGAGATCATCGAAGGGCCGATCAAAGCTCACGATTGAGCGCTGACACTCAGTAAAGCTGGTCAACGACGAGGCGCCGCGATTCGCCGATCGCGACGCTCGAACGCGAGGCATCAACCGAGCCAGAGGAAGCGCGTGAACCGCTGCAGCGCGCCGCGGTTGGCCAGCACGCCAATCTTCGGCGCCGGGACGCTTGCCCAGAACGGGTATCTCACACCGGTAAGTCGATTGATGATGATCGCCTGTGCCACGAGCAGACCGACTGCAGCCTCGAGGACCACGAGATACGCGGGCCTGCTGACCATGCCGAGGGAAACGATCAACGTTGTCGCCGCTGCCGGGGGATGCGGAACGTTGAGGCGAATCATCAGCGCTCCGGTCGTGGCCAGGGACAGGGCCGCGGCGACGATCCTCGCCCAGCCTAGTTCCGTGACCATGGCCGGCCCAGCATGCTGCAAACCTGTCACCCACAGCGCTGCGTATCCGCAGGCGATACCAATGGCGTGACCGCACAGCGCGTTCCGCGGACTCGCCGCCGGAGTCGTCGGCGTGAAGAACACCAGGAACGCGGTGGCTCCAAGCGAAGGAAAAATGAACGGCGTCCGGAAAACCATCGACAGCCCGCAGAGGATGCCGATGCTGATAAAGCCGTTGATGAACATGAAGAGCGCCCAAATCCGGGCCAACCTTGTGGTGCGGATCATGTTCGCGCGGACTTGCTGCTGTCCTGCCTGGGACAACAGATCTTTGAGTGTCTGTCGTTGCGAGATGATTTTCTGGAACTCCGCCTTCGGGATTCGGAGCAGCGTGGTATCCTCGCACGCGCGAAGGCTCGCGTTGCGACGGCCGGAATGGCCGGGCAACAACGACTGCTCGCCGGCGTGGTCGAATTCCTTCAGCTGCGCCAGGACGACTTCGTCACCGTTCCGATCGATGGCGAAGACCTCCACCGAGCCCCGGACGACAACGTAGGCGCAATCGCCGGTTTCGCCTTCTCGGAAGATGAGCGCCGAGGCGGGAAACTGAACGACTTGAGTGACCCCGGCAAGCTCGCGGAGTTCGCTGGCCTCGAGATCGCTGAACGGCGCCAAGCGCTGGAGGAATTGCTCGCGTTGTACCGCAATCATGATCCGAGTTATTTGCCGCGCCGTGACTGATGTCGAGAATGATCTCTTTTCATTGGTCTTTGGTTACATTATGCAAGAAACGCAATTGTATGAACATCACCGCCATTGCGCGCCTTGCTCGCGGTTTGTCGCTGATATCAATAGTCGTTGCAATAACCTTCGGCGGTTCATTGGTACTGGCGAATGAGAATGACGAAGTAATTACCGCCGCGCGAAAGTATGTGGCAGCGCATTCTGCAGTGTCGGGATTTGATGCAAGCGTAGAGAAGATCGAGGGCGATTACGCGCGTGTGAAGGTAACGCCAAAAAATGCAGGCGAAACCGATCCTGCCTGGGTTTTCCTTAAACGCGAGGAAGGCGTTTGGCGCGGCCTGACAATAGGAACATTTTTCACGCCAGACGATTACGCCGAATTCCACATTCCGCCGAGTATTCAGCTTTAAAACGCTCGTTAGAGCATGGATTACGTCACACCGTTGATTCCGACGGCGGTGTTTTCCGATTTGGGTACGAGAGACGACAACAGTGAAATTGTAGAAATGAAGCCGTCGCTCCTGTCAATTTCAAGGACTGCGCCGACCATGGAGGCGGCTTGACAGTATCTGGCGGCGCTTGGCACAGTAAGTCCAGGGATGGCAAACGAACTCCAGACCGTGCGTGCCGCCCTGCTTGGCGACTCTGAGGCCGCCGCAGAGATACATCAGAAGCATTATGCTTCGGTGTTAGGGGCGCTGATGAATCGTGGCACAGCCATGCAGCTCACACGGTCAGAAGTTGAAGAATGCGTGGGAGATCTTTGGTCCGACTGCTTCGGAGGCACGAATTCAAAATCTGCGTTGCTGAAGAAGTTTTCTGGTGACGGATCATTGCGCGCCTGGTTGATAACTGTCGGTCTCCACCGCCTCATCGATATCGCTCGTCGCAAGAGATTTCATCATGATATGGCCGCCGACGGGAAGACATCGTCGGTTGATCCGATGGACAAAATCCCAGCTGCCGACGAGCTGGCGCCCGATACCGACCTTGTTTCGCTTCTTCGAAGTTCATTAAAGAATGCTTTGGCGCGATCCAATCGCGAGCACCTCCTGCTCCTTTACCTTGTCTATCTTCATGGAATTAAACAGCGGGAGTTGGCCGATATTTATGGCCGCAATGAATCGACAGTCAGCCGGTGGCTGGATTCTACACTCGAACAAATCCGCGCCGACACGTTGCGGGAGGTGGAAATTTTAGATCCTGCCGCTGGCCTGGAGTGGCGTGAAATCGTCCAATTGTGCCACACCATAAACCAGGAGTTGAACGGTTAATTTCGCAAGTGTTCCCCGATTTCGCGTCCTTTTATCAAACAGTCGATGCAAACCGATTTCGAAATCCTCGCGAAGTTTCTCGAACGCTCTGGCGCCGAGGTTGAAGGGCGCATCAGGGATGTTCCCGACTCTGCTGCCATCGATTTGTTTCGAAAGTTCGCCAACGGAAAAGCCACTCCCGAGGAACGGGCGAGAATGGTTAAGCTGGTTGATTCCCGTCCCGATTGGATTGCCGCATTGGCAGCAGAAATAAAGCAGCGCCGACAAAGAACCAAACCCAAAGAAAAACCGTGAGTCGCATCTTTAGGATCACAGTTGATTAGACTTCGCTCGCGTGAACGTAACTCCAAAACATCCAAGCGATGACCGAGGGCGTGAGACAGTCGCGATTCAACAGGTGAAATAAAACAATCCTTTGACCCGCCCGGACGCAGCTCATCGAAGCATCAGTTTAATCTTCCCCGTCGGCTTCTTCTGGTGTCGCACTCGGCCTGTGTGTAGAGGTCTCCTCAATAGCTTTGCGCCGCGATTTTCTGTGCGCGCTCGGACTGGTTGTGCCTTCCGAAGCAGACTCCTCCGTCGTCGTTGACGATTCTATTTCGCCCTCATCCGTCGACGACCGCGTACCAATTGCCCTCGCGCTCCGTGTTGGTTTTGGTGAAGGATTCGCGTCTGAAGCCCGATCGGGACTCGCCGCCGAGGAAGCATGTGTGCGCGCCGAAGATTTTTTGTTCGCAGACCCGGTCCCAGCTGCGGCCGACGAAACCACTTCCCCTGGACTTGCAGTCGCTCCCGCCGTTCCGGTTACATCCGTTCCCGCTTTGGCTCCGCTGGAAGGCGCAACAGCCATCCTGGGACCCGGACTA
>WNFW01011540.1_pt1 | contig 10592 bp, 10 predicted proteins | sample 5400131 | NCBI WGS metagenome assembly WNFW01 (sample SAMN13153362, study PRJNA577476) | soil metagenome | isolation source: 20 cm soil or saprolite under grassland replicate 1 | place: USA:California | collected 2016-06-15
CTGGGAAGGGGAGAGTCCCGCCGCGGTGGTGATGGCAGTAGACCGTTCCGCAGCCAGCCACGCGGCGCGGACCAGAGCGATAAGCACCTCCTCTTCCAGAGAATCGTGAATCGCCATCGCGGCGGCAGGGGTCGGAAGTGACATGGTCTGAAATTACTCCTCGCGAGGAGTATTTGTCAAGCCCGACGTTCATGAATCACGCGCCGGCCCCGTCTCGTTCCGCATCAACGGGCCGGCTCCGTGCGATTTTTCTTGCGGCTCTGAGCAGAAGTCCCTTTATTAGGACCCGCCCGACCAGCCGGGTCGGGAAGTGAGAATCGAAGGTCAAGGAGGGGGCTATGCCTGGTTTGCTCTTCGCACTCCTGCAAATCGCGCTCGCGTCGCACGCGGCCCCGTCGCACACTCATGCCGCGCCGCCCAGTGCGGCGATAGCGAACGAAAACCGCCTCGCGGCGGGAAGCCTCGGGAAAGGAGTACTAACTCTCAACCTCGAAGCCCGCGAAGCGCTTTGGTATCCCGAAGAAGGCGCCAGTCAGCCAATACCGATCGCGGCCTTCGCGGAAGCAGGAGGCTCCCCGCGCACCCCCGGACCCATGATTCGCGTGCCTGCTGGAACCGAGATGCGCATCAGCGTTCGGAACGCGCTTGCGGTACCGATGCGGTTGTGGGGATTGCAGGACAGATCAGGGGCCGGGCTCGATTCCACAGTGATCGCTCCGGGCGCGACACGGACATTCCAGTTCCGCGCTGACATTCCCGGCACGTTTTTCTACTGGGGTCGTACCGGTGTTCGTCCACCTCTCCCCGTACCGGGCGCGATGACTGACGCCCTTCTAACCGGGGCCTTCATCGTCGACCCAGCGGGCACGATACCGCGCAAAGACGAGCGCGTGCTCATGATCTCTCTGTTCTCAGACACGATCAGCGGCCTGCGACTTAAATCCGAGCGCGCCGATCGTGAGATGCAACGAGAGCTCATTCCTCGGGAGAGATGGTTTCTTGGCGCCATCAATGGACGTTCGTGGCCACATACCGAACGACTCACCTACAATCTCGGCGACACGGTTCGCTGGCGCGTCATCAACGCCAGCCCTGTTCCGCATCCAATGCACTTGCACGGCTTTTACTTCGACGTCCACAGTCGCGGGGACGCTAATCGTGACACCATCTACACAGCGGCACGCGTGCGGAAAGCAGTTACGGAGTGGATGCCGGGAGCGACGACGATGACGATGACCTGGGTGCCCACTCGCCCGGGTAACTGGATCTTTCACTGTCATATCGTCACGCACATGTCGGACGCGTCCCGGTTGCCTCCCGTGAGCAACGTGTCAATGTCCAATCGACCAATGAATCACGCCGAGGATGGGATGGCCGGCCTCGTCGTCGGCTTGCGTGTCTTGCCGAAAGGAAAGTTTGCGCTCACAGAGCAGAATTCAACGCGAAAACGTCTGCGCGTATTCATTACTCAGAAGGAGCATGTCTACGGCGACCAGCCCGGGTATAGCTACGTCCTCCAGGAAGGACCGAACCCGCCGGCGTTCGATTCGGTGCGAATTCCGAGCTCGACGATCACCGTTCATCAGAACGAGCCGACAGAGATCACCGTCATCAATCGCTCGAAGGCGACGGCTACGATCCACTGGCATGGGATCGAGCTAGAGAGCTATTACGACGGTGTCGGCGACTGGAGTGGCTGGAACAGTTTCGTGGCGCCGAGTATCGCACCGAACGATTCTTTCGTGGTGAGAATGACGCCGCAGCGTCCCGGAACTTTCATCTATCACACCCACACCGACGAAAACACGCAGCTGTCGTCCGGACTGTACGGGGCGATGATCGTTCTTCCGCCGAACGGCGTCGCTGATACCACGGAGCGCGTATTTCTAATGGGCATCGGCGGTCCGGATGACAACGCGCATGCCGTAATCAATGGAACGATGACGCCCGCGCCGATCGAGCTGCGCGTCGGTGTGCCGCATCGATTCAGGTTCATCAACATCTCGCCGCTGGAGTCGCACACGGTGCAGCTACTGTCCGGAAACACGGTGCAGACGTGGCGCGCCCTGGCGAAGGATGGCGCCGAGCTTCCGCCGCAACAGGCAACGAGTCTCACCAGCACCCTGATACTGCATCCGGGCGAGACCTACGATTTCGAGGTGATGCGCGCGAAGCCGGAGTCGTTGAGGCTGAAGGTCAACTCGCCCGAAACAATCGAGGTGCGCCGCGCCGGGTTGGCGAAAGGGCTTACTCGTGAGACTCTGCCGCGGAGCATCATCGAGATCCCGGTCATTGTGCACTGATTTCCGCCTGGCGCTTTCGCCATGCGTAGATAATCGAAACTGACTATCCTCGTGCACATCTCAGCCAGGCTCTGGATCAGTGCGGCCCTTCTGCTCACTGTTGGCGGGAACCCGCTCAGCGCACAGGTAAAGCGCTCGAGCGATTTCCTGTACGTGTGGACCGCTTCGCAAGACACCACACAGCCGGATTTCCTCGCGGTGTTCGATGTCCGACCCGCGTCTGATCGGTACGGTCGCCTCGTAACCACCGTCCCCGTCCCGGGCCGCAACAACCGGCCTCATCACACCGAGCATGAAATGCCGGCAGACGCCCGGCTTTTCGCCAACGGCTTTCGCAGCGGACGAAGCTTCATATTCGACGCAAGCGATCCAGCGCACCCGCGCCTCGACGGCCAATTCGGCGACGTCGCCGGAATGATGCATCCGCACAGTTTCTTGCGTCTCCCCAACGGCAACGTATTGGCGACATTCCAGATGCAACATGATTCCGCGGGAGTCGGACCAGGCGGCCTCGCCGAGCTGACCGATCGCGGCGGAGTGGTGCGTCACGTCTCTGCAAACCGTGCGGGCGTCGATCGGCGCATCCGGCCGTACTCGGCGGTCATAATTCCGAAACTCGATCGCATCGTCACCACCACGACTGACATGGATGGTCGCGCCGGGATTCCGTCGGTGCAGCTATGGCGGCTTTCCGACCTGCAGCTCCTTCAAACCTTCGACCTCCCTCAAGGTCCGCGCGGAGACGAAGCAGGACTAACGGCGGAGCCGAGGCTGCTCGCGGACGGAAAAACCGTTCTCGTTTCAACCTTTGACTGCGGGCTTTACCTGCTCAGCGGACTCGACGGCGCCTCTCCTGCTGGGAAGCTCGTGTCATCATTCCCGCGAAAGAAAGACACCTACTGCGCAATTCCCGTTATCGTCGGACACTACTATATGGTTACGGTCCCCGCATGGCACGCCGTGGTCAGTCTGGACATCTCCGATCCGGCGACGCCACGCGAAGTTTCACGCGTCGTGTTGGGCGAGGAGGATGTCCCGCACTGGATAGCGCTCGAGCCGAACCATCGACGTGTGGTGATCACCGGATATGCCGGTCTGCTGCACCGGGTGATGCTCGCGAATTTCGACGAGGCTACCGGTCGTTTGAAGCTCGATGAGCGCTTCCGCGACGAAGGCGCGACCGAGTCCGGAATGCGAATGGACAACAAATCGTGGCCGCACGGCGGGAGCTATCCTGGTATTCCACACGGCGCGGTCTTCAGTTTGACGCCTGCCACCGCTGCAGGACGTTAGGCGTCAGCATGCAGCTACAATCGTGCAGCGCGCACCTTGCTTAGCGGCTGATTCGATACTCTAGCCGTGTTGCTATTACCACGCGATCCGAGGACGAAGTCAGCCCTCGACCGACGGAGCCGGCTATCTCGAAATTGGTGGACAGCTCTTTCTCGAACGCAGCGAATAGTTGGTGTTTTTGTTCGGATCGGGGGTCAAAGCGGGCAGTCGGTCCAAGCGTGCTGTAATACTCGAGAGCGAGAGATCCTTCGTCGCCGAATAAAAACCCGACTCTGCCCCTCGGCTCGAACTCCACTTGGTGAGCAGCTTCGCCGGCCAGGCTTCGTTCAAACACAGGATTGAAAGCGACGGCGACCGATCTCCACGCCTTGCCTATCATCGGCGAGAGCTCGTAGGTCCATCGGTTCTCTGCGAAGCCTGGCCGAGCGTAACCAACTTCCTGTGTTAATCCGATTTCCAGCGGCAGATTCCAGGACGCAGGCGCCGACGCGGTGAGCCGCATCCGATTCCCCACATAGAAGTTGCCGGCACTCGGTCGACGTACCGCGAGGACGTAAATACTTCCTTCGAGCCAGTTCGTAAGTCCCGCACCGATCTCGAGACTCGATCTCAGCATATGGTGGGTCGGGAATAAATCCGTGTCCGGCCGTCTTGGACCCGAGGCGACAAAGTTCGTGTTCAGCTCAAACTCTGTCGTTCCAGGATTCTTAAGGTGGGTATCGTATACCTCGAACTCGTAACCCTGTTGGGCTGTCGCCATTGCAGGAAGGGCAGTCAAGGCGATCGCGACAGCTATCAACAAATAGATCTTTCTCATTGCTCCGCTCATAGAGGACGACAGGAACGGCGGGAACCTAAACGAGCGAACTAATCCCGACAAGCCGCGTCGGGATTAGTTGAATAAGCAACTCGGCGACTTCAAATCCCTGGTCGAATCCTCGCGGCCTCTACTCACGCTCCTCGAACCACTCAAAGCGATATGCCAGCGCCGGTCCGCGATCGCCTTCGTACGCGAGCTGGGCGACCAGCAGCGCGAACGGCTCGGTGTAGCGCGCAATTCGGAGTGGGCCGGCGTCCACCGGCTCAAAACCGACATCGCTGATCAATTGAGCGGCGACCTTCTTCGCACGCGCATTCTCCCCGCAGTAGACAAGGCTCGGTCGCTTCCCGTTACCCGCTTCACGCCTTCCGCTGCGCGCCCTTTCAAAGACGCTGAACAACACTTCACTGGGTACAGTGTTGAAAGCAGAGACGACGGGAGCCTTGGGAATCTTCTTCGCCAATTTCTCCGCGCCGGATGATTTGTGCGCTACGACGAGACCCGTGTCGTCTGCGTTCATTGGCAGCGAGCAGCTGATAATGACTTTACCCGCGAGGTCGCCAGCCTTTTTCAGTACATCGTCGACGCGCGACCAGTGGACGGCGAGCAACAGCGCGTCCGCGTCCTTCGCTGCTTCCGCGGGAGTGCCAGCCCGCGCCCCGCTTCCCGCTTCCCGCGCTAATCGCTCGAGCTTCGCTTTGCTGTGCGAGTAGCTGAATACCACCTCGTGGCTGGCCCGGGCAAAGATCGTCCCGAGCTTCCCGCCCATCAGACCCGAGCCAAGAATACCTATGCGCATGTTCTCCTCGTGACTATGTAGATCGCGTCAGCGATCGATCATTCTCTCCTGAGCCTCGGCGTACCGCGCACCCTGCAGCGTGATCGTCGATGCAGCATCCTCGATTTCACGGAGGTCGCCGGGGGTCAGCTCGATCGACGCCGCGCCGATGTTCTCTTCCAGCCGCTCGATCCTCTTCGTGCCCGGGATCGGAACGATCCACAGCTTTTGCGCGAGCAGCCACGCGAGCGCGATCTGCGCGGGCGACGCTTTCTTGCGCTCGGCGATTTTTGCGAGAATGTCGACGACAGCCTGATTCGCTTTCCGATTCTCCGGCGTAAAACGGGGAACGGTGTTGCGGAAGTCGCTGCTGTCGAAGCTCGTGGTCTCGTCGATCTTACCCGTCAGGAAGCCCTTGCCCAGCGGGCTGAACGGAACGAAGCCGATGCCGAGCGCTTCACAGGTCGGCAGTATTTCCTTCTCGGGCTCACGCCACCACAGCGAGTATTCGCTCTGAACGGCGGTCACCGGCTGCACCGCATTCGCACGGCGGATGGTCTTCGCGCTGGCCTCGGAGAGTCCGAAGTGCTTCACCTTTCCTTCCTTGATCAGGTCCTTCACTGCGCCCGCCACATCCTCGATCGGAACGGCAGGGTCGACACGGTGCTGATAAAACAGATCGAGCGCATCAACACGGAGTCGCTTGAGTGATGTCTCGGCGACCTGCCTGATGCGTTCTGGTCGGCTATCCAGACCGGCACCGGTTCCAGCAGCTGGATCCTTGAAGCCGAACTTGGTGGCGATCACCACTCGCCCTTTGAAGGGTTCGAGGGCTTCTCCAACCAGGTCCTCGTTGTGACCGGCGCCATAAATCTCGGCGGTGTCGAAAAACGTGACGCCGCGTTCAACCGCGGCGCGTAGCACACCGATCATCTCCTCCCTGGGTCCAGGCTGACCATAGCTCTGGCTCATTCCCATGGCGCCGAACCCAATCGCCGAAACTTCAAGGCCGCTCTTTCCAAGTTTCCGCTTCTGCATCGTATTGTCTCCCAGCTCGTCGCTCATTGTAAAGGACAGCTTATCAGCCCGTAAACGGCCGTCAAGTAGATCGAACGATCGGCAATGGTTAGGGTATTGGCGGCCGAAAAAAGACATTGAAGCAATAGGAGTATTTCCATGAGAGCCACTGTTATGCACGGTGCCGGCGACGTTCGCGTCGTCGCGTGTTCGACCGCGTGACGAATCTCGACGGCGTGCCCGACGGATATCGTGCGATGAACGACCGCGAATCGATCAAGGTCATGATTGAATTCTGAGCTCGCGAATGAGAAACACTTCTAGGGTCGGTTGAGACGATGAATCGTTTGCTCTTTACAGTCTGTGTTGCGATTGCGTTTGGCAGTCTGGGCGCGCAGACCAATGGCTGGCAACCATCGCCCGGACACACGCAAATACCGATATGGCCGGGCGCAATACCAGATGCGCAGCCGCTCTCGCGGCCGGAGATCGCTGCGACACCAGTGAACGTCCACCTCGTCGCTGGCAGGCCGTGGACTTATGTGGGTTCCGTCTCGCGGCCGACGATGACGGTGTACTCGCCAAAAGGCAAGAATACGGGCGCTGCGGTCGTCGTATTTCCCGGCGGGGGATATCGGATTCTCGCGATCGATCTCGAGGGCACGGAGGTCTGTGACTGGCTGACATCGAAGGGGATCACGTGCGTTCTGCTCAAGTACCGCGTGCCGGGTGCAGAGTTTTATTCGAAGTCGGCGCCCGACCCGATGTCCGGGCCGTACCCGCACTCACCGATCGCGTTGGAAGATGCGCAGCGAACGCTGGGGCTTGTGCGCTCTCACGCGGCGGAGTGGCATATCGATCCGCGCAAGATTGGAGTCCTCGGATTTTCGGCGGGCGGACACCTGGTGGCGGCGATCAGCACGCATTTTTCGAAGCGTTTATATGCTCCCGTAGATGAGGCGGATAAACAAAGCTGTCGTCCTGACTTTGCCGTCGCTGTCTATCCTGGACATCTCTCACTTTCCGCGGCGGAATTGGATGCCAACCAGGGCGGAAGAAGGTTCGTGTCCCCTGGTCCGCCGCCCGCGGATAAAGACCTTGCGTTGAATCCCGCCATTCCTGTAAGCAAGGAGACGCCGCCTACGTTTTTGCTGCAGGCTGAAGATGACCCCGTAGACGACGTATTCAACTCAGTTGCTTACTACATTGCGCTGAAGAAGGCCGGAGCTCCCGTCGAGATACATCTCTACCCGCAGGGTGGGCACGCGTTTGGGCTGCGGCCCACGAACTTTCCGATTACGAGATGGCCTCAGCTGGTGGAGGCGTGGCTGGGGACAATCGGGATGGTTTCGCAATAGGGCACGCTATTTCGATGCTCGCTGGACGAAAGTCAGATTGCAATGGAGAGGTGGAGCGCCGTAATCCGTTCCAATATTGTCTCCCATCTGAAGCAGGTACTGGCCGGACGCACCGAAAACGGGTTCAAGAATCGTATCGCGTCCGTACACGTACGGAATCGCTCGGACGTCCGCGGGCAGGCGGAGTGTGGCGATGTGGGTGAACTCGTCACTCGGCATCAGTGAGTACGTCGGCTTCGATTGTCTGCCCGGCGGATACACAACGAAGTACGAGATGCGATCGGATCGCGTAACCGTGAGATAGTGCCCGTGAGGCGTCCACATGCGGAGCGTGAGCGTGTCACCGGGCCCGAAGGTTGTCGGCTTGCACGTCAGCGCTGCCGGCGCGGAGCTATCCGCAATCGATAGAGGGGCGGCAGCCGTTGAGAGAGTTTCGCCGAGTATTGACGGGGGTGGGACCACAGTTGTCTCGCGGGCAAGAGGCGCCTGCTGTACGGCATCACGTTTGGCTCTCGAGGATGAACCGCAAACACTGCTCCAGCTTTCCGGCTGGCATTTCGTACGTCCACACTCTGAGCGTGCGATTCGGAAACGACACTAGATAAGGGCCTGGTTCGTTCAGCGGTGTCGAGCGAGATATGCCCGAAGCAAACGAGTTCGCAGATCGCCGACCGCATCGCGACTCACAAACGGAAGGAGCGCCGCGAATGCTGCGCGGGCGCCGCTCGGGTCACCATTCTTCAGGTGCGCGGATACTGTCGCATCTCGCAAGTAATCGGGCGAAACCCACCTTACGCCATTTCGCATTTTCCCGATTAGCTGGTCGCCAATGCGCTGGACAACCTCGAAGTCCCAGCCGTCTGCCGCCTTCAGGAATTGCGCTGACTGCCGAACGTCCAATGGTGCGTTGACGCGACCGACAAAAGCATCAATCCGCCCGTAAAACGCCGTATCGACAGAGCCCGGCGAGCCTCCATGCACATCGCGATCGACCTGAAAAAGCTGTGTCACCCAGCGGTGCCAATCGGAAGGAGGCGTGGGGGCGGAGATCAGCGCGTCAAAGGAGCGACGGCGCCGCTCGATCGCGGTATAACTCGTGTCTGCCGCTGTCGTGTCCGAGGGAAGAAGACGAAGCCTCGCGCTCCGTGCGCGCATCTCGAGGCGCGGAACGTTGGCAAGCACCTCGCCATCGCTCGCCAGTGGCATGCTGCGGCCGCTCAGGGCCGCCGTGATGTCGAACGACGAGGCGTTGAGCTTCTCGAATCCCGTCGCGTCCGTCAGCAAATATCTAGTCTTCTCGGCGCCGAGGTCCAGCGCCGGCGCGAAATCCGAATTTGGCCGCACCGTGGCGACCAATGGAGAAAGCGTCCTCGAGTCGGCTAGATGCAGCGCCGCGAGCGACCCTGGCCTCAGTGACGTCACGCTCCTGAGATCCTCCGCCACCATCGGCCATTCCGCTACTCGCCAATCGGGAGATGGCACCGATGGCGCAGTCGTCGCAATCACGACGATATCCGTGTCGTCAGTGAGGTAAATGTCATATGCAGAAAAATTCTCCTGCACCGCGGCGAGCATAGTCAGCACCAGCGAATCGTTCATCTCATAGAGGTGCATCCATTGCGCGAAGACTCCGCCAGGAGCGAGATATCGCTTTATCCGCGCATAGAACTCCGTGGTGAACAATCCTGCCACTCCACTCACCCACGGGTTGCTCGGCTCCGAGACAATGAGATCGAAGCGACGGCCCGCACCCGCGAAATAGGACCTCGCATCGTCCACGACGAAGTGGGCGCGCGCATCGCTGAACACTCGGTAATTGACCGGGCGGAACTGGGTCGATGCGCGGATCATCTCCGGCTCGATCTCAATGGTTGCCAGCTCTCGCAGAGTCGGGCTCGCCAGCAACATGTGCGATGTCATTCCCGAGCCCTGGCCGATCACAGCGGCGGTTCTTGCTTGCGGGGAGTGCGCCATCGCGATCAGCGGGAGCAGGACCTGGGTCGACACGTCGTCGCGCAGCGACTGGCGTTTCCTGCGCTTCGCCGGCGTGGTGAGCCAATCCCCCGACACCGACGCGTCCGGCTTGCCGTTGGTGGAGAGAATCAGGTTTCCATCGGGCTCGCGTTTCACCGTGACCTGGTATTCCGCCAAAACGATAGACTCCGCTCGACAGCAGCGATCGATCGAAGCGCACACTTGACGCGGTGAGAAGAACGAGAATGGAGGCGATTGCGATCGTGGCGAGGGTGCGCGCTCGTGATGCGTTTCGTCGCGGCAGCGCGACGTACATGAGCATCAACCCGATCGCAACGTCGAGCGCAGCTCCGGCGATCAGCAGGAATTTGAGCCCAAGCAGAGGGAGAAACGCCAACCCAGCCAGCTGAACGCCGACAATCGACCCGGTGGTGTTCGCCGCGTAGACCTCACCGATGGCGGCTTCCCTGGTGTGGCGGTAGAGAATGCGCGTGATCAGCGGCAGCGTCATGCCCGCGCAAAACGTGGCCGGCAGCATGATAGTGAGACAAATCCCGTAGCGCGCGATTGTGAAGCCAACGTATCCCGCTGAAGTCTTGGGGAAGATGTCGAGGAGCGTCGAGATCCATGAGAATGACGCGATGTACAAGGGAAGGGTGGCGACGGCGAGCGCCGAGTATGAACGCTGAGAGCATGAGCTCGAAGGAGTGGGTAGCGCTGCCGAAGACGAGCGACAGCATGCGGATCCATGCGATCTCGTAGGCGAAGGAGGCGACGGCGGTGCCGAACGCAGCTCCGAGCAGGAGCCATCGCGTGTCAATTCTCGGTGGTGTTCGCCGCGTAGACCTCACCGATGGCGGCTTCCCTGGTGTGGCGGTAGAGAATGCGCGTGATCAGCGGCAGCGTCATGCCCGCGCAAAACGTGGCCGGCAGCATGATGACGAGGCATATCGCGTAGCGCGCGATTGTGAACCCAACGTATCCCGCTGAAGTCTTGGGGAAGATGTCGATGAGCGTCGAGATCCATGAGAATGAGGCGATGTACAAGG
>WNFW01007131.1_pt1 | contig 10590 bp, 13 predicted proteins | sample 5400131 | NCBI WGS metagenome assembly WNFW01 (sample SAMN13153362, study PRJNA577476) | soil metagenome | isolation source: 20 cm soil or saprolite under grassland replicate 1 | place: USA:California | collected 2016-06-15
ATCTAGTGCAGGCCGGCGCGCCGCGCCGCATCGGTTGACCCCCAAAGGGGCCGATTCTAAGTTTCCTGACCCGCCCTGGTGGTGAAACTGGTAGACACACTGTCTTGAGGGGGCAGCGCCGCAAGGCATCCCGGTTCGAGTCCGGGCCAGGGCATTCCCCTTACTTCAACTTCCCCACTCCTTAGTTGGGCGTCGCGACCACCGTGTCCGGCTCTCGGCCCCGTGGCGGCTCAGGCTCGGACGCCGAGCGTACATGCCGCAGTACCACCACCACGAGGATAGCCATAGCGATCACCATGAACGCGCTGGTGATCGCCGTCACCTGCAACCCGCGCGTGAATGCGTCCCGCGCCCTATCGAGCAGCTCCGCTCCCAGCTGCTGGGACAAGTGCCTGGCCGCAGCCAACGCGCCGGCGAGCGTGTCCTGCGCCGCCGCCGCGGCCTCGTCCGGAATCCCGTCGGGGATGGAATCTGCCATGGCGCGACGATAGATGGCGGTCCCGATGCTCCCGAGGATGGCGATGCCGAGCGCGCCGCCGAACTCGGAGCACGTCTCCGAGATCCCAGCAGCCGCCCCGGCCCGCTCGGGTGGGACGGCCCCGATGATCAGGTCGTTTGCGAGGGTGAACACCGGAGAAAGACCCAGGGAGAAGATCACCGTGCTGGTGACGATGACTGCCAATCCTGAGGACCCGCCGACCTGAGCAAGCACTACGAAGCCGGCGGCCGCGACGACGAGACCGACACCCATCATGATGGCCGGCCGAACGTGGCGCGCGATGATCGGGGACAGCATGGAGCCGACGATGAACCCGCCGCCGAACGGCATCGACCACAGGCCCGCCTGGAGCGGCGAGAGACCGAGCACCAATTGCAGGTACTGGGCGATGAAGACATACGGCCCGAACACGGTGAACGTGGCGAGCATGTAGGTCGCCAGGGACGCGCTGAACGCGGGTGCTCGGAACAAGCGTAGGTCGATCAACGGGTCCGCCAGTCTCCGCTGCCTGCGGACGAACACAGCGGCGAGACCGAACCCCGCTACGATGGAGAGGGCCGCCAGCCGCCCGATCCCGTGCGCCGCGATCTGCTTGAGGCCGTAGATGACCCCCAGCACGGCGGCCACGGACAGGACCGCGCTCCACAGGTCGGGTCGACCCGCCTCGGGATCGCGGAACTCGGGCAGCAAAGCCGGTCCCACCGCCAACAGGAGCACCATCACCGGCACGCTCACGAGGAACACGGATCCCCACCAGAAGTACTCGAGCAGGATCCCGCCGAGCGGCTGGCCGATCACGCCGCCTGCCGAGTAGCTGGCGATCCACACGCCGATGGCGACCGAGCGCTGTCTCGGGTCGAGAAACATGCTGCGAATCAGGGACATCGTCGACGGTGCCAGCGTCGCGCCGGCGAGGCCGAGTACCGCGCGGGCTGCGATCAGCATCGAGGGCGTTCGCGAGAAGGCCGCGAGCACCGAGGCGACGCCGAACGCGGCGGCGCCGATCATCAGCAGCCGGCGGCGGCCGATCCGGTCGCCCAGCGTGCCCATCGTGATCAGCGACCCGGCGACCAGGAAGCCGTAGATATCGAGGATCCACAACAGCTGCGTGCTGCTCGGCTTCAAGTCCGCACTGAGCGACGGGACTGCGAGGTTCAGCACGGTGAGGTCCATGGAGTAGAGCAGGCAGGGGAGGGCGATCACCGCCAGCCCGATCCACTCGCGACGGGTTGCTTTGGGTGGGGCGGTCACGCGGGCTCTACCTGCACCTTGATGCTGCGCCACTTGCCCTGACGGAATCGGAGGACGCTCAACGCACACCGTGTCATGTGACCCAGCAGGATTGCCGTCCAGATGTCGGCGGGACGTAACCCTCTCGTGGCCTGGAACAGCGCGCACAGGCCGAGCGGCACGACGATCTGAGACACGATCGAGATGTACAGCGGCGACCGGGTGTCGCCCGTGCCCTGGAGTCCCCCCGTGTAGGTGAGGGCGACGGTGACGAAGAGCCCGGACACACTGAGGAAGCCGAGCAGCTGCACCCCGAGGCCGACGACGACGGCGTCGGTCATTCCGAACAGCGCGAGCAGGGAGTGTGGGATGGTGAGGAACAGCACGCCGATGGCGGCGGCGAGACCGAGGCCAAGCCCCGCCGCGACGTGCACGCCCTGCACCGCGCGCTCGGGACGGTTCGCCCCCAGATTCTGACCCCCAACGGTGGCGGCGGCGCTCATCAGGCCCACCGATGTCCAGGTGATGAAGGAGAACAGCTCGGTGTACCCGATCGCATAGGCGGCTTGCGCCTGAGCGCTCTGCGCCAGCGAGCCAATGAAACGGAGCAGCAGCACGCCGGCGACGTTCATCGCGATTCCCTGGACGCCCGTGGGCAGTCCGAACCGAAACAGCTCCCGGATGATGCCCCAGTCGGGTCGCCAGTCCATGCCGCGGCGCCACGTCACCGGGAGCCGCCCGGAGAGCAGCAAGTATCCCGCGATGCCGCTCACGACGATCCCCGCCACCGTAGTGCCGACGGCGGCGCCGGCGGTGCCCAGTCGGGGCAGGGGCCCGAGGCCCGTGATGAACGCCACATTGCACGCGATGTTCAGAGCGGTGAGGAGGACACCAAGGCGCAGCGGCGTGCGCGCGTCGCCCGCCGCCCGCAGGGCCCCGCTCACCATGAAGAAGAGCAGCATCCCGAGGCTGCCCACGAACATGATGCGCAGGAACGGCAGCGCCTCGGCCCGCACGGCGGGCGCGGCGTTCACCGCGCCGAGCAGCGACGGTGCCAAGAGCCACCCCAGCGGCGCCAACACCAGTCCCCACAGCGCCACGGCGGCCAGGAACGCCTGGTAGACGGTGCGATTCACCTTTTCCCGGTCGTTCGCCCCGGCGAAGCGGGCGACCAGCACGCCCATTCCGCTGAACACCGATATCACGAACACGATGACGACGATGAAGATCTGGATCGCGACACCGATCGCGGCATTGCCGGCATAGCCCACGAAGTGTCCCACCAGGGCGTGATCGACCACACCCTGGAGCCCGCCCACGAGATTTTGCAGCATCGTGGGCCAGGCGAGCATCCAGACGGCGCGAGCGAGCGGGCCCTCGACGATGGAACGGTCGAGGGGCTTGGACGGGTGGGTCACCGGCCCCGCTTGGCGTCGAGGCTCCATGGCCCCGCGCCGGCGGCCGAGATGTAGAGCCAGGTAAAGCAGAAGAGGATGGCGGGATGCCCCTGATTGAGCACGGGCCAAAAGCCGTGTGGCGCGTGGCCCAGGAAATACGCGATCGCCATCTCGCCCGCGAGGGTGAAGGCCACGGGGCGGGTGAACAGCCCTAGCAGGAGGAACAGGCCGCCAAACGTCTCGAGGATTCCGGCGATGCCGGGCAGCGACGTGATCGCCGCGGTGCCCCCGCCTGGCATGATCGCCGCCGGAAACGCGAAGAGCTTGGCCGTCCCGAACTGCATGAAGAGAAACGCGGCGACGATCCGGAGGACGCTGAGCAGGTATGGCGCCCGCGTCGGCCATTTCGCGGTGATGCCTGGTGCGGTCATCGTGCTACCTCCCGTTCCGTAGACGAGGGTGAAGGGCGCGTCGCGAGCCACGAGCCGCCCAGAATGAGCGCCAGGCCCGCGACGGACATGGCTCCGAGATGCTCGTCGAGCACCACGACGCCGAGCAGTACAGCCACCAGGGGATTGATGTAGGTGATGACGCTCGCCCGGCTCGGTCCTGCTTCCGCGATGAGCTGAAAGAATACGACCAGCCCCAGCGCGGTGCAGACCACGCCGAGCACGGCGATGGCCCAGAGCGCGGACGCGGGGATCGCCTGGGGCGGCCGCGCCAAGACTGCCGGGAGCAGCGCGACCGCCGAGATGGTCAGACTCGCGGCCACCGGCCCGAGCGGGTCGAGATCGGCCAATCGACGGCTCACGATGATCGGCGCCGCGGCGTACCCCAGCGTCGCCACCAGAATCAGAGCGGCGCCGAGCAGCTCGGCGGGGCGACCGGCGACGTCGACGCCGAGCAGCGCGACGACCCCGCCGAGTCCGATTACGAGTCCGAGCAGGCGGAGTCCGGTCGGCTGGTCGGCGGTCGACAGACGCAGCGAGAGCAGTGCAACGAAGAGCGGCATCGTCGCAATGAGAATCGCGGTCAGTGACGACGAGATGTACCGCTCGCCCATCGCGATGAGGACGAACGGCACCGCGATTTCGCAGGCGGCGTAGGCGGCGATCGCCCCGCTGCGCCTCCGCAGGCCGCGCAGCGCGCCTCGCCGCAGGGCGAAAGGCAAGAGCAGCGCGGCGGCGAGCGCGACCCGCGCCCAGGCGATGAATGCCGGCGGCACGCCGGCGTCGACCGCGACTCTGATGAACAGGTACGGCACGCCCCAGATCGCCGAACTCAAGGCGAACAGCCACCACGCGCGGGGAGTCATGCCTGGAGAGAGCGCTCGAGCAGGCGAGAGTCACCGAGGTGGGGGACGTACGCAGCGAACCCGTCAGTGGGCCCGCGCCACTCGAGCTCGTCCACATCGCGAAACAGCGGCGCGTCGGTCCGTAGCGTTGCCAGTTGCTTGAAGAGCAGCGCCCGGTCGCGGCTGTCCCCCAGCACGTTCGCCGGGAAGTGCTCGATGCTGCCGTGCTGGTTGAGGAGCCGGGCCGCCGTGACCGCTCCGATCCCCGGGATGCCTGGATAGCCGTCCGCCGCGTCGCCCACCAGGGCGAGGAAGTCGGGAATCAAGCCGGGCTCCACGCCGAACTTCTCGTGCACCCCCGCCGCATTGCGGATCTTGTGGCCTTTGCGGTCGACCTGCACGACGCGATCGCCGCGCACGCACTGCGCCAGGTCCTTGTCGGGTGTCCAGATGCAGACTCGCTCCACCCGGTCGTCTCGGGCGGCGATGTGCGCCGCGGAAGCGAGTGCGTCGTCGGCCTCGAGCTCGACCATGGGCCATACCACCACGCCCATGGCGGCGAGCGCTTCCTCGAGCGGGTGGAATTGCGCCAGCAGCGCGGGCTCGATGCCCTCCCCGGTCTTGTACTCGGGCCAGAGGCCGTTGCGGAACGACTCGATGACGTGATCGGTCGCCACACCAACGTGAGTCGCCCCTGTCTCGATCATCTCCAATACCGAATGCAGCACGCCGACGACGGCGCCAAAGGGCTCGTCCTTACCCTTGCTGAAGTGGCGCCGGCCGTAGAACTGGCGGAACAGCTCGTACGTGCCGTCGATCAGATGAACGATCATCATCCGCGCGTACAGGTGGCGGCGCGCTCGAGGAGCAAGGTGCGCTCGCGGGTGTTGCGGGTGAGCGACGCCGCGCGCTCGAACTCGCCACGCGCCTCGGCGAAGCGCCCGAGCTTGGCCAGTAGGTCGCCGCGCACAGCCGGCAGGAGGTGGTAGCCTGCGAGTGACGGCTCCGACGTCAGCCTGTCCACGACCTCGAGGCCGGCTGCCGGACCGAACGCCATCCCGAGCGCCACCGCGCGATTGAGGTCTACGACGGGAGACGGCTGCAGCTGGGCGAGCGCATCGTACAGCGCCACGATGCGGGTCCAGTCGGTCTGTTCCGGCGTGTGGGCGCGCGCATGACAGGCCGCGATGGCGGCCTGGAGTGCGTACGGACCGTACCCGCCGCCCAGCGCCTCGACGCGCTCCAATGCCGCCAGACCGCGGCGGATGAGGAGGTGATCCCACCGCCCCCGGTCCTGATCGAGCAGCAGGATCGGCTCGCCCGACGGGCCGACGCGCGCGCCCGACCGCGATGACTGGATCTCCATCAGTGCGACGAGGCCGTGGACCTCGGGTTCCTGGGGAACGAGCTCGGCCAGGATCCGGCCGAGCCGGAGGGCATCCGCGCACAGCGCCGGTCGCATCCAGTCGTCGCCGGCGGTCGCCGAGTAGCCCTCGTTGAAGACGAGGTAGATCACCTCGAGGACCGAGGAGAGACGGGCGGCGAGCTCGGGTCTCCGGGGCACCTCGAAGGGCACGCGGGCCGCCGCCAGCGTCCGCTTGGCCCGCACGATGCGCTGCGCGATGGTGGCCTTCGGGACCAGGAAGGCCCGCGCGATCTCGTCGGTCGTGAGGCCGCCGAGCAGGCGCAACGTGAGCGCCGTGCGCGCCTCGGTCGAGAGCACGGGATGACAGGCCGTGAACATCAGGCTCAGGAGGTCATCGCCGACGTGATCGTCCAGCACGGCGTGCAACTCCCGCTCGGGACTCTCCTGGCGCGCTTCGAGCTCGTGCCCGAGCTCCGCGTGCTTGCGCTCGAGCAGCTTGCCGCGGCGCAGGACATCGATGGCCCGATGCTTCGCGGTCGCCATCAGCCAGGCGCCCGGGTTGTCCGGGACGCCCGACTCGGGCCACCGCTCGAGCGCGGCGACGAGCGCGTCCTGCGCGAGATCCTCGGCCAGACCCAAGTCGCCCACCATGCGCGTCAGCCCGGCGATGACCTTGGCCGATTCGATCCGCCACACCGCCTCGATCGCGCGGTGGGTATCGGATGTCATCACCGCTTGGCTTCGTTTTGCGCGACGCGCGCCTTGACGAGCTTCCGCACTAACGCCTTGGGGAGGGGCTTGTCGACCGTGAAGCGAATCGTCCCCTTGGAGGTTTGGTAGGGTGCAAGCGCCTTCTTGAAGGCCTTCGCGAGAGCGGTGCTCATGAACAGGCTGCAGTGCTCCTGGAACGCGGCGTAGCCCACGAGCATGCCGTGATGCTTGAACATCGGGATGCCGTAGCTGATGACCTCGGTCGCCTTGGGGGCGGCGGCCTTGATCGTCTTGCGCAGCTGCTGGAGCGCGGCCCGCGGGGCGGGCGGGACCGCCCTCAAGTAGGCGGCCACCGAGGCGAATTTTTTCATGTGTTTCATCCGACGTCCAACCTGCGGAACCGCTCCACCGCTTCGCTCGGCCCGAAGTCGTCCAGCTCGAACAGCTGGCGTACCTCGATCTCACCGTCCTTGCCGTCGAGGGCGGGATTGGGGAAGCGGCGGGCCCACTCCATCGCTTCTTCCTTGGACTTCACCTGGATCATCGTGTATCCGGCGATCAGCTCCTTCGCCTCCGTGAAGGGACCGTCGACCAGGGTGCGTTTCGGGCCGGAGTACTTGATGCGCCAGCCCTTCGCGCTGGCCTGTAGTCCGGAGGCGTCGAGCAGCACGCCGGCTTTCTGCAGCTCCTCGTGGTACTTGGCCATCTCGGCGAACATCTGCTCGTGCGGCATGACGCCCGCTTCCGTTTCCTTGGTGGCCTTCACAATGATCATGAATCGCATGGTCCCCGCCTCCCTCGCTAGGCTCGCAGAGGAATGAGTGCTCGCAGCCGTTCTTCGCGGAAGTAAAGCCCTCCCCAGATCAGCAGGGCGACATAGACCGGGAACAACGTGGTGGAGAAGAGTGGACTGCTGATGCGCACCTGGGCTGCGATTGCGCCACCGAGATAGCCCGTCCAGAGAATCGCACCGAGAATGGAGGTGCGCGGAATCACGTAGACGACAAGGCAGATGAGCTCGAGCACTCCGAGGCCGAAAGCGAGGCTCACGGGATACCCGAGCTGCGCGAATCCATCGACAACTGGAGCGATCTTCATCATGTGTATGACGCTGTCGAACAGCAGGAACAGCACGGCCAATCCGCTCATGATGCGTCCGGCCCAGGGCCTATTCTGCATTGAGGTCTTCCTCTAGTTGACGTAGTGACGGAGCCGACTAGCGCTTCTTGGCCGCCCGCGCGCGCACGCGCTCCTCGCGCTCCCTTGCCTCGGGCGTCAGCGCGGGACCGAAGTCCTCCGCCTCGAAGACCTGCCGAATCTCGACCTCGAAGCCGTCGTCGAAGGGCGCGCGCTTGAGCCACGCGATCGCCTCGTCCTTGGACTTCACCTGCCAGATCCAGAAGCCGGCGATCAACTCCTCCTGGAGCCCCTCTCCCGCGAGCATCACGCCGGCTTTTGCCAGCTCTTCGTTGAACTTTCCCATCGCGGTGAGGGCCTTCTCGTCCGGCAGGACCCCCGCCTCGGAGTCCTTGTTGGCCTTCACCAGGATCATGAATCGCATGGTCATCTCTCCTCGTGGTTGTCTACCTACACGACGAGCGAGGGGAGGGGAAATCGACGTCAGGGGTGAGGACTACCCGCCGGCGATCGCTCCCAGGACGACGAACGGCTCCGTCCCCGATGCGACCGCGTCGGGCAACGGAGCGTCCGGCGGCTCGTGGGTCAGATCCCGCTCGCAGGCAAAGAACCGCAGGAACGGCCGCCGCTGCTCGGTGACGTGGTCGCGGATCGTCCCACGCAGCATGGGAAAGCGCGCCTCGAGCGCGTCGAGCACCGACGCTCGCGTGACCCGGCCGGCGATGTCGAGCTGCACCTCGTCCCGAACGTGCGCCAGCGCGCGCAGATGCGGCGGCAAGACGACCCGGATCACCGCAGCGTCTGGACCTCGACCGACAGCACGGCCGGGAGATCCCGGACGATGGGACTCCAATTGTCCCCGGCGTCGGCCGACAGATAGACCTGCCCGCCGGTAGTGCCGAAATACACCCCGCACGCATCGAGCGAGTCGACCGCCATCGCGTCGCGCAGCACGTTCACGTAGCAGTCGCGCTGCGGCAGGCCCTTGGTGAGCGCTTCCCAGTCGTTCCCGCCCGCCCGGCTGCGGTACACGCGCAGCTTCCCATCGGGCACGTAATGCTCGGAGTCGCTCTTGATGGGGACGACGTAGATGGTGTCCGGCTCGTGGGCGTGCACGTCGATCACGAACCCGAAATCGGTGGGCAGGTTGCCGCTGACTTCGTGCCACGAATCGCCGGCGTCGTCCGAGCGCATCACGTCCCAGTGCTTCTGCATGAACAGCACGTTGGGACGCGAGCGGTGCAGCGCGATGCGGTGCACGCAGTGGCCGATCTCGGCGTTCGGGTCGGGGATGTATTGCGAGTGCAGGCCACGGTTGATCGGCTTCCAGGTCTTGCCGGCGTCGTCCGAGCGGAAGGCGCCCGCGGCCGAGATGGCGACGTACATGCGACGGGGATTCGTCGGATCGAGCAGGATGGTGTGGAGGCACATCCCGCCGGCGCCCGGCTGCCATTTGGGTCCCGTCCCGTGCCCGCGCAGACCGGCGAGCTCCTGCCATGTCGTGGCGCCGTCGCTGGTGCGAAACAACGCGGCGTCTTCCACGCCGGCATAGGCGGTGTCCGGATCGGTGGGGGACGGCTCGAGGTGCCAGACGCGCTTGAACTCCCAGGGATGCTGGGTGCCGTCGTACCACTGGTGCGTGGTGAGCGGCTTGCCGCCGTCCGGAGAGGTGTCGTACACGAATTTGTTGCTCTCGCCGGCCGGCATGCCGTCGGGCGTTTTCGTCATGCCACCGCCGGGCGTCTCCCACGTCTTGCCACCGTCACACGAGCGCTGGATGACCTGTCCGAACCAGCCGCTGGATTGCGACGCGTACAACCGATTGGGATCGGCGGGCGAGCCTTTGAGGTGATAAATCTCCCAGCCGGCAAAATGCGGGCCGCTCACGTCCCACTTGGAGCGTTTGCCGTCCGCGGTCAGTATGAACGCACCCTTGCGGGTACCCACCAGAACTCGTACGCCGCTCATGACTCGCTCCTTTCATGACGCGCCCCCGTCATGGGGCGATGAACCACACCTGACGAATCTCGCACTCCCCTTCCCACCCCGGCCAGTGCTGCTGGTGCAGCCGCATGAAGCTCCGCGCAGCTTCGAGCGCCTCGTCTCGCGACTTCACCTCGAGCACGGCGTAGCCGCCGACGACCTCCTTGGCCTCGCTGAAGGGCCCGTCGGTCACGGTCGGCTTTCCTCCGGAGACCCGGACGCGTGCGCCCGTCGAGCTCGCTGACAGTCCTCCGGTGTGGATCAGGGAGCCATCCCTGAGGGAATCCTCGGTGAGCTTGGCCATGGCGTCCATGAGCGCCTGGGGCGGCGGCTCCTGGTTCTCGCCCGCCCTTACGATCGAAAGGAACCGCATGGCTTACCTCATCTAGTCGTTTCGGGTTGAAGCGCCAGGCTGGAGACCCGGCTCTACCCACACGACGAGCGAGGGGCCTCGCAATCGACAGGGGGCGCCCCACCACCACCACCGCTGTTCTTTAAGGCGGCTACGGCCACCCAACGCCTGGCGCGGGCGCCTCGGCGGTCAGCACCTGGCCCGTTCGCGCTCGCGCAACGTCGGGGATGTGCTGCATACCACGCCACTCGGCTGCGATCATGAACAGTGTTGTGTTGTCGCTGCCGCCGAGCATGCAGGCGAAGCAGCCGCGGTCGAGCTGGATCGTCTGCAACACCTGACCTCCCTCGCGGACGCGCACGCAACGCTTGTTGGGAACATCTCCGTACCAGACGGCTTTGTCGGCGTCGATGCAGATACCGTCCGGAACGCCTTCGCCGAGGTCGGCCCACACCCGCCGGTTCGACAGGCTGCCGTCCTCTGCGATGTCGAAGGCGGTGAGCCGTTTTCCATGGGAGTCGGCGATGATCAACGTTGCGTTGTCGGGCGTCACGGCCATGCCATTGGGAAAGGCGATGCCATCGGCTACCTGTCGGGCTGAGCCATCGGGCCTCACGAGAG
>WNFW01011674.1_pt1 | contig 10588 bp, 10 predicted proteins | sample 5400131 | NCBI WGS metagenome assembly WNFW01 (sample SAMN13153362, study PRJNA577476) | soil metagenome | isolation source: 20 cm soil or saprolite under grassland replicate 1 | place: USA:California | collected 2016-06-15
CTTTCCCCTAGCTGTCCCTTTGTGAAAAGGGCAACACTCAGATTTTCGGGCAGGCGTAATGCGACTGAAAGGCCTGCAATGCCTCCTCCCACTATGCTAACATCGTATGATTTGCTGTTTACCATCAAATTGTTCTCCCCTTTAGTGTACATTGTACACTTACTAAAGTGAGAAAAAAACATTTGTCCGAAGACAAAATACAAAGGGAAGTGTTATTTGTACACTAACTCTGACTGAAAGTGTATCATAGAATGTGAGCAAAAACAAGGGAGAGAGAAGAAAAATTAGCGTAAAAAATCGTCGTTGAAATCCTCACCAGAGCGATATACTGTCGGCTTACCTTCTCGATAAACGGTAATTGCTCCCTGTCCATATACACGCCAGCCGTTCATTCTGCCATTCTCACCATCATCGAGCATACCTGTTCGTTCATCAATTCCAAGTAGCACAACCCCAGGTAATAATGATGCCAGTTGTTGAGCCCAGCCCTTACCAAATGTATTATGATGGGGTAACACACAGGTGTTTAGCAACAACGCTAATCCATCAACAACGCGCCTCTTGCCATAATCGAAATAATACTGGCACATGACCATTGCTCCAGCACTACTGCCAGCTATAACTGCTCCATTTGCATAGGCTTCGAGCATAGCTTGCCAACTGGCGCTGTTCTTTAAGGTTTCGCCCAGATAACCCGTGAAGCCACCTAACATGTAGATCAAACGTGATTGCCTGATGGCATTGGCTAATGATGGATCGTTTGCGGAAGCCTTATCGATAAGAGGTAATGATTCAATTCGAGTGGCGCCTAGACTCTTAAACCAGTTAACTCCATTGCGTCCAGCATGCTGATGGTTATTGTCAGGAGCTGCGGCAGTTGGGATGATACTGATTTGCGCATTATGGCCTCCGGCAAGTTCCATTGCTCGACGGTCTGGTTCGGACATTTGTCCACCGAATTCAGCGCCGCCTTCCAATAAAAGATATCCTTGCATGTTTAGTTTGTTCTCACATTCTGAAGCTAACCAAACGAAATATGCATCGTTCTATGTCGTGGACCGGACAGTTCGACAAGTACAATCCGTTGCCACGTACCAAGGAGTAGTTGGCGATTCCTATAAGGAACCACCACGGATGAGCCGATGATTGACGAAAGTATATGATCTGGTGTATGGGAAGGATCGTGTGGATGACGATAAGAAATATCTGGCAGCAAGCGCCGCAGGGCATCTATGAAATCAAGGTCGGTTCCTGGATCCAGGTCTGCTGTCGTGAGGGCACAGGTGGTATGAGAGACGAAGATCGAGCAGAGTCCATCTTCGTGCGGCGCTTCGCGAAGGTGTGTTTCGATGACTTCAGTGATGTCTAGTATCTGGTCATTTCTCTTTGTTGAGATGGTGATTGTTTTCATCCACGTATAACACTCTTTCTTTTCTATACAATTTTTCCCGGATTCAGAATTCCCTCCGGATCAAAAAGAGCCTTGATCTGGCGCATCCATTCGAGGGCAAGGCCATGTTCGGCCTCCATAAATTTCATTTTCACCAGGCCTACCCCATGTTCTCCTGTGGCTGTGCCGCCAAGTTCCAGCGATCGCTCGATAAGTTGTTCGGAGAAAGCCTCGGCTCGCCAATACTCGTCGGGTGGCGTGGCAATCAACGTATGAAAGTTTCCATCACCAATATGGCCTACAATACTTCCCTCCAGGTGCATTTCCATCAGTAGCTGCTGCGCATAACTGATCAGTTCAATTATCCGGGATAGAGGCACTGCTGTGTCAGTTGTATAGTAAAGGCAGCCAGGATTACTGCGCATAAAAGCATGGGCGAAATTGTGGCGAGCTTCCCACTGATCACTGCGCTCGCGCTCATTTTTTGCAACGTTGATGTCAAGTGCTCCAGCTACCCGCATTAGCTTCTCTGCCAATGCCGATTCCTCCTCAATCGCAGTTCCAGTAGAAGAGTGAAATTCAAGGAACAAAGCGGGTTTTTCCAGGTAATGGCGGTTGAGATCGCGATTGATGACCTTGAGACTAAGTTCATCCAGGAGTTCAAGCCTCGCCACGGGTAGCGAGCTTGCCATAATACGGTAAGCTGCCTCAGCAGCCTCGACAAGGCTCGGAAAGAAAACGCGCATTGTATGGATAAAGTTCGGAATGGGGTAGAGTCTGAGAACAAGCTTCGTAATCACTCCCAGAGTACCACCTGATCCAATGAAGAGGTCTTTGAGATCATAGCCGCTGCTGGTCTTTCGTACTGATCTACCAAGCCTGAGTACCTGGCCATCAGCTAACACGACTTCTAGCTCGGCGACATTTTGTCTCATACCACCATATCTGACGGAGGTTGTGCCACTAGCGTTGGTCGCGGCCATCCCACCAAGGGTGGCATTTGCGCCAGGATCTACCGGAAAGAATAGACCATAATCATGGAGTGCGTGATTCAGTTCCTCCCGTCTCACCCCAGGCTCTACGGCTACCAAAAAATCCTGGGGATACACTTCGAGTATGTGATTCATACGAGAGCAATCAAGGCTAATTGCTGGAGAGCTCGGAGTGATATGTCCTTCCAGACTGGAGCCAATGCCGAATGGAATTGCCGGTATCTGATGTTCACGGCACCATGCCATGACTTTCAGCACGTCTTCAACCGTCTCAGCAAATACCACCGCTTCAGGGAGATGCACTTCTGGATAGCTTGTATCCTTTCCATGAATTTCGAGTATCGTTGGATCAAGGCTGACTTTCTCTCCAAATAAGTCTTGCAAGGATGCTATCATGGCGGCTCTCCCTGATGAACAATCTCTCTATTAGGTTTCCATTATAACAGCTTAAAATCTGTAATAATTGTTATAAATGTTATAAGCGTTATAAACACTCATCAGTTTCGGTAGTTAAAAATTCAGATCGGTTTTTGTCTATCAAGACCACGTTTGATTAGCCCAAGTAAGGCAATAGTCCCGAACCAGAGTGCAACCAATACCCAGGATCGCTTTTCGCTCATGGCTTTCTTCTTCCTTTCATTTCAGACACAACATCTTCACTCATAATAGCATATTCAGTGGCGGCAGAGTATTGAGCAAATTCACATTGTTTCTTAATAAATTCTTGAACATTGTTTGCTACGCTTTGCATCAAGGTGACCAGTATTCATTCGAGAAGCGACAGTAATGTTCAGATTAGCAAGGTTTACATATGAAAAGATTCAATTTAAAGACGCGAAATGGAATACAAAAGATAGTTACGATAATTTTCACGTCCCTTTTTGCAACGTCAATAGTAACCGGGTGTGGAAGTTCTATCACTACCACCAATCAGGTCGGTGATATTCACAAGATCAAGCATGTTGTAGTGATCATGCAGGAGAATCGCTCGTTTGACACCTACTTCGGCACTTATCCTGGCGCAGACGGCATTCCTGCAGGTACATGTGTGCCAAACCCACTTACAAATCAGTGTGTGAAGCCTTTCCACAACCCGAATGATGAAAATTTTGGTGGTCCGCATGGTGCGAGCAATGCAATCGCTGATGTCAACGGCGGCAAAATGGATGGCTTCATCCAACAGGAACAGAAAGGGAGCAAGGTAGCTTGTAAAAACAATTTAGATCCTGCCTGTACATTGAAGCAGCAACAACCAGATGTAATGGGATATCATGATGCTCGTGAAATCCCGAATTACTGGACATATGCCGAACAATTTGTACTCCAGGATCACATGTTTGAACCTAATGCATCCTGGAGTCTACCAGAACATCTCTTTATGGTTTCCGAGTGGTCTGCCAGGTGTAGTCAACAAGCAGATCCAATGAGTTGCGTCAATGCCTTACAAAATCCACAATCGCTAGGCCAAGGTAAACGTTCGACTGTTCAAAAAAGACCCGACTATGCCTGGACCGATCTCACATACCTGTTACACAAATCACGTGTTAGTTGGGCATATTATGTCGCTGATGGAACGCAGCCTGACTGCGAAGATGATGCTATGTTCTGCCAGCCAAAGCCTCAACATGCCGGAACGCCTGAAATATGGAATCCCCTCCCGTACTTCGATACAGTGAAGCAGGACGGAGAGCTAGGCAATATCCAGCAACTTTCACAATTCTACGCCGCTGCTAAAAATGGTACGCTTCCGGCAGTATCATGGATTGCGCCTAATGGTCAGACAAGTGAGCATCCGCCAGCTCTGGTTAGCGCCGGTCAGGCATATGTTACTAATCTGATCAATTCGATTATGCAGGGACCTGATTGGAATAGCACAGCAATCTTTCTCGCCTGGGACGATTGGGGTGGTTTCTACGATCATGTTGTACCACCACATGTTGATATCAATGGCTACGGTTTGCGTGTCCCTGGAATAGTGATCAGTCCATATGCGAAGAAAGGGTATATCGACCACCAGACATTAAGCTTCGATGCATATATGAAGTTTATCGAGGACGATTTTCTGAGTGGACAGCGTATCGATCCACAAACTGATGGGCGACCTGACCCACGGCCTGATGTACGTGAGAATATGTCCCAGCTAGGCAATGTGCTAGCAGACTTTGACTTTTCGCAACAACCACGCCCGCCATTGATCTTACCGACAAATCCTCCTCCAGGACCAGCATCAAATCCACCAGGAGGGACATCATCATAAAACAATCCTAAAGTGAAGATGCCTGCATACATATGTGGTTGTATGCAGGCATCTTTTCTATTTTGGCTGGATTCTTCTCCATGGCTGATACCAGATTTAAGTTCGAGCGATAAAGTCAACAATATGCTGCGCTATCTCCTCGCCTTTGTCCTCTTGCAGGAAGTGTCCAGCATCATGTATCACTATCTCGGGTTGATCTTTTGCGCTGGGAAGAAGTGAACGGAAGAAAAGATCTCCTCCGCGAGTGATTGGGTCTTTATCGGAGAACATAACCAATACTGGCTTCTGCCATCGCGAGAATACTTCTTTTGCTTTGCGCATTTCTGCCGCCCCAGGATCATCGGGTGAGAGAGGTACAAGCAGAGGGAAAATCATTGCCCCAGCCTTATATGAGACATCTGGAAAAGGACTTTCGTAAGCAGCAACTATCTCTTGTTTAAGGGCGCGTTCAGCAGTTCCATTTTGAATGACAAGCCCAACTGGCAGATCAGGGGAATTGGAGGCGAATTCTCGCCAACGCATAAAACCCTTACCCATCGGTTCGTCACCAGTAGGCAAACCTGTATTCATTATCACCAGACGCGCAAACAGCTCTGGCATCTCGCTTGCAACTGTGAGTCCAAGCAATCCTCCCCAGTCCTGTACAACAAGGGTGATTTGCTCAAGTTCCAGTGCGCGTATGAAGTTAATAATGGTATCGTGGTGCATTTGAAAGGAATATTCGCTGCGCTCTGTAAATTTATCTGAACGACCAAAACCAACAAAGTCCATTGCAAGCACTCGATGTTGGCTCGATAGAATGGGAATCATTTTGCGATACAAATATGACCACGAAGGCTCCCCGTGCAAGCAGAGAATGATCTGACCCTCACCTTCATCCAGGTAGTGGATGCGCAATCCATCCATATTGAGATAATGTGGCTGAAACGGAAAATCACGCAAATCCTTGAAACGTTCTTCTGGTGTACGAATAACAGGCAAGACTTCTTCCTTTCAATAAACGCAACTTTGCGAAAGCACCTGACATTATTGATCGCGAGGAACGCTATCTCGAACGGAAATTTGGTGAGCATTACTTACGCTACAAGGCAAGCGTCCGTCCCTGGTTATAATATGATAACACACCGTTCGTAGCCTTATGAAGAGGTATTACAAGTGGAGAGCGACTCTAGTAAGGATAGCCATTAGCCACGCGATAAGAATCAATTTTCAATGTGGAATTCAGAATACTGGTGAAAAGTTGCAGGCTTTCAGAAAATAGCATAAAATCTCAATATTCGCCAGTGAAGATCGGCTTCAAAGCTGGATAAAGGGCACGATATTTCTCATATGCTCTCGCATATACATGTTCCAGCTCAGGACGAGGTTCAGTACAATCTACAATCTGCACGGTCATTTCACAGGCCTGAGATATGGAGGCATAAACACCACTGGCCACCCCTGCAAGCAGAGCGGCCCCAAAGGCAGGCCCCTCTTCTGCCGTCGTAGTCACCAGTTGCACACCGAGTACATCAGCAAGGATTTGTCGCCAAAGCAAACTTTTTGCCCCGCCTCCTGTAGCACGTAGTTGTTCAAGCTCTAAACCTTGCTCTTGAATAATGGCATAGCAATCTTTCAGGCTAAAGGCAACTCCTTCTAAAAGGGCATATGCATCCAGGTGTGGCGTACGTTCACCCTGAAGATATGGGAGGAACAAGAGACCATCGCTACCTGGTGATACACCCTCAGCTTCCTTCGCTAGAAGTTCATAGGCATCTAGCCCGCTCCAACGTTCCAGGGCTTGCTCTGGCAAGCCAATATTATCTCGAACCCAACGTAACGAAAGGCCGGCACCTTGTGTTACACCCATCAGATACCAGGCATGAGGAACGGCATGATTGAAGGTGTGTACTCTTGGAATCGGGCCTGAAACATCTACTTGAGGTGTAGCAGCATGAGCGAGGAGAACTCCACTCGTACCAATTGAGACGAGAGCTAATCCAGGGCGCACTACACCATTACCGACAGCGCCACATGCATTATCAGCACCTCCACCAGCTACGGGCGTTCCAGCGAGCAGGCCAGTAAGTTGCTCGACTTCATGTGTGATTTCACCACATGCAGCATCTGCGGCAACAACAGGTGGCAGCAGGGAAGAATCAAAACCAATCGCAAGTAATACTTCCTGAGACCATGAACCATGTTTGACGTCAAGCAAGCAAGTTCCAGCAGCATCCGAAATCTCCATTGCAAGCACACCTGTCAAACGGAAGCGGATGTAATCCTTAGGTAAGATGATTGTACGTGTCTGGGCAAAAATCTCAGGCTGATTGTCACGCACCCACAACGCCTTTGGTGCAGAAAATCCGGGCAAAGCAGGATTGCTGACGTATTCGATCAGGCGTGATGCGCCAACTTGTTCTGTCATCCAACGGCATTGGGCTTCGCTACGCTGGTCCGCCCAGATAATACATGGTCGCAATACATGATATTCTTGATCGAGCAAAACGACACCGTGCATCTGACCAGAAAGTCCGACACCGCATACGTCACCCGACACAACACCATGTACAGCACCTTTGGAGAGACAGGATCGAATAGCACTTATCGTTGCCTTCCACCACAGCTCGGGATCCTGTTCCGCCCAACCAGGATGAGGATGTACCAGGGGGTAATCGACAAAGGCACTGGATATTACGTGTCCATCTTCGGCTGCGAAAAGAGCAGCTTTAACGCCAGTAGTTCCAAGATCGATGCCCAGCAATGCTTGCATAATCATGCTCCTCTATTGTTGTTTATGAAGTGGAATTATTCTATCAGTATATGCTTTGGCCCCATTCACTATTCTACAACTTATAGCTCAAGTTTGGTGAGGACATTTCAATCAAGAGGCATCATAGATACACTTTTTTATGCTCTTTTAATGGCCTTTCAAGCACAACATTGATACACTACTATGGGGAGCTTGTTATTCACCAAATGCATGTTTAAGGAGGCGAGCAGAGAGTATGGACATGAGAACAATAGTGATCGCTACTCTGGTTTTCGTCTTAATCTGTATAATTGGCTTTGTTATTTTCTCTAGAAATCACCGCAAGTATAGCAGAAGCATTGTCGCTACGGTCACAAAGGTAGAGGTTGAAGCAACTTCTTTAAGTAGTGGATGGGTTGTAACAGCACAGTGGTCAGATCAGCAGAGTGGTCAGACACGTTTGTTTCGTAGCCACCGCCTACAATTTCCTCCACGCGTACCAATTGGTGGGCCTGTTAAAGTTGATATAGATCCTAGAAATCCAACGCATTATCACATGGATCTTTAAGATGATTTCATGCTTTCCTAGCAAGAATGATGCTAGCCGAAAAGCGAAACAATGAATGTGATAATTGTTTCATGCAACATCAACCTTTTGAGATGACAAATGCTCAAGAAACGCAAGTAATCTTGATTCTTCAGGGGATAATCCTTCTCTGAATTGCTTTTTAGTATCCTCATCATACTGCTTGAAAAAATTTAGTAGCGAACCATCAAGATACGCATCAATCACTCCAGGATGGACATAGCACTTGCGACAGATAGCAGGAGTATTACCAAGTCGCTCCGCAGTTGATTTGATTGCATCAGTGATGTTTTTCTTGCCCTGTGTTTCCGATTCGAATACTCCCAATTGCACTAACGCAATAGAAGCGATGACGGTCCCGCCCCAGGTGCGAAAATCTTTTGCTGTAAAGTCCTGGCCACTCGTTTGACGCAAGTAATCATTCACATCATTGGACTCAACTGAGCGTAACTCTCCATTTTCATCAACATATTGAAAAAGTTCCTGGCCTGGTAAGGCCTGACATCGTTTCACGATTCTGGCGAGCTGGCGATCCTTTACATCTATCCGATGTTCTTTACCACTTTTACCATTGAAATGGAAGTGAATCTTAGCTTCTCCGACGTCAACATGTTGATTTAGCATTGTTGTCAGACCATAAGAACCATTCTCTCGGACATACTCTTCGTTCCCAACACGAATGAGCGTAGCATCTAGCAGACGTACAATAGTCGCAATGACCTTTTCATATGGTAACCCTGAATGCGCGAGATCCTGCACGACACGTTCTCGAATACGTGGAAGTACTTCTCCAAAGATGATGAGCTTATCGTATTTTGTCTCGTCTCTTACCTCTCGCCATTGAGGATGGTAACGATATTGCTTGCGTCCTTTGGCATCACGACCAGTTGCCAATATATGTCCACGATCAGTTGGACAGATCCAGACATTCGTCCAGGCGGGAGGAATACCGATTTTCTTGATGCGTTGAAGCTCGTCAGAGTCGCGTATTGGTTTTCCATCCAACCCTAAATAGCTAAAATTTTTCCCAATACGCTTACGAGTTATTCCAGGAGTAGTATCACTAATATAGTGTAGGCCAACAGTTTTTGCTATTTGAACCGGATCGGCAGCAGCACATATTTCAACATCGCCAAGTGTTGGCAAATGTTGTGAAGAAGCAGAAACTATCGACATCTTTTCCTCTCATCTAGACAGCAGAATTAATTATTGAGGGTCTTACCGACCGTGAAGAAAGCCTGCCAGCAAGACTCTACTGATCTACACGTATTAATATGGGTGCGGTGTTACAAGGAGGGTAAGCTTAAGATTCCTGATGCCTCATTACGAATTTGCCCATCGAGACAAAGAGAGTTCGGACATCATTGATCATTTTATCTAAGGTATAGTTTAATTCATACCACGCTCGCCAACCATTTACTCGCCAGGGAGGTGGAGTCCCTTGTACATTCGGTGGTATGGTGAGTAAGATTTCTCTTCTAATCAATTCTCTTTTTGACATCAGGTGAAGATGTATAGGTATAGCTGGAGTTTCCTGGATTATGTAGCTTGGGCCAGGTTGAGCATCAAACCAGTCATTGGGTACTAGCCCTTCCACAGGGTCAAGCAACTCTGTGACCCCGTAAGCCCGTAAGATATCATATGCAACATCATTACAATTGTGCCGTAAGACGGAATACGGATGTCGGCTCTCCCAAATCACCGTCTTCCAGGCATCTTTGGGTCGCGGCTCAGTGACATAAAATACCTTATACTCATCATATGTAATGACCTGTTTTTGCATTGCTCCTATAGGATCCAGAGTATGTACAGACCAAAAGCCCATATCTTCAGGCTTCACAAAGGGCTTCCCGGCTTGATTCTCTACGGAACCAGCATTGAACCAGCCATTGTTCCACTCGTAAGCCCAGCCTATATGTCCCAGACCATTAGCCCCTATATGCCGAACAAAAACGATTGCGCGTCTTGTCGTTGACGGAAGATCAGCTGGCACATCAGGAATGCCTTCTGGTCTAGCAAATTTCTTTTCAATGACGAATGAAGGAACAAAACGCAGAAGAAGACCCCTGATAACCAGATACAGACCATCACAGAATGCATACAATATTATGAACACGATAAAGAGGATAAAAGTGAATTGTCTTGTATTTTCTCCTAGAAATATTGCCAGACCAAAGAGCATCAAAAGTATCCCAAAGAGCCAGGATAAGCCCTCATATTTCCGCCTTGAATGTCGCGCATCAAAGATCACTTTGATACCTCTGATAAAAATGCGGATCGCGATTACAGTAACTATGATGAAGATGGTCACTGAGGGAGAAAAGAAACTGATTAACCCGAGCAATATACTGATAATGCCAAAAAGATAATTCCTTAATTTGTGCTGTGTAGCACGTTTACCATGTGCAATCCTAATAATATCAAGGACGCCGTCAATTATCAGGTAGATTCCCAGAGCATAAATTAAAATACGAAGCGTAAAATTGTGGTGGGTAATCAGGATGATACCAAAGATGATATTGACAACACCACGCATCACCTCCATCCACCAGAGCCTTGTGTGAAATTCATTTGCATGAAGCGTCTGTTTAATAAGAGTTTCTTGCATAGATATCAACTATCCTCTAATGCT
>WNFW01012092.1_pt1 | contig 10582 bp, 9 predicted proteins | sample 5400131 | NCBI WGS metagenome assembly WNFW01 (sample SAMN13153362, study PRJNA577476) | soil metagenome | isolation source: 20 cm soil or saprolite under grassland replicate 1 | place: USA:California | collected 2016-06-15
CGGCCGGTGGATCGGCAAGCGGCGGTTGGTGATGACCGGGCCGCGCTCATCGACCGGCTCGCCGATCACGTTGAGGATGCGGCCCAGCGTCTCCGGGCCGACCGGCATCATGATCGGACCGCCGGTGTCGGCGACCTCGGCGCCGCGCACCAGCCCGTCCGTCGTATCCATCGCGATCGTGCGCACCGTGTTTTCGCCGAGGTGCTGCGCCACCTCGAGGACGAGGGTGCGGCCGGCATTGTCGACATGCAGCGCGTTGAGGATCGACGGCAATTCGCCCTCGAAATGGACATCGACGACGGCGCCGATGACCTGAGTAATCTTGCCAACGATGTTCGAAGCCATGTTCAAAGTTCCTTGCATCTTGTAGTCATTGCGATCGCAGCGAAGCAATCTCCCCCGATTGGGCTCGGCCCGATGGGGATTGCTTCGTCGCTGTGCTCCTCGCAATGACACTCATTGTAATTACAGCGCCTCGGCGCCGGAGATGATCTCGATCAGCTCCTTGGTGATGACGGCCTGGCGCGTTCGATTGTAGTTCATCGTGAGCCGGTCGATCATGTCGCCGGCGTTGCGCGTTGCGTTGTCCATCGCCGTCATGCGCGCGCCCTGCTCGCTGGCGGCGTTCTCCAACAGCGCCGTGTAGATCTGCACCGCGAGATTGTTGGGCAAGAGCTCGGCGAGGATCTCCTCTTCCGACGGCTCGAATTCGTAGATCGCGCCGGCCATGTCGGACGTCGGCTCCTCGGTGAGCCCGGCGGGCGCCGCAAACGGGATCAGCTGCTGCACCGTGACGATCTGCGTGATCGCTGAGCGGAATCGGTTGAAGATGATTGTGCAGACATCGAACTCGCCCGCCTCGAACAGGGTCAGTATGCGCGCCGCGATGTCGCGCGCCTCCTCGAACGAGACGCGGCGGCGGCCGATATCGGTCAGGCTGTCGTGAATGAGCCGGCCGTAATCGCGGCGCAGGCTATCGCGCCCCTTGCGGCCGATCGTCAGGATCCGAACCGTCTTTCCGGCATTGTCGAGCTCGCGAAACCGGCGGCGCGCCTCGCGCAGGATCGTCGCGTTAAAACCGCCGGCGAGGCCGCGATCCGAGGTCGCGACGACTAAGAGATGCACATTGTCCTTGCCGGTGCCGGCCAGCAGCGGCGGTGCGCCCGGCAGCCCCGCCATCCGAGAGGCGAGCGACCCGAGCACGCGCTCCATGCGCTGTGCGTAAGGTCGCGCGGCTTCCGCCTGTTCCTGCGCGCGACGCAGGCGCGAGGCGGCGACCATCTTCATCGCCGAGGTGATCTTCTGGGTCGAGCGGACGCTGCGGATGCGGTTCCGTAGGTCCTTTAGGCTGGGCATCTTCTATACCGCTGGCGAACTCAGGCGAAGGTGCGGGAAAAGTCGTCGAGAAAGGCGGCGAGGCTCTTCTCGGTGTCGTCGGTGATCTCGCCGCGCGTGCGGATCGCCTCGAGCACTTCAGGATGCCGGCTGCGCAACTCGGACAGCATCAGATGTTCGAAACGCGTCACATTGGCGATATCGACCCGGTCGAGATAGCCGCGCGTTCCGGCAAAGATCACCACGACCTGCTCCTCGACCGGCACCGGCGAGAATTGCGGCTGCTTTAGGAGTTCGGTCAACCGCGCGCCGCGGGACAGGAGGCGTTGCGTTGCCGCGTCGAGATCGGAGGCGAATTGCGAGAACGCCGCCATCTCGCGGTATTGCGCGAGTTCCAGCTTGATGCGCCCGGCGACCTGCTTCATCGCCCGGATCTGTGCTGCCGAGCCGACACGGCTAACCGACAGCCCGACATTGATGGCGGGGCGGATGCCGCGATAGAACAATTCGGTCTCGAGAAAGATCTGCCCGTCGGTGATCGAGATGACGTTTGTCGGGATGTAAGCCGAAACGTCGCCGGCCTGCGTCTCGATGACCGGCAATGCGGTCAGCGAGCCCGAGCCGTGGTCCTCGTTCATTTTCGCGGCCCGCTCCAATAGCCGCGAATGTAGATAGAACACATCCCCCGGATAAGCCTCGCGCCCGGGCGGCCGCCGCAGCAGGAGCGACATCTGGCGATAGGCAACGGCATGCTTCGACAGATCGTCGTAGATCATGACCGCGTGCATGCCGTTGTCACGGAAGAACTCGCCCATCGCGCAGCCGGAATAGGGCGCGAGAAACTGCAAGGGCGCAGGCTCCGAGGCGCTCGCTGCAACGACGATCGAATAGTCGAGGGCGCCGTAATCCTCCAATGTTTTGACGATCTGCGCGACGGTCGAGCGCTTCTGGCCGATCGCGACATAGACGCAGTAGAGCTTCTTGGATTCGTCGCCGCTCGCATTGACCTGCCGCTGGTTCAGGATCGTGTCGATCGCCAGCGCCGTCTTGCCGGTCTGCCGGTCGCCGATGATCAGCTCGCGCTGGCCGCGCCCGATTGGCACGAGCGAGTCGATCGCCTTTAATCCAGTCTGCACCGGCTCATGCACGGAACGGCGCGGCACGATGCCCGGCGCCTTCACTTCGACCCGGGTGCGCGTCACATCGGCAAGCGGGCCCTTTCCGTCGATCGGATTGCCGAGCGCGTCGACGACCCGGCCCAGGAGCCCCTTGCCGACCGGCACATCGACGATCGCGCCGGTGCGCTTGACCGTGTCGCCCTCGCGGATGCCGCTGTCGTCGCCAAAGATGACGACGCCGACATTGTCGATTTCGAGGTTGAGGGCCATGCCCTTCATGCCGTTCGGGAACTCGACCATCTCGCCGGCCTGCACCGTGTCGAGCCCGTAGACGCGGGCGATGCCGTCGCCGACCGACAAAACCTGACCGACCTCGGCGACATCGGCCTCGCTGCCGAAATTGGCGATCTGCTGTTTCAGGATCGCGGAGATTTCCGCGGCGCGAATTTCCATATCCGTTCCTCTAGCCAACGCCTTTCATCGCCAGCTGCAGGCGGTGCAGCCGGCTCTTCAGCGAACCGTCGATCATGCGCGAGCCGACCTTGACGATCATGCCGCCCAATAGGCCGGGGTCGACTTTGAGGGCGACCGTGACCCGCCGTCCGACGGCGCGGCGCAATTGCTCACCCAATGTGTTCTGTTGCGTCTCGCTGAGCGGCTGCGCCGTCGTGACTTCGGCGGTGACCTCACCGCGCCGTTCGGCCAATTTGTTGAGGTAGCCCTCGATCATCGCCGGCACCGCAAAGAGCCGCCGGTTCGCCGCCACGACCGCGAGAAAGTCGCGCGTCAGTTTCGACAGCCCGGCCCGCTCGGTGAGCACGGCAATTGCCTTGGCTTGCTCCTCGCGCGACAAGACGGGGCTGCGCAGTAACCGCCCAAGATCGACGCTCTCGTGCAGCATCGTGCGCAGTTCGCGCAGATCGCCGGCAACCGCGTCGAGCTCGTGTCGCTCGTCGGCCAGATCGAACAATGCCGCCGCATAACGTCCGGCCAGGCTGCCTGTGCCCGTTGCTTCTGAAGCCAAAGGAAAGCGATCCTCGATCAGCGCGCCGGCGAGGGACGGTCGCGATTGACTGTTTTACTGTGGATCTCGGCGCAGCGACACATCGGGGCCGCAACCGGCCCCGCGAAACCCGCGCGGTTCGTAACACAGATGCCGCAACCGCGCAACCGGCCGGGTCGTCGCAGGGACGCCCGCAATTCCAACGGGTTAGGTGATGGACACCAGCTCGCGCAGCGGCGTAACATCGCCGATGTGCCCGGCTGCGCACAAGATGGCTGGCACGGCGCCAAAGGGGATGGGAATGCCAAGCACAGCCGGTGAGCAGGCCATCAGCTTTCCGCGCGGCCTGACGCGCTATCAATGGACCGTCTTTCTCGTCGTGTGGGCGGGCTGGGCGCTCGATGCGACTGATTTCGGGCTTTATTCGCTCGTGCTGCGCCCGGCGCTGACCGAGCTGTTGGGCGGCAACCCGTCGATCGGCGATATCGGCCGGGTCGGCGGCATCCTCAGCATGGCTGGCCTGCTGGGATGGGCGTTTGGCGGCTTCATCTTCGGCATCCTCGCCGACTATATCGGCCGGGTGCGCACGCTGGCGCTGTCGATACTGATCTACAGCGTCTTCACCGCCTGCCAGGGCTTCTCCGACTCGGCGTTCCAGCTCGGCGTCTTTCGGTTCCTCGGGGGGCTCGGCACCGGCGGCGAATTGATCGTCGGCATCCCGCTCGTCGCGGAAGCCTTTGCCGATACCTTCCGCGCCCGGGTGCTCGGCGTCATGATGACCGGCGGCGCGTTTGGCAGTCTGATCGGCGGCTGGATCTACGGGCTGATCGGCGCCTATGGCTGGCGGTACGTGTTTTTCACCGGCATCGTCCCGGCGGTGCTGCTCTTCTTTATCCGCCGCGGCATGGTTGAACCGGAACACTTCCAGGCCGTGAAGGCGCGCCGCCAGGCAGCCAAGACGAACGCCGCCGCAAGCGCCGAAGATCGGGAATTTCTCCGCTTCGTGCCGGTGCAATTGTTCACCCCGCGCAACCGCTACAGCACGATGGTCGGGCTGATGTTCTGCCTCGGCACGCTGCTCGCGATCTGGACAACCGTGATCTGGCTGCCGACGATCCAAACGCAGATGCTGGAGCGCGACGGCATCACAGGTCCTGCCGCGATTCCGTTTGTCAGCCGCGGCATGATGCTGTGGGGCGTCGGCGGCATTTTCGGCTACGCGCTGTTCGGTTTCATCGCCGATCTGATCGGCCGCCGCGCGACGATCATTCTTTATAATCTCGGGACGTTGGCGCTCGGCTTCATTCTCTATCTCGGGGTCAGCGACTACACCTATTACCCCTACCTGCTGCCGATCTACGGCTTCTTCGTGCTCGGCGTCTTCTCCGGCCACGCCGTCTACCTGCCCGAGCTGTTCCCGACCCATGTACGCGCGACGGCGGTGTCGTTCTGCAACGGCACCGGGCGCATCGTGACCAGCACGGGGCCGCTGATTGCGGGGTTGCTCGTCGGTTATTTCGGCGGCTTCACGCAGGGCGCGGCAATCATGACCTGCTTCGCGCTCTTGAGCATCGTGGCGATGTTCCTCGGCCGCGAAACCAAGGAAGCCCCACTGCCGCTGTTCGAGGTAGCTGCGGACGCGAAGCAGGCCGATTGATCCCGGCTCTCGGGATCACAAAAAGCTGTAGGGGTCGATATCGACCTGCAGCCGCACCGAGCCAGAGACGCGCACGCGGCCGAGCCAGTCGCGCAACGCCGCCTGCAGATTGACGCCGCGCTCGGCTTTGACGAGAAACCGCCGCCGGTGCCGCCCGCGCAATATCGCCAGCGGCGCCGGGGCCGGGCCGAGCACCGCGAGGCCGGGCAATTGCGGCGCGGCGCGGGCTAAGGCGCGCGAAGCGAAATCGGCCGCCTCGGGATCGCCGGCGCTGACGATCAGCGCGGCGAGCCGGCCAAAGGGCGGCAATCCGGCCTCGCGCCTGGCCGCCGCTTCCGCTTCAAGAAAACGGTCGCGGTCGCCGGCGGCGAGCGCCTGCATCACCGGCTGCTCCGGCATATAGGTCTGGAGCAGCACGCGGCCGGGCCGCTCGGCCCGTCCGGCGCGCCCCGCCACCTGGTGCAACAGCTGATAGGTCCGCTCGGTGGCGCGCAGATCGCCGCCGATCAAGCCGAGATCGGCGTCGACCACGCCGACCAGGGTCAGCATCGGAAAATGGTGGCCCTTCGCGACGATCTGGGTCCCGATCAAGACATCGTAGCGATGCGCGACCATCGCGTCGGCCAGTTCGGCCGCCGCGCGCGGCCCCATCAGCAGATCGCTGACCATTAGCGCCGTGCGCGCTTCCGGGAAGCGTGCGGCGACCTCTTCCTGCAACCGCTCGACCCCCGGTCCGCACGGTACCAGCGCGCCGGTCGCGAGGCATTCCGGGCACAGCGCCGGCACCGGCGCCGAATAACCGCAATGATGGCAAATCAGTCGCGCCGTAAAGCGGTGCTCGACGAGCCAGGCCGTGCAGTTCGGGCATTGAAAGCGGTGGCCGCAGGCGCGGCACAAGGTTAGGGGCGCATAGCCGCGCCGGTTCAGAAACAGCAGCACCTGCTCTCCCGCCGCGAGCGTCTCGCCGACCGCCGCGACGAGCGGCGGCGACAAAAACCGGCCCGGCTCCAAGCGCTGGCTGCGCATATCGACAAGGTCGATTTTCGGTAGGCTCGCCTCGGGTCGCCGAGACCAGCACGATCGGGATCTCGGCGATCGAGGCGCGCAAGACCGCCATGTCGCGCGCCTGGTAAGCGACCCCGTCCTCCTGTTTGTAGGACGCGTCGTGCTCCTCATCGACGATGACGAGCCCGAGCTCGGGAAACGGCAGAAACAGGCCCGAGCGCGCCCCGACGACGATGCGCGCGCGGCCGCTCGCGACGGCCCGCCAGGTGTCGCGGCGGGTGCTTTGCGACACGTCGGAGTGCCACTCCGCCGGCAGCGCGCCAAAACGCCGTTTGAAGCGGTCCAGCCACTGTGCGCCGAGCGCGATCTCGGGTAGCAGCACGAGCACCTGGCGGCCTGCCGCAAGCGCTGCGGCAATCGCGGCGAAATAGGTCTCGGTTTTGCCCGAGCCGGTGACGCCGTCGAGCACGGTCACCGAGAACCCGCCCTCGCGCACCCGCTCGACGAGGCGCTCAGCCGCCCGTTCCTGATCGCGCGACAAAAGCGGCCCGGCGCTCTGCCAATCGGGCGTCGGCGCCGCGGCCGGTTCGCTCGAGACAAATTCCTCGCCGATGAGGCCGGCCGCGATCAATCCGCGGACGCGCCCGGCGCCGCAGCCGGCGCGCCGCGCCAGTTCGGCCGTCGAGCATGCGCCCTCGTCGCGCAACACCTGCAGCACGCGTCGCCGCGCCGCTGTCTGCTTGGTTGCGGGCTCTGCCGATTCGAGCATGGCCAGGCCCGCCGGGATGATCGTGCAGACCCGCCGCGGCGCGCGCGGCAGCAGCGCGTCCTCGACGCTCATCGCCATCTTCAGCGCCATGCCGGGCGGCGCCAGCGTGTACGCGGCAACCCGCTCGAGAAAGCGGCGCATCTCCGGCGGCAGCGGCGGCGTCGGCAGCACTTCCAGAATCGGCTTCAGCTTATCGACCGGCAGCGCCTCGCCGGCCTCTCCCTCCCATACGACGCCGACGAGATGCCGCGATCCGAGCCCCACCCGCACAAAGCAGCCCGGCTCCGGTACTGCGATTCCTTCTGGAGCCAGGTAATCGAGCGCTTCCGGCAAGGGCAGCGGCAGCATGACGCGCAGCCGCGCCGGATGCGGGCGAACGATCTCCTCCCCGGCGCTGTTGGCAGCTAAGTCCGGCATCGCTACACTCGACCTCGGCCGGGTGTATCGGGTCCGCATAGGGTGCGGAGGGCCGATGCCCCGGCTTGGGTTCTCAGGTGTGTTGGGATGATGTTGTCAGCCTCTGTTCTCATCGGCCATTGCCGCCCGCGCCCCGGCAGGGCGAGGTAGCGCTGCTATGGTCGACCGGCCGCGCGACAAGCCGCAAGTCGAGCGCGACGCTGCCGCATTGGCGCCCGTCGCGCCGTCGCAGGAGATCGGCGGCCGCGACGTCATCGCTTATCTGAAACAGCATCCCGATTTCCTCGACCGTCATCCCGAGGCGTTGCGGCTCTTGCGCGCACCGTCGCGCGAGGTCGGCGAGGAGGTTGTCGATTTCCAGCATTTCATGATCGAGCGGCTGCGCGGTGAGCTGGCGCGCGTCAATCTCGAGCACCGCACCCTGATCGCCGCCAGCCGCGGCAATTTGTCAAGCCAGGGCCGGGTGCACAAGGCGGCATTGGCGATTCTCGCCGCGCCGAGTTTCGAACAACTCTTGCAAATCGTGACGACCGATCTCGCGGTGCTGCTCGACGTGGATATCGTGACGCTCGGCGTCGAAAGCAGTGCGTCGCCCACCCGCCTGATGCCGCACGGCATTCATCTGCTGCGGGCCGGAACCGTCGACGCGCTGCTCGGCGCCGACCGCAATGTGTTGTTGCAGGCCGACCTGCCGGGCGATGCGGCATTGTTTGGCGGCGCCGCCGGCCTTGTCCGCTCGCAAGCGCTGCTGCGGATTTCGATCGGGCGCAACGCCCCGACGGGTCTGTTGTGCATCGGCGCGCGGCGGGTCGGGCGCTTCAATCCGGGGCTTGGGACCGAGCTGCTGGCTTTTCTCTCGCGCGTGCTTGGCATCACGATTTCGCAATGGCTCAGCCCCGGAAGGTGAGCCGCCGATAAACGGCTGAGCGACGCCCCCAGCGTCCTTCTCAATTCAACATCCCCCAGACGTCATGGCCGGGCGTGGCCCAGCCATCCACGAAAGTTTCGGCGCGCGCGCCGACAGACAAGACGGGGGCGGTCCTGACCAGTCGATCCACAGCGAGCCAGTTCCCGCTGCTTCCCGACGCGTTGCCGCTGGCCCGGTTCTCCGCCGCCGAGGATCTGCGCGCCGCGATCGGCCTCTGGACGGCATGGCTGGCCGGCGAGCGCCGCGCCTCGCCGCACACAATCGCAGCCTATGGCCGCGACCTCGCCTTTTTTCTCGACTTCCTGACCGGGCATCTTGGCGAGCTCACGCGCCTCGCGACTTTCGCGCAGCTCTCGGCTGCGGATTACCGCGCCTTTCTCGCGCATCGCGCCGCCGAGGTCGAGCGCGCCTCGATTGCGCGTGCGCTGTCGGTCGTGCGCGGCTTTGTGCGGTTTCTCGAACGCCGCGGCCTGGCGTCCAGCCCGGCCCTCAGCATCTTGCGGGCCCCGAAACTGCCGAGGAGCGTGCCAAAGCCGCTCTCGGTCGCCGATGCCGCCGAACTTATCGAAGCGCCGCCGGCGCTCGTCACATCCGTCTGGCAGGCGAAGCGCGATGTCGCCCTCCTGACGCTCCTCTACGGCTGCGGCTTGCGCATCTCGGAAGCGCTCGGCCTCAAATATTCGGAGGCGCCGCGCGGCGATCTCGTGACGATTACCGGCAAAGGCCGCAAGCAGCGCCTCGTGCCGGTTTTGCCGGTGGTACGTGACGCGATCGCAGACTATCTCGCCGCCTGCCCCTATCCGCTCGCTCCCGACGGCCCACTCTTTGTCGGGGCGCGCGGCGGCCCGCTAAACCCGCGTGTCGTGCAGCGCCAGATGCAGACATTGCGCAACGCGCTCGGCTTTCCCGATACCGCGACGCCGCACGCGCTGCGCCACAGCTTCGCAACGCATCTCCTGGGCGGCGGCGGCGATTTGCGCGCCATACAAGAGTTACTTGGCCACGCCAGCCTCTCGACAACGCAGCGCTATACGAGCGTCGAAACCGAGCGCCTCCTCGCGGTCTACGAATCCGCCCACCCCCGCGCGCGCTCTCGTTAGCCTTTAGATGTGGATGGCGCGGCCATCGACCGCGAGCGCGGCTTCCTTCAATGCCTCGCTCAATGTCGGATGCGCGTGGCAGGTGCGTGCGATGTCCTCGGCCGAGGCGCCGAATTCCATCGCCAATGCCGCCTCGGCGATCATCGTCCCGGCATCGGGACCGATGATGTGGACGCCAAGCACCCGGTCGGTCGCCGCATCCGCCAGCACTTTGACAAACCCGTCCGTCTCGGCATTGGTCCGTGCCCGCGCATTGGCCGTGAACGGAAACTTGCCGACCCGATATTCGATGCTGGCCGCCTTCAATTCCTCCTCGGTCTTGCCGACCGCAGCGGCCTCCGGCCAGGTGTAGACGACCGACGGGATCGCGTCGTAATCCACTTCGGTCTTCTGTCCCGCCAAGCGCTCGACAACCGCGATGCCTTCTTCTTCGGCCTTGTGCGCCAGCATCGGCCCGCGGATGACATCGCCAATCGCATAGATGCCGGGCACGTTTGTCGCAAACCCATCATCGACCGTGATGCGCCCCGCCGGATCGCGCGTGACCCCGACCTCTTCGAGGCCGAGCCCGTTTGTAAAGGGCCGCCTGCCGATCGCGACGAGCACGACATCGGCAGCCAGGCTCTCGCGTGCGCCGCCTTTCGCCGGCTCGAGCTGTAACGTCACCGCCTCGTTGCCGAGTTCGCCGCCGGCGACCTTTGTCGCGAGCTTGAACGCGACGCCGCTGCGCGTCAGCACGCGCTGCAACGCCGGCCCCAGCTCGCGGTCCATATTCGGCAGGACGCGGTCGAGGAATTCGACGACCGTCACCTTGGCGCCGAGCCGCGACCACACCGATCCCAATTCCAGCCCGATATAGCCGCCCCCGATGACCGCCATCCGTTCCGGCACCCGGTCGAGCGTCAGGGCGCCGGTCGAAGACACGATGCGCTGCTCGTCGATCGTGATGCCGGGGAGGGGGATGCTTTCGGAGCCGGTCGCGATGATGACCGCGCCGGCCTCGATCTCGCGATTGCCGCCGCCGTTTGCCGCGACCGCCACACGTCCCGGTGCGGTAATGCGCGCGGTGCCTTTGATCCAATCGACCTTGTTCTTGCGGAACAGAAACTCGACGCCGCGAGTCAGGGTCGTCACCACCTTTTCTTTGCGCATCATCATCGCCGCGAGGTCGAGGCTTGCTCCGTCGATCTTGATGCCGTGCTCGGCGAGACCGCTGCGTGCCTCGGCGTATTTCTCGGAGGATTGCAAGA
>WNFW01003756.1_pt1 | contig 10581 bp, 11 predicted proteins | sample 5400131 | NCBI WGS metagenome assembly WNFW01 (sample SAMN13153362, study PRJNA577476) | soil metagenome | isolation source: 20 cm soil or saprolite under grassland replicate 1 | place: USA:California | collected 2016-06-15
ATAACGGTTTCAGAGGCAACGCGATGTTACGCGTCATCAATAGTACCTTGAGCGGCAACTCGGCTGCCAGCCAAGGTGGCGGCATCTTCAATGAAGGCTTTGAACCTATGGCGCCTAGTATCGCAGTGCTGCGGGTCGACGACTGCACCTTCAGCGGCAACTCGGCCCCTTCCGTAAACGGCGGTGGCATCAGTAACGACGGAACTGGCGGAAGTGTGAGCCTCGCGATCAGTGTCTTCAAAACAGGAGCTTCGGGGACGAATCTCGTTAATAATAATGGGGGGACGATCATGTCGCTCGGCTACAATCTGAGCAATGACAATGGCGGCGGCTTCTTGAATATGACCACTGACCAAATCAGCACCGAGCCGATACTTGGTCCGCTCCAAAATAATGGCGGCTTGAGCTTCACCCACGCGCTCTTGCCTGGCAGTCCGGCCATTGATACCGGTGATCCAGCCTTCGATCCCAACAATTTCACCCCTCCGTTGCAGAATGATCAACGCGGAGCGGGTTTCGACCGGGTCTCGCATGGTCGCATTGATAAAGGCGCATTCGAGGTTCAAGTGCCGACGCCGACTCCGACCCCAACGCCCACCCCGACTCCGACCCCAACACCCACTCCAACCCCAACACCCACTCCGACCCCAACGCCTACACCCACGCCTGGTCATGTCCCGGAAGTTTTCGTCAGAGCTTTGCCCGCAACGGTTCAGAAGGGGCACAATGCCAACTTCATCGTGGCCGATGTGCATGGGCCCGTGGATCTGTCGGTAACGGTTGTTTATTCTATGGGGGGTAGTGCCGTTTTCGGCAGGAACTACACGCTTAGTGGCGAATTTGGAGAGGTCACTATTCCAGCAGGCCAAACTTCCGCTACGGTTATCCTCCACGCCCTGACCCGAGGCAAGAAAACGGCCACGATGAGATTAGTGGATGGACCCGACTACTCGGTCTCTCCTCTAAAGCGCAAGGCTACGATCACAATTCGCTAGCAATAAGCAAGGCGCGCAAATTTTTGCTGTGTCCACTGTGGGGACGAATTGATCTAACGAACAAACTCGCATCCCGATTACGCGTCTGCCTCTGCCGACGATCGGCATGATTTGACCATCTCGATTCTAGTTTTTATGGCGGCGCCGGCGGAATTTTTTATTTTTTTTATTGACGACCCCAGCGATTTTTTTTAAGCCAGTGTTCATATGAAGAAATTGACCTTAGCCTTGGCTGTACTTTTTGCTTTAGCAACATGGACCTTTGCCGGACCGGAACGTTATTCCGGAAAGGAAATGAAGCAGGTGGCGCCACCGCCTTGTCCGGAATTCTACGCCGATTTTGAATGGAACATCGGGCTCTGGGGCGCTTATGCGTTCTCGAATGACGACAACAATGATAATAATTTCTTCGATGACCATCCTCTCTTCTTCTTCGATGGCGAAGTGGTTGATTTTAACAATAATGATGGCATCGGCGATGGTGGCGGCGGCGGAATCGACATCAAATACTTTTTCTATCGCTACTTCGGCGTTGGAATTGAGGCATTCGGCCTTGCGAGCGGTGATAACAATAACGACAATCACGACAATGCTTTCTTGCGCTCCGTGGGGCTCGTCGACAATAATAATAACAACAACAATGGCGTCGGTGCAGTGTTAGGAACATTTACCTTGCGCTATCCATTCCACTGCTCGCATTTCTCGCCTTATCTCTTCGCCGGTGGTGGCGTGCTCTTTGGCAATGGCGACAACAACGACGACAGCTTTGTGTTTGTCGCTGCCCTGGGCCAATTTGTGCGTCGGCATGGTCATAACAACAATAACAACGATGCCCACGGAATCGGCCAGGTCGGCGCCGGTCTTGAAATTCGTTTCACACAGCACATCGGCTGGATCACCGATTTCAGCTGGAACTTCACCGGCAACAACGACAACAACGGCGACAACAACAACAACAACGGCAACAACAACAACAACAACAATAACAACGACGGCTTCGGGATGGTCCGCGGCGGTCTTAATTTCGCCTTCTAAGGTCAAGATCGACAATTCTCTTTAAAACGCCGGGAACGGATCGCTGTTCCCGGCGTTTTTGTTTTCGTGGTAGCGTGCGCTGTCCGGCCGCCATTCCATGACATCGAGTTGCGAACCACCCCATGCGCACGAAATTGTGGCGATGTCGTTCGTTGAGGTTCTGGACAATCTGGCTCTGAGCAAATCGCCGCTCGTCGCGCGATTTGAGCAGCTCATCGCATCCAAGTCCGATCACGAGCTTGAAGCAATGGCAAAGACTTCGAGCGTGCTCACCCTGCAAAATTTCGGACGCACGATGCGTCTATTCGCACCGCTTTATCTTTCCAACGAATGCATTAACAATTGCCGCTATTGCGGCTTCTCCCGGGACAACCAAATTCTGCGCGTCACGCTTAGCATTGAAGAAGTCGTGGCCGAGGCGCGCCATTTATCGCGGGCCGGCTTCCGCCAAATTCTTCTCGTTGCCGGCGAACATCCCAAATTCGTTAGCCGCGATTACCTCGCCGAATGCGTCCGCGCGCTCGCGCCCGATTTTTCGTCGATCTCAATCGAGGTCGGTCCGCTGGAGATGAAGGATTACGTTCCGATTGTCGATGCTGGCGCAGAAGGACTGGTTGTTTATCAGGAAACTTATAATCGAGAAATCTACGGCGAGATGCATACGGCGGGACCAAAACGCGATTTCAATTTTCGGCTCGATTGTGCGGAACGCGGTTACGCCGCAGGATTTCGCCGGCTCGGCATCGGCGCGCTCATCGGACTGTCGCGGTGGCAAGACGAAGCCATCGCTCTCGCGGCGCATCTGGAATATTTGTTCAAGCACTGTTGGCAATCGCAAATTAGCGTGAGCCTCCCCCGATTGCGTCCGGCTGCCGGCGGATTTCGACCGTTCTTTTCAATGAGCGACCGCGAGCTGATTCAACTAGTTTGCGCATTGCGAATTACATTCCCGCAGGTTGGCATCGTGCTCAGTACGCGCGAGCGCGGGGCGCTCCGGGATTCTCTCGCTTTGCTCGGTGTAACGATGATGAGCGCCGGCAGCCACACAGAGCCCGGCGGTTACACCCGGCAAGGAGTCGAACACGTACACCGCACCGTGCATGGGCGCATCGTCGCTCCCGAATTCGACAATGGTGAAGATCAACTCGCCACCGGCCAATTCGAGATCAGCGACGAACGTTCGCCCTCCGAAATCGCTATTGCGCTCCGCCGCCGCGGACTCGAACCGGTCTGGAAAGATTGGGACCAAGTCCTTTCCGGTTCGCTCTCCTGCTCGTGCTCATAATCGTGCTCGTGCTCGAAAAATGTCGATTACGATTACGAGCGGGAGCACGAGCACGAGGATGCGCTCATGAAAATCTCCCTCAATGGCGAAACCGTTGACACGCACGACGCCAAAACAATCGCCGAACTAATCGAGCGCCGTCAATTGCCGCCGCAATCGATCTTGGTCGAGCACAACGGCATTGCGGTACATCGACGTGAGTGGCCGCAGCGCCAGCTCGTGGACGGCGATTGTATCGAATTCATCCGAGTCGTTGCTGGTGGGTAGGAAATTATTACGAGCTGCTCTTTACGACCACACGCATGCCGTCGGTTTGGATCACGGTCACCGGCGTTTGCGGGGAAATGAATTCGCCTTCGGTGATAACGTCGACAACGTGATCTGCGAAGCGGGCTTTGCCGCTCGGGCGCAGAACTGTGATGGCCGTCCCTTGTGTTCCGGGTGCAAGCTCGAGTGCGGTGGCGAAATGTCGCGCCGCACCGGCCAGGGAAGGACCAGGTGGATTTGAACTCATCAAAGCAAACCGGCGGTAAATGCTGGTGCGCGGCAGATAACGGGCAAGCAACGCGATGACGACGAACGCGCCGATGATTGCGATAAACATGTTGAGCAACGGCACGGCAAGCATCTTGCCACTGGGGAAAAAGTCTTGACCCGGATAACGATCGATCATTGTCCAAAGCAACGACGCGAGAATGAGGAAAACCCCCACGACGCCAAAGACGATGGTGGAATGTGCGAAAAATAATATCTCAATCAAGATGAGAACTATTCCCATCAGGAAGAGGGCGACGACTTCCCAACCGGCAAGACCCGCGAGGTAGTGACCGAGAAAGAAAAGGGCAAAACAAATCGCCGCAATGATTCCCGGCCAGCTCACTCCAGGAATTTTGAACTCGAGATATGCGCCAAGGATTCCGAGAAGAAGCAACAAAGGCGCAAGCGATGTGATCCAAAACGCGACCTGCTCGAACCCGGTCGGCTCAATCGTAGCGACATCGCTTTTAAGTCCGGCCTTTTTGGTAAGATCGACAACGGAATCGACGATTCCCTCAGCCAGCACCGGTTTGCCGTTGATTTTTTCAGTCGCTTCCTGCGCATTCAGTGTGAGCACGGCGCCTTTTGGATGGATTACGCGATTGCCGATTTTGACTTCCTTGTCCTTGTTCATGAAGGCTTCGGCGATATCGGGATTGTGTCCGTTCTTGATCGCAGAGCTGCGGAGCAGTGCGGACCAATAAGAAATGGTTTTCTCTTTCGCCGTAGCCGGGAGATCTTCCCCGGTCGCTAGTATTGGCGCAGCGGCCCCAATCGCGCTGACTGGCGACATATAGATATGTTGCGTGGCTAGCGCGACTAGCGCGCCCGCTGAGCCGGCATTTGCATTAATGAACGTGTACGTCGGAATCGTCGTGTGGTTGAGCGCGTTCGCGATATCAGCCGCAGCGTCGCCACGCCCACCGTATGTGTTCATCTCGAAAATAATCGCAGACGCAGCATTGCTCTCCGCGGTCTTGACTGCCCGCCGCAAAAACATGAGGAGCGAGTTTGAGATCTCGCCGCGCAGCGGCACGACAACCACGTCGTCTTTGTGAATAATGTCGTGGGCCGTGGCGGTTTCCATTGACGAGACGCAGAAAATCAAAGCGAGGATCGATGTCTTCGTTCTCATGATTTGGAAACGAGCGCGCACAGGTTAGAGTTTGGCATCGCTTCCAAAATCAAACGAGCGAAAATTAATCATGGGATCGATTCCGCCGGAGACAATCGAGCAAATCGCCGCCGCCAACGATATCGTGGAAGTGATCGGCTCGTATTTTCCGCTGAAACGTGCCGGAGTAAATTTCAAGGCGCTCTGCCCATTTCATCAGGAAAAGACGCCGTCGTTCGTTGTGAGCCCAGCCCGGCAAACATTTCATTGTTTTGGCTGCGGCGTGGGCGGGAGCGTTTTTCGTTTCGTAATGGATTACGAGCATGCCGATTTTCCATCGGCTGTGCGAAGTCTGGCATCGCGCGTCGGAATCACCGTTGTCGAGAAAAGTGGCGCGGGCGACGAAGATCGACAACATGAAGCGCGCCGCACATTACTGAAGCTGCACGCGGAAGCCGCCGAGTGGTTCCACGAGAATCTGCTGAAGAAAGAATTCGCCGCGCCGGCTCGCGATTATTTGAAACAACGCGGGATAGATCGACAAGTGGCGAAGAACTGGCAACTCGGATTCGCGCAGGAGAGCTGGGACGCATTTTTGAAATGGGCGCTCGGTGATGGCTATACGCGCAGCCAGCTTTTGCAAAGCGGGCTGGTGAAGCCGCGCGACGAGAGTCAGCCGCAAGGAGAAGCTTACGATCGTTTCCGTGGACGGATCATTTTCCCAATCTGCAACGATATAGGCGAAGTGATCGCCTTCAGCGGCCGTCTGCTGAAGGACGAAGAAGGAGCCGCGAAATATTTGAATTCGCCGGAGACGCCGTTATTTCGAAAGGGCAGCGTGCTGTTTGGGTTGGACAAGACCAAGCGCGCGTTGATTGGAGCGAACTGCGCGATCGTGTGCGAAGGCCAGCTTGATTTGATCAGTCTGTTTGAGGCAGGGATTACCAACGTAGTTGCCCCCCAGGGGACGGCATTCACCGAAAGCCAGGCGCGGATCTTGAAACGCTTCGTCAACGAAGTTGTTCTTTGTTTTGATGCGGACACCGCCGGCCAGAAGGCGGCGGAACGGTCCCTCGATGCGCTGCTCCAAAATGATTTGATTGTGCGCGTAGCCGACATCCCGGCCGGTGAAGATCCCGATTCGCTTGTGCGGCGAGAAGGAAAAGCAGCCTTCGAAAGGCGTATCGCAACCGCACGAGAATTTTTCGATTATTGGATCGAATGCCGGACTGCGGATGTCGATCTTGCTTCGTTAGGCGCAAAAATGCAGATTGCGCGTGAGCTGGCCGATACGGTTTCGCGCGTGCACGATCCGTTCATGCGTGGGGAAGTAGTGAGCAAAGTGAGCGCACGGCTTGGTGTTTCCGCCCATGATTTCCTATCGCTTTTACCAACGCAAAGGCGCGACTCGGGGCGCCCATCGGTGGCAGACAGCGTTCAGGTTGGCCTCGCGCCGCGGCACGATGTAGCGATGCTCTGCGTTCTGGCATTGCGGGACGAGGAGGCGCGCGACTTTCTTCTCGGTCAGAACTGGCGTGAAGTCCTCGCCCAAGTGCCGGATGCGGAAATTCTGGTCCGGATTCTCGAAAACAATTTTCGCCCCAATGATGCACCTTCGCTCAACGCCTTTATGTCCACACTTTCGCCCGGACAGGAGCGACTGATTTCTGCCTGGTTGTTGCAAAGGGTGCCGCCCAACGCCGGTCTGATGGTCGAGAGATGGTGGCTTGGTATTCGGCAAGGCATCTTGCGACGCCAGCTCGAAGTAGCCGAAAACCGGATTAAGCTTCCCCATCATACCACAGGCGACGTGATCAATTTGCAAAAACAAATTCTTGACCTGCAGGAACAGCTCCGCGAGCTTTCCGAGTTTTCGCCCGCTCGTATGGCTGACAGTTGATCTGGAACGTCCGGAGCGATTGTCGATCTATCGACGGGCGGCCAATCCTTAACCGCGCAATCTTGGCCAGGCATTCGAGAAAAAAGGGAGAAGTTCGGCGTTCGTCGGCAAAGCGACCGAAGCCGAAGCGTCTTCGCCGCCAAGCGTCATCGCTTCGGAAGCCAAAAAGGTCCGCGAGGATCGTTGCGTTTAGACTAAAGCGGGCCATGACTCTGCCTCGAACGACCAGCAGAAATGGGCATACCAAGCCGAAAAGCGAGATGATCGTGGATCTGCACTCGGCGTTCGAAACCGAGACCCGCATCCGTGAGCTGATCAAACTGGCAAAAGAGCAAGGCTATCTCACCTTCGACGACTTAAATGAGGCGTTGCCGGAGGGGCTGACTGATGCGGACGAGCTCGATCTTATTCTGACCCGGCTTCGCCGGATGGAGATCGACATCATCGAAGCCTCGGAAGTCGATCGCTTCAAAGATGGAAAGAAAGACGTCGAGGAGGAGGAGGAAGAAGAGAAGCCTGAAGTGAAGTTGGATATCCTGGATGATCCGGTGCGGATGTATCTCAAGCAAATGGGCCAGGTCCCGCTGCTCACCCGCGAACAGGAGGTGGAGATTTCCAAGCGGATCGAGGAAGCCGAAAACATGGTGCAAAAGCAGATCAATCGTTTTGGCTTCATTGCCCAGGCTCATCTCGATCTTGCCGACAAGCTTTTCCAGGGACGCGAGAGGTTCGACCGGGTTATTTTGGACAAGAAGATCGAGAGTCGGGAGCGGTATCTGAAAAAACTTCCGCGTCTGTGTAAGCAGGTTGAACAGTTGAGCACTTCGATCGGCCAGCAGTACTGTCGCCTTTCGGGCAATTCTTCCAAAAAAGAGAACAAGCAAAGCAAGTTGTTCCTGCGAGCACTGACCTTTCTACAAAAAAATTATCCCAAGTTCTATTATAAACAAAAGGTCACCGAAGAATTCGTTCACCTGGCAGACGAAGCCAATGACCGAGCCACTTATCTGCGCGATGAAATAGCCAAACACCCGCGCGACCGAAAAAAGCGCTTACATCTGCGAACCAAGATGCGCGAGCTGGAGAAGAGTATTTGGCTCTCGCTCGACGAATATGCCGAGCACTATCAAGGGGTGAAGACCTCGGTGCGGCAGGCACTAAAGGCCAAGACCGAGATGGTAGAAGCTAATCTGCGTCTGGTCATTTCCATCGCCAAGAAATATACCAACCGCGGTCTCTCGTTCCTCGATCTGATTCAGGAAGGAAACATGGGACTGATGAAAGCGGTGGAGAAATTTGAGTACCGGCGCGGCTACAAATTTTCCACATATGCAACTTGGTGGATCCGGCAGGCCATCACGCGTTCGATCGCAGATCAGGCGCGCACGATTCGCATCCCGGTTCACATGATCGAGACGATCAACAAGTTAATGCGCGTGCAAAAACAATTGGTCCAGGAATATGGCCGCGAGCCTACTCCGGAAGAAGTGGCAGAAGAGATTCTGTTGCCGGTCGATCGAGTTCGCGCCGTTCTCAAGATGGCGCAGCAGCCGATATCCTTGCAATCGCCTGTCGGCGAGAGTGAAGAAACCAATTTCGGCGATTTCATCGAGGACAAAGGCGCGGAAAACCCAAGCGACATGACCGCGATTGTTCTGCTGAAGGAGAAAATCAAGGATGTGCTCGAGACGCTGACGGAACGCGAACGGCAAGTGCTCGAGCAACGGTTCGGATTAGTCGATGGCTACAGCCGCACTTTGGAAGAAGTGGGCCGACAATTCCAAGTTACGCGCGAACGTATCCGGCAGATCGAGGCCAAAGCTTTGCGCAAGATGCGGCATCCCACACGGATTCGGCAGCTCGAAGGTTTTCTGGAAGCGCCCGAAGCGTAGATGTCGATCCTGTGCGCTTTTCCAAGCGCAACTTTGGGGGTCGCAACTAGTTTAATCGGGCGGAAGAATATGAATCGGGACGATGACCAACAATTATGGGAACTTCTCGGCCACGCGGCTAAACCTCATCTTTCGCCGTTCTTTGCCCGGAATGTTCTGCGGCAGATCCGACAGGAACCGGCAAAGTCCTGGTTACGATTGAGAATATTGGCCCCGGCTTTCGGCGTGGTCTTGGCTCTAATCGCGGCCGGCGTTTTTTTACGTAGCTCATCACCGCAAAATCTGGCTCCAAGAAAACCGGAGCGAACGGTAGCAATCGAAGCTCCACCGAGGGCGCCTGAGCCAGTAGCGCAAATCGAAACGCCTGTGATGCAACCGCAGCCGGGCCCCAAAATCGATTTGCAGGCAAATGAACCAGAAATGTTGGCAAAAATTGACGCCCAAGATTATGAAGTTGTTGCCAATCTGGACGACTTGTTAGTTTTGTACGAGACTAGCCTGTGGGACGAAAACTCATCGCTCTAAGCGCGGCAATTGCGCTCGCTATTTTCGACTCCGACGTGGTCCGCGCTCAGATTCCGCAAGGAACAGCCGGCATGCGCAAAGGGCCAGGCCGCGAGGGCGAGTTCCACTTCCGGGGCGAACATTCCCGTGAGCTTTCTCCTGAAGATCGTCAGCGGTTCAACCGAAATGCTGAACGCTGGATGCAGATGACCGCCGAGGAGCGCAGAATCATGCGCGAGCGGGAGAACCTGCGGCGTGACCGTATCCAACGCGAGGCCGAAACTGCCTTGCGCGATTCCGGACTCCGGCTGGACGCAGAGAAACGTGCCCTGTTTGAATCGCGCTACATGCAGGAGCGCACGAGGATCGAGCACTCGATGCGACAGGAACTCGAAGCAAAACGGCAGCAACAGCTGCCAGCATTGATTGACCGGCTAAAAAAAGAGTTTCAGTCGCAGCAATCCCATTCCTCTGCCACCGCCGCGCCGACGGCCTCGCCCAAATCAAACAACTAGTTCGACATCGCCGCCGCAACTCAATGCCGCCAGTAGCGGTGGTGAGGCCGGGAATAATAAACGCGATGCCCACGATGCCAATAAAATGATGGCCCGTAAGCGACTGCTCCGTAATAAGGCCGCGGATAGTAAGCGTAGGGATAATAGCAGCCGTAAGGATAGTACCCGTGATAGTACGGATACGGGTATCCCACTGGAACCCCGATCCCGATACCGACAGAAACGCCCGCATTAGCGCGCGATGCCGAAGCCAGAGCAAATCCACCCGCCACCAACGCGATAAAAAGAAACTTTCTCCAATTCATGGTTTTACCCTCCAGATTTATTTAACTCTATTTGAGACGAAGAGTTTCGCAAATTATTCAAGCTTCTCGGGTCCGCCATACTTGGGATAACCGGTCACATGAACAGTTTGGCCAAGCCGCGAAAACGAAACGCGATCCAGGCTTGTCGCATTTTTAGATGCATCCGCACCATGGCCAGGGAATGCGATCACGGTTCCTCCGGTCAAAATCGGACCTAGATAGATCTGCACTTTATCGATTAAACGCGCATCTAACGCTTGCCCGAGCAACTCGCCGCCGCCCTCAATCATCAGGCTCGTAACATTCCTCCGGCCCAAGTCCTCAAGTACCGCGGCAAAAGATTCTCGTTTGTAAACGAGTGTTCGTGCAGCGAAACGATCGCGGAACAAATGAGCCGATGGCGGCAAATTGTCTGAACGCGTGAGAACAACGCGCCATGGCTGCCTTGCGTTACGAATCCCGCGCACGGTCAATCGTGGATTGTCCGTTCGCACGGTTT
>WNFW01003758.1_pt1 | contig 10579 bp, 9 predicted proteins | sample 5400131 | NCBI WGS metagenome assembly WNFW01 (sample SAMN13153362, study PRJNA577476) | soil metagenome | isolation source: 20 cm soil or saprolite under grassland replicate 1 | place: USA:California | collected 2016-06-15
TGATCGTCAACTACTCGACGGGAGCGATCGGCGTGCCGATCGAGAAGCGGATCGCCTACCTGCGGGAGCTGCGACCTGACGTCGCCGCGCTCAACATGAGCTCGATGAACTACGCCAAGTACTCGCCGCGGCGAAAGGACTTCGTCTTCAAGGCGGTGTTCGAGAACTCCTTCGACACCATCATCGAGTTCCTGAGCGCGATGCGCGACCTCGGCATCAAGCCCGAGCACGAATGCTTCGACGCCGGGCACGTCGCGAACCTCGATCCGCTCCTCGACATGGAGCTGCTCTCGGAGCCGCTTCAGATCTCGCTCGTGATCGGGGTGAACGGGGGCGTCCGGCCGAACGCCCGCAACGTCGCGTTCATGGCCGACCAGATCCCGGGCGGGCCGGAGGGGCCGAACCAGTGGCAGGTGATCGGCATCTCGCGCGAGCAGTGGCGGCTCATCGGAGCCGCGCTTGCCCTCGGCGGCAACGTCCGCGCCGGCCTCGAGGACAACCTCTACCTGCCGAACGGCGAGATGGCGCGCTCGAACGGCGAGCTCATCGCGAAGGCCCGCCGGATGGCGGAGGACGTGGGCAGGCGCACGGCGAGCGTGGCCGAAGCGCGCGAGCTGTTGGGGGTCCCGAAGCGGGTCGAGGCATGAACGGCGCTCTGAGCGACATCCGCGTCCTCGACCTCACCCGCCTCCTCCCGGGCGGCTTCTGCTCGCTGCTGCTCGCCGACCTGGGCGCCGACGTCGTCAAGGTCGAGGACACCGGGCTCGGCGATTACATCCGCTGGGCCCCGCCGTACTACGGGGACGCCGAGCAGGAGGCGCTCGGCACGCGCTCCGCGCCCTACCTCGCGCTCAACCGCGGTAAGCGCTCGATCCGCCTCGATCTCAAGCAGGAGGCCGGGCGCGACGCGCTGCTTCGACTGGTCGGTGAGTTCGACGTCGTGCTGGAGAGCTTCCGCCCCGGGGTGCTCGACCGCCTGGGCTGCGGCTACGAGGCGATGCGGGTGGCGAATCCGCGCATCGTCTATTGCCCGATCACCGGATATGGGCAGACCGGGCGACACGCGCAGCGCGCCGGCCACGACCTCAACTACCTCGCCCTCGTAGGGCTGCTCAGCCTCACGGGCGAGCCCGGGGGCCGACTGATTCAGTCGGCCGGCCAGATCGCCGACATCGGGGGCGGCGCCCTAATGGCCGCGATCGGGGTGCTCGCGGCGCTACGCGAGCGCGATCGTTCCGGCGAGGGCCAGCTCGTCGACGTCTCGATGGCCGACGGGGCGCTCTCGTGGCTCGCGATGCCCGCGGCGGCTTACCTGTGCGACGGCCGCGTCCCCCAGCGCGGCGCCGAGCAGCTCACCGGCGGCTTCGTCTGCTACCTCCCCTACGAGGCCGCCGACGGGTGGGTGACCTGCGGAGCTCTCGAGTCAAAGTTCTGGCGGCGCTTCTGCGAAGCGACCGGCCACCCCGAGCTCATCGACAAGCAGTTCGAGCGCCCCGGCTCGGAGGCCTGGCGGCAGATCGCGAACGTCTTCCGGTCCAGGACGCGTGCGGAGTGGCGCGCGTTCAACGACGAGCACGACGCGATGATCGAGCCGGTCCTCGACCTCGACCAGGCGCTTGCCTCCGAGCTCGTGCAGGAGCGCGAGATGGTCGTCGAGGTCGGCCAACCCGAGTTCGGCCCGATTCGGCTCCTTGGATCGCCGCTGAAGCTGTCGCGAACGCCGGCGGATCCGACGCGTCCGGCCCCCGCGCTCGGGGAGCACACCGAGGACGTGCTGCGAGACGCGGGGTTCAGCGACGAGGAGGTCGCATCGCTGCTCGGATCGGGCGCCGCGGCCGGCCCCAACCGCGAGCCGGTGGGGGAGCGGTTTCTCGGATGAGACAGGCCTAAGCCATGGCCACCGCCTCGAAAACCGACCAGCTCCTGCGGATCTCCGAGCTTTCCGAGCGCTCGGGCGTCCCCGTGGCGACCATCCACCACTACCTGCGAGAGGGGCTGCTGCCGGAGCCGGTCAAGACGTCGCGCAACATGGCGTATTACCCGCCCGAGTTCGTCGAGCGGATCCGCCTCATCAAGCAGCTTCAGGAGGAGCGGTTCATGCCGCTCCGCGTGATCCGCGAGCTGCTCGAGCGGGAGGACTCCGACCCCGACCGGCTGCGGGCGATGATCGACGTCGAGGACCGGATCCTCGCCTCAGCGCTTGCCGGCGAGCGAACGCGAACCCCGGCGCCGGAGGTGCACGAGCGGTATGCGGTGCCGGCGGACGTCCTCGACCGGCTCGCCGGCCTCGGCGTCCTGAGCCCGAACTCGCGCGGCTACGGCCCCTCCGACGTCCGGATCATCGAGGCGATCAGCCGCTTTCGCGCCGGCGGCTTCGAGGCGGCGCTCGGCTTCACCGTCTACGACACGCTGCGCTATAAGCGGGCCCTCGAGGAGCTCGTGCGGGAGGAAGTCGCTGTGGTGATGGAGCGCCTCGCGGGCAAGGTCGAGCCCGAGCGGGTCGTCGAGCTGCTCGAGGCCGGCGCGGAGCCGCTCAAGGACCTGATCGCGGCGATGCACTCGAAGCTGCTGGTCGCGGAGCTCGAGCGCAACCGGCGCGAGCGCGGCAACGGCCGCCGCTAGCGGCTTGGTCGCGGTTATCTCGCATAGCGAGACGAACAGCGACAGCAGCTAGGGGCCGATTCGGGTGAGCGTCTCGAGCTCGGCGAGGCGGTCCTCGACGTCCGCGGGCTCGAGCCGCGCCAGGCGCTCGGTCCCGAACTCCTCGACGTTGAACGAAGCCAGAACGGTTCCGTATGCCATCGCGCGGCGAAGCGTGGGCGCGTCGGCGTCGGCAGTGGCGCCCTCGCGGTCGAGGTAGCCGAGGAAGCCGCCCGCGAAGCTGTCGCCGGCGCCGGTCGGGTCGCGCACGTCCTCGAGCAGCAGGCCGGGCAGGGCGAAGAAGCCGTCGGGCAAAAACAGCGCCGCTCCATACTCGCCGCGCTTCGCGACGACGATTCGCGGGCCGAGGTCGTGAAGACGGCGGGCGGCCCGGGCAAGGTTCGGCTCTTGCGTGAGCTCGCGGACCTCCGCGTCGTTCAGAAGGATGCAGTCGACCTCGGCGACCGCGGCCTCGAGCGCCGGCCGGGCCGTCTCGATCCACAGGTTCATCGAGTCGAGCGCCGCGAGCCGCGCGCCGTTGCAAGCGGCGCGGACCCGCCGTTGCAGCTCCGGCTGGATGTTCCCGAGGAAGAGCGTGTCAGCCCTTCGCGACTCGTCCGAGAGCTTTGGCTCGAACTCACCGAAGACATTGAGCCGGGTCTCGTCGGTGTGGGCGATGTTCAGGTCGTGGTCATAATGGCCGCGCCAGACGAAGGTCTCGCCGCCGGGGACCCGCTCGAGGTCGCTCACGTCGACTCCGCGCGAGCGCAGGAGCTCGATGTGCTCGCCTGCGAAGTCGTCGCCGACCGGCCCGACGACGTGCACCTCGGTGAACATCGCCGCGGCGAGGGCGAAGTGCACGGCGGAACCGCCGAGCATGCGCTCGCGCTCGCCGAAGGGGGTTCGCACCGAGTCGAAGGCGATCGAGCCGACGACGGTCAAGGACACGGCGCGGCATGCTACGTCGTCGTCGATAGGCCCCGCCGACGGTTTGAGAGACTGGTCCGCTCGTGAAGGCGATCCAGATCGAGGAGTTCGGCGGCCCCGAGGTGCTGCGCCATCTCGACCTGCCCGACCCGGAGCCGGCGGACGGCGAGGTCCTGGTGGAGGTGTCGCGGGCCGGCGTCAACTTCGCCGACACCCACGCGATCCGTGACGACTACCTGGCGAGGCAGGCGCTGCCGCTGGTCCCGGGCGGCGAGATCGCCGGGCGGGCGCCGGACGGGCGGCGCGTGGCGGCGCTGCTGCGACACGGCGGCTACGCCGAGCGGGTCGCCGTGCCCGCCTCCGCGCTCGTCCCGATCCCGCCGGAGGTCTCCGACGACCAGGCAGCCGGCCTCCTCCTCCAGGGCCTCACGGCGCGGAGCATCCTCCGGATCTCCGCCAAGCTACAGCCCGGCGAGTCGGTGGTCGTCGGCGCCGCCGCGGGGGGAACGGGCTCGCTCGCCGTGCAGCTCGCGAAGCGCTTCGGCGCCGGCCGCGTGATCGCGCTCGCGTCGAGCGAGCGGAAGCGGGAGCTGGCGCTGCGGCTCGGGGCGGACGCCGCGGTGGACTCGCGGACGGGCGACCTGCGCGATCGGATCGTCGAGGCGAACGGGGACCGGCCGGTGGACGTCGTGCTCGAGATGGCCGGCGGCGCCGTGTTCGATGCCTGCCTCGCCTCCGTGGCTCCCTTCGGGCGCCTGGTCACGTTCGGACTTGCCTCGCGCGAGCCGAACGAGGTGCGAAACGCGGACCTCATGCGGACGAGCCGCGCCGTTGTCGGCTTCTGGCTCGTGCACCTCTTCACGCGCCCCCACGAGGTTCGGGCGGGGATCGAGGAGCTCCTCGACGCGGTTGCCGCCGGCGAGCTCGAGGTGGTGATCGGCGGCGTCTACCCGTTGTCGGAGGCCCGCCGGGCGCTCGAGGACATCGCGGGGCGGCGGACCGAGGGCAAGCTCCTCCTCGACCCCAGCCGCTGAGCGATGGCGTCCTTCGCCGAGCTCGGCCTGCCCGAGCCCCTCCTGCAGACGATCGTCGAGCTTGGGTTCGAGGAGCCGACGCCGATCCAGGAGCAGGCGATTCCGGAACTGCTGGCGGGCCACGACGTCATCGGGCAGGCGCAGACCGGGACCGGGAAGACCGCGGCCTTCGGGTTGCCGCTCCTCGCCTACCTCGACCCGGCGTCGAGCGAGACCCAGGCGGTCGTGCTCACCCCGACGCGCGAGCTCTGCATCCAGGTGACGCAGGCGCTTCGGTCCTACGCCGAGCACATGGAGGTGGAGGTGCTGGCGGTGTTCGGCGGCCAGGCGGTCGCCACCCAGGCGTCTCGCCTTCGCGGCGGCGCCCAGGTCGTCGTCGCGACGGTTGGGCGGATGCTCGACCTCTTGACGCGCGGGTCGCTCGTCCTGACCTCGGCGCGCTACGTCGTGCTCGACGAGGCCGACGAGATGCTCGACCTCGGGTTCATCGAGGACGTCGAGCGCATCCTTCGGATCTGCCCCTCGGGTCGCCAGACGTCGCTGTTCTCGGCAACGATCCCGCCCCCCGTCGAGCGGCTCGCCGAGAAGTACATGTACGACCCCGTCACGATCCGTGTGACGCCGCGGCAGCTCACGGTCGATGCCATCGAGCAGGCCTACGTCGAGGTCCCGGGCCGGGAGAAGGTCGACCGGCTGGTCGAGGTGGTGCGGGCCGAGGAGCCGGAGCAGGCGATCATCTTCTGCCGGACGAAGATCGGCGCGCGCCGCCTCGACGAGGAGCTTCGGGCACGCGGCCTCCGCGTCAAGGCGCTCCATGGCGACCTGACGCAGGGGCAGCGCGACGGGGTGATGCTCCAGTTCAAGGATCATCGGCTGCCATTGCTCGTCGCGACCGACGTCGCGGCGCGGGGCCTCGACATCGAGCACGTCACGCACGTCATCAACTACGACGTGCCCGGCGTCTCGGACACCTACGTGCACCGGATCGGGCGCACCGGACGCGTCGGGCGAACGGGGCGCGCGATCACCTTCGTCACGCCGGCGCAGCTGCGCGACCTCGAGCGAATCGAGCGCGACGTGCGGATCCGCATCGGGGCATGGGAGCCGCCGGACGAGCGGCTCGAGCACGCGCCGCGTCCGCGCCGGCGCGAGCACGCGGTCGCGCGCCACCCCCATCTGCACGGCGACCGGGCTCACGCCGAACCCACAGACGAGCACGTGAAGCTGTTCGTGAACCGCGGGCGCCAGAGCGGCATCGATCCCGACAGCATCCGCTGGGCGCTCGTCGAGGGGGCGGTGATCCCGGTCGAGGCGATCGGCGCCATCCGCGTCCTCGAGCGCTTCTCGTTCGTCGACCTCGACGCAGGGCATGCCGAGCAGGCGCTCGAGCGGCTCGACGGCACACGGCTGGAGGGACGGCAGATCCGGGTCGAGTACGCGCGGGGCTAGCCGCCCGCCCGCGCTTCGGCGCGCGCCGCCTCGCCCTCGTGGATGAGCCGGCGCCAGTCCGTGATGCGAAAGACGAGGACGAGGGCGGCGATGGCGATCGCGAGCGACCACGCCGTGATGGCGATCTGCTGGCCCACGGAGTAGGCGAGCACCGCTGTCCTGGATGGCCCGTTCAAGGTCGCGACCAGCAGGGCCTGGGACGAGCCGATGCCGCCGGGCGTGAAGGGCAGCGACCCGGCGATGGCCTGAACGCTCAGCACGACCAGCACGACCTGGAAAGAGGCCGGGATGTGGAAGGCCTCGAGCAGCATCCAAAACGACGCGAATCGCAGCCCCCAGCCCATCGCCTGCCAGGCGGCTACCAGCCGCACGTAGCGGCGCGGCTGGCGGAAGATCGCGAGGCCCCGCTTCAGGTTCCCCCAGAACGACTCGAGCTTGCGCGAGAGGACGACGCCGAGGACGATCGCGCCGATCACGAGCGACCCGACGACGATCGCCAGCACGATCGGGTGCTCGGCCCAGAACGAGATGTCGAAGGCCGGCAGGGAGGGCAGCTGCGGGGCGCTCGGAAGGAGGCCCTGGGTGATCGCGTACAGGAGGATGAAGAGCCCGGCCGCCGCGTCGAACGGGGCCAGCGCCCCAAACGACGAGATGATCGCCGGGTAGGCCGCGTCGTCGACGCTCCGCTTCGCGAGCACGATCTTCACGGCGTCGCCGCCGCGAGCCGGCAGCGCTGCGTTCAGCCCGGCACCGGCCAGGAACGAGGCGACCACGCGCAGCTCGTGCACCCGCCCGTCGGGATACGCAGCGCGAAGCGCGTTCGCCCACGCGTGTGCACGCGCGATGTTGGCCGCGAGCGCGAGCAGCAGGCCAGCCGCCAGGTAGCCCCAGCCGATGTTGGCGATCGCGGTCGCGAACACCGAGACGGCGTGGGTGAAGTGATCAAAGCTCGAAGCTAGGTCGCCGGCGTTGATCGCGGCACTCATGTTCATAAGCTAGCCGCCGCCTTGATCGCCGCAGCGATCTTCGTCGCCGCGTACCTGATCGTCGCTCCCTCGCCGGCCGACCTCGCGGCCCAGACCTTCCGCGCCGATCTGTTCTCGGCCCACGGGTACCTGATCTGGAACGACCTTTGGTACTCGGGCCACTCGCTCCTCGGCTACAGCGTCTTGTATCCGCCGCTCGGGGCGCTCCTCGGCCCCCGCGTCGTCGGCGCTCTCGCGGCGCTCGCCTCCGCCGCCGCGTTCGCCGCCCTGGCGCGCCGCCGCTACGGCGAGCGGGCGCGGATCGCGATCTGGTGGTTCGGCGCCGCGACCGTGGCAAACCTGGTGAGCGGCCGGATCACGTTCGCGCTCGGGTTGGCCGTCGGCCTCGCGGCGCTCCTCGCGCTCGTGCGGCGGCGAACGGGGCTTGCGGTCGGGCTGGGCATCGCCACATCGCTCGCGAGCCCGCTCGCGGGGCTCTTCCTGGCCCTCGCGGCGGTCGTTCGAGCGACGCTCGATGATCGCGCGCGTTCGCTCGCCGTCGCCGCCGCAGCCTTCGCACCGCTCGCCGTCCTCTCGCTTGCGTTCCCGACGCCGGGTTGGTTCCCGTTCGCCTTCTTGGCGTTCGTGCCGGTGCCGCTCGCGGTCTTGGCGGTGATCGCGGCCGTGCCTCGGGACGAGCGGTGGCTACGCCGCGGCGCGCTCGCCTACGGCACGCTGTGCGTGCTCTTCGCGCTCGTCCATTCGCCCGTCGGTGCGAACGCCGCGCGGCTCGGCTCGCTCTTCGGCGGGCCGCTGGTGGCGCTCACTCTGACCGCGCGCCGGCCGCTGGCGCTCGCGGCCCTCGCGCTCCCGCTCCTGTACTGGCAGTGGGTTGCGCCGGTGCGGGACTTCACGGATCAGACGGGTGATCCCGCGACTCACCGGTCGTTCTTCCAGCCGTTGGTCGGCGAGCTCGACCGCGTGACGCACGGGCGCGCGGTCCGGATCGAGATCCCGCCGACCCAGGATCGCTGGGAGGCGGCCTATGTCGCGCCTCGATACCCGCTCGCCCGCGGGTGGCTGCGCCAGCTCGAGGCCTCCGACCTGCGCCGGTTCACCGGCGGGCGCCTCACCGCCCCCTCCTACCGCCGCTGGCTCGACCGCCGTGCCATCTCCTACGTCGCCGTGCCCGACGCGAAGCTCGACTACATCGCGACCGACGAGGCGCGCTTGATCGGTCTCGGAGTGCCCTACCTCCGGCCGATCTGGCGGAACGCGGACTGGACCCTCTACCGCGTCCGCCGGCCGCCGCCGCTCGTGAGCGGCGGCGGCCGGCTCCTGGCGATCGGACCGTCGGACTTCTCGCTGCGCATCCGCCGCGCTGGCGCCTACCTCGTCCGCATCCATTACACCCCGTACTGGAGCGTCAGCTCGGGGAGCGGCTGCGTGTCGAGGTCGGGCCCATGGACGCGGGTCGACGCGCGCGGCGCAGGCACGATCTCCGTCGCCGCGCGCCTCAGCCTCGGCGGGCTCTTCCGCCACGACCGCTCGTGCTCGGAATAATCCTCGCGCTCGGGTCGAGCGTCTGCTGGGGAATCTCCGACTTCCTCGGCGGGCTCCAGTCGCGCCGGATCTCGGTCCTGGCGGTGCTCTTGGTGACCCAGCCGGTGGGGCTCGGCCTGGCCCTCGCGGTGGCCACCCTGGGCGGCGGCGGAGGGCTCAGCGCCTCCGACGTCGCGATCGCGATTAGCGCGGGGGCCATCGGCGTCGCGGCGCTAGCGGCCTTCTACCGCGCGATGGCGTTGGGCTCGGTATCGGTGGCGGCGACAATCGGGGCGCTCGGGATCGCGGTGCCGGTCGTCGCGGGGATCGTCGGTGGCGACTCGCCGAGCGCCGTCCAGGGCGCCGGGGCGGTGGCCGCCTTCGCGGGGGCGGTGCTCGTGGCGCGTGAGCCTGACCCCGAGTGGCGGCGGGCGACCGCGGTCTCCGTCGGCCTCGCCGCGCTCGCCGGCGTCGGGTTCGGTCTCTTCTTCTGGGGCCTCGATCTCGCCAGCCCCCCGAACCCCGCGTGGACGATCGTCTGCGCGCGCATCGGCGGCGTCGCGATGCTGGTCGCGGCGGCGGTCGCCGTGCGGCCGGCGCTTCGCATCGAGCGCGGGATGGCTCCGGCGCTTGCGGCGATCGCCGTCTGCGACGTCGCGGCGAATTCGCTCTTCGCGGTAGCGACCAATCACGGGCTGCTGTCGCTGGTCGCGGTCGCAGGTTCGCTGTACTCGGCGGTGACCGTGCTGCTCGCGCGGCTCGTGCTGGGCGAGCGGCTCGCGCGAGTGCAGCGGGCGGGGGTGGTGCTCGCGCTGGTCGGGGTCGCGGCGCTGGCGGGAGGGAGCGCGTAGGACAGCGACGCCGGCGGCGGGTGGGCGGCGAGCGTCGCCCCCGCAAACCGCCGAGCGTCGACTTTCTCGACCTATCGCCGAGTAACTCGACGCTCGGTGTCGGCGGGAGGGCGCTCGGTGTCGGCGGGGTCCCCCAGCGCGAGGCCCAGGCGCTCTTCGAGCTTCTCGATGGTCTCGTCGGGATCGCGGTGCAGCAGGCCGAGCATCCCGACTGCCTCCGCGCCCGCGATGTTCTCGCGCAGGTCGTCGACGAACACCGCCTCCGCGGGCTCGACGCCGAGCCTCTCGCAAGCGAGCCGGAAGATCTCCGGCTGTGGCTTGTGCAGGTGGACCTCGGCGGAGATCACGACGTCGTCGAAGAGCTCGGCGAGGAGCGCCCGATCGTAGTGGTCGGTGCTCCACGAGTTCGAGACGAGCCCGGTGCGAACGCCGGCCTCGTGCGCGGCACGGACGGCCTCGACCATCCGCGGCTCGGGCAGCATGCCGCGGAACATGCTGTCGATGAGGTCCGAGGCGTCGTCGAGCCCGAGCCGCTCGGCGAAGCGGCGCTCGAACTCGGCCTCCGACATCGCGCCGGTCTCGAGCTGGCGCAGGAGGCCCATCGCTTCCGGGTCCTGGCGGAAGAGGCGCTTTACGGCGCCCTCGTCGAGACCCTTGCCCCGGCAGAAGTCGGCGAAGCTGTCCCAGACGGACGTCGTGAGGACGCCGCCGAAGTCGACGAGCAGGGCTCTCATATTCTTCGCCGCCATGGCCGCGGAGGCTATTGGCTCGGATTCCGTCCCCGAAGGCATCGAGCGCTCCGGGGTGGAGGGCTGGTTCGCCGACAATGTTCCCGACGCCGAGCCGCCGCTCGTCTTCGAGCGGATCTCCGGCGGGCGCTCGAATCTGACCTACCGAGTCGCCGACGCGCGCGGTCGCCAGTGGGCGCTTCGACGCCCGCCGCTCGGCAAGACGCTCTCATCCGCGCATGACATGGGCCGCGAGCACCGGATCATCTCCGCGCTCGCCGCGACGGACGTGCCGGTCGCGCCCGCGGTCGGGATCTGCGAGGACGGATCGGTCAACGGCGGGGTCCCGTTCTACGTCATGGAGTGGGTCGGGGGCCCCGTCCTCCGCTCGCAGCAGGAGGCCGAGCAGCACTTCAGCGAGCGCGAGCGAGCCGCCATCGGCG
>WNFW01004138.1_pt1 | contig 10577 bp, 9 predicted proteins | sample 5400131 | NCBI WGS metagenome assembly WNFW01 (sample SAMN13153362, study PRJNA577476) | soil metagenome | isolation source: 20 cm soil or saprolite under grassland replicate 1 | place: USA:California | collected 2016-06-15
CTGGGCTTCCCGGAACCTTTCTTGTGAAAGCCGACGAATAGTTCTTGGAATTTGTGGTGGTGAACTTCGAACCAGGCGCGGAAGTCGGATGGCGTTGGAAAGAATGTTGGCTTCGGGGGCATGACGTCTAACTAAATTCAGCAGACAATTCTTCGGCTTTCTTCGTTTCGCCGCGTCATTCCTATGTTACTGGCCGCGCTCGCATCTCCGCGCCGGTATGCCCGCTTATACCAATAGAGAACTCGAGGTGAGTTTCGCCGAATTCCCTTGCCGTTGCAGTAGTAATTTCCAACATTCAGTTGGCAGCTTGTATCTCCAGCCTTGGCAGCGGCCAAGAAAAGTCTAAAAGCGGGCTTTAGTTTGCCTCTCTCCTCCAACTCATCAGCGCGCGTGAATAAGTCGTCGGTCTTCGAGATTGCTTGGACGTACTTCTGACTTTTGCCACGAGGTTTCACCAGGTTATTTCTACAGAATACACTGCAACTCCAGCGAACCGCCAACGACAAATCCTAACCCAGTTCTGAACTTACTCCCAGCGAACTCGGCTATGCGATTAGTTCGCCGACGGCGGAGGCGAAGATTTTGGTGTGGGCGTCGATGTCGGCTTCGGTGGTGGAGGTGCAGGAAGCGTTCAAGTTCGAAATCGGCGGCAGCGGCGGATTCGCCGCCGTTGCGCGGAGGTTTCGAAGCGAAGGTGTATTCGGCGCGGGCGCCGAGGCGGATGACGTTCCAAGGAAGATTGGTGGCCCGGAGATTTTCGGCGACGCCGTCGGTGAAGCGCTTGGCGAGCGGGACCATGCGTTCGAATGCGGCGGGCGTGAGGACGTGTTCGAGTGTGACGCGCATGGCGGCTAGCGAGAGGGCGCTCCCTGCTAAAGTTCCGCCGATGCCGCCGACGTCGCAGTCTTCGAGATGAATGCGGGCGTTGATGCGCTGGGCGACTTCCTCGGAACAGCCGTAGGTCGCGCCGGGGATGCCGCTGCCGATGGCTTTGCCGAAGACGAGCATGTCGGGATCGAGTTTCCATTCGGCGGTGCAGCCGCCCGGGCCGGCGCAAATGGTGTGAGTTTCGTCGGCGATAAGTAGCGAGCCGTAGCGGCGCGCGAGTTCGCGCGCGGATTTCCAGTAACCGTTGTCCGGAAGAATGATGCCGACGTTGGTCATCGCGGGCTCGGCGAGAATGCAGGCGACGTCGTGATGCTTGAGCGCGGCTTCGAACGCGTTGAGATCGTTGAATTCGACAACGCGGGTGGTTTCGGCGGGATTGACGGGCGGGCCGATATTGCCGCGACGCGGGCCGACCACGCCATATTCGAGCCTGGCAAAAGATTCATCCACGCTACCGTGGTAGCAGTAGTGGAAGACGAGGATTTTCGAACGCTGCGTGATTTCGCGGGCGATTCGAATGGAGAAGCGGTTGGCGTCGGTGGCGGTGAGCGTGAATTGCCAGTAGGGGAGACGGAAGCGGCGCTGGAGGTCTTCACCGATCCAGAGGGCGTCTTCGGTGGGGAGCATGAAGGTGATGCCTTCTTTGACGCGGCGCGCGACGGTTTCGGCGACGATTTCGGGTGAATGGCCCGTCATGGCTCCAGTGTCGCCGAGGCAAAGGTCACTGTATTCGCGGCCATCCACGTCGGTAAAATGCGCGCCTTTGGCGGACTTGACGAAGATGGGGAAAGCGCCAGCCCATTTTTTCATCCAGTTCATGGGGACGCCGCCGAGGAGAGAGGATTGGGCGCGACTGTAGAGAGCAGCTGATTTGGGATGATCGGCGAGGAAGCGGGATTCTTCACGTTGTTGGAGCGATTTCAGTTTATTGCGGTCGATGGTGGTCATAAATGCAGTTCGCGATATCCAAGAACATGTCAGAGTAAATTACCAAATAACTGAAAAGCTTTTCAGTCCTTTGGGATAAATGGGCTTGTAATCGTCTTCTTCAAAGTCTCGATAGCCAGCCTTCAATTCCCCCATGTTTTTGCCAACAGCAAGAAGAGTTTTGATTTTTTCGAATGCAGATTTGGAATTTTCGGTATGAATAAACATATTCATTTCGCCGGACCCAAAGTCGTGGCCATCCACGATATCAATATCTCCCAATCCATCTCTAATCGCTTCCTCAAGCGATAGCAAGCGATCATAATCGGCAGTCGAGACAACGGGCCACTGCAGTACGGCTGATATTTCATATAGGAGCCTTCATCGGAGGTCGCGGATGATTTCGCGGGCGGCGTTGGCGCCGGAAGCGCCGGTCAGGCCGTTGCCGGGATGCGTGCCGGAGCCGCAAAGAAAAAGGCCGCGGATGGGCGTTTTGTAACGCGCCCAATCCAGAACGGGACGCATGGTAAAAAGCTGATCGAGAGCGAGTTCGCCGTGAAAAATGTGGCCGCCGGTGAAGCCGTAGGATCTTTCGAAATCAAGCGGCGTGATGACTTGCATGTATTCGATGAGACTGGGCAAATTCGGCGCGTAAGCGGCCAAGGTTTTGACAACGGCGTGGCCCAGGTCGTGGCGGCGCGAGTCCCAGTTCCCTTCTTTCAGCTTGAATGGGGCGAATTGGACGTAGGCGGACAGGACGTGATTGCCGTCGGGGGCGAGCGAGGGATCGAGAATTGTCGGAATGGTGACATCGAGCCAAGGGGCTTTCGAGAATTCGCCGTACTTGGAGGCATCAAAGGCGCGCTCGAGGTAGTCGATTTCGGGGCCGATGTGGATGCGGCCGGAGAGGGCTTTGAGAAAGCCCTCCGTCGCGTCCAGCGCAGTGAAAGCCGGCAGACTGGCGAGGGCGAGATTGACCTTGGCGACGGTGCCATTGGCGCGGAAATTTTTCATGCGGTTGGCAAAGGTGGGGTCGAGTTGCGTGGGATCGACGAGCTGGAAAAAGGTGCGTTTGGGATCGACGCCGGAGACGACGGCTTCGACAGCGATTTCTTCGCCATCGGCGAGAACGATGCCGGTGACGGCGCCGTCTTTGACGAGAATGTGGCGGACTTCGGCATCGGTGCGGATTTCAGCGCCGGCCTGTTTCGCGGATTCGGCGAGAGCGCGCGTGAAGGAACCGAGTCCGCCGCGCGGAAACGCGGCAGAGCCTACGGGATGGACATCGGCGGCGGCGCGCAGAAGAAGGACGGCGGTCGATCCGGCAGACCAGGGACCAAGCGCGGCGCCAAAAATGCCGCGCGCGGCGATGACGGCGCGAAGGAGTTCGGTTTCGAAAAATTCAGCGACGAAATCCGCGACGGCCATGGGACCCCAGCGGAGCAGATCGAAGATGCCGGACTTTCCAAGGCTTCGAACGCTGCGGCCGGTCTTGAGAAGGCTCCAGAGATCTTCGGGAGTAGGCTTGTCGATCGCGGGAGGCGTGATGGAAGAGAGCTGGGTGAAGAAACCGGCGGTTTCTTCGAGAGCTGAAGCAAATTGGGCGTACTTGGCGGAGTCCTTGGCGGAGATGCGGGCAATTTCGGCGGCGGTTTTGGCAACGTCGTTGTAGAAGAGGAGCGCCTTGCCGTCAGGCGTCGGAGCAAAGACGCGCGGATCGGGATAGAGAATTTCACAATCGAAATTATCGAGTTGCAGATCGCGCGCGATATTGGGGCGGAGCGGACCGAGCGTGTGTGCGAGAGTGGAGGCGTGGAAGCCGGGATGAAATTCCTCGGTGATGGCGCCACCGCCGACCATTTCGCGGCGTTCGAGGACGAGGGGCTTGAAGCCACCCTTGGCGAGATAAAAAGCGGTGATAAGAGCGTTGTGACCGCCGCCGATAAGAACCACGCGTTGTCCGATGGGCATGGTTAGTCGGCTGCCTTCGAAACGTGCGACCGCGAGCTAGAACCGCCGGATTTCCATCCCTTCAAGATGACCTGGCTGGCGATGCGGCCGTTGGCACCCATGATGCCGCCGCCGGGGTGGGTGGCGGAGCCGCACATATAGAGGTTGCGGATGGGGGTGCGGTAGTAGGCCCAGCCGGCGACGGGACGAAGGAAGAAGAGCTGCTCGAGGGAAAGCTCGCCCTGAAAAATATTGCCCTGCGTGAGGCCGAATTCGCGCTCGAGATCGAGTGGGGTGAGCACCTGGCGGCCGATGACGATGTCTTTGATGTTGGGGGCATACTCGGCGATGGTGTTGATGACGTTATCGCCGAAGGCTTCTTTCCGATCGTCCCAAGTGCCTTGGGCGAGTTTGTAGGGCGCGTACTGCACGAAGCAGGAGAGAACGTGTTTGCCGGGAGGCGCGACGCTGGGATCGGTGAGGCTGGGAATGACCATGTCAATGTACGGATGGCGCGAGTAGCGGCCGTATTTCGCGTCGTCGTAAGCGCGCTCCATATATTCCATGCTCGGAGAAATGGAGATGGCGCCGCGAAGATGCGCGCCCGGCCCGGGGAGGCATTTGAAATTGGGGATCGCGTCGAGGGCGAGATTGACCTTGCCGGATGAGCCGCGAAATTTGTAGCGGCGGACGCCTTCAAGAAAATCAGCGGGAAGCTCGCTGGGTTCGAGGAATTTCTCGAACGTAAGATGCGGATCGACGCTGGAGGAGACGACGTTTGCGAAGATTTCTTCACCGGATTGGAGAACGACTCCCGCGGCGCGGCCGTTCTTGACGAGGATTTTGCCGACGGGTGCTTTGGTGCGGATTTCGACGCCGGCTTCGCGGGCGGCGTCTGCGATGGCGTTCGAAATGGCGCCAGTGCCGCCGCGACTGAAGCCCCAGGAGCGGAACGCGCCATCGATTTCGCCCATGTAGTGGTGAAGGAGAACGTAAGCGGTGCCGGGCGAACGAATGCCGAGGAACGTGCCGATGATGCCAGAAGCGGACATGGTGGCTTTGAGGACATCGGTCTCGAACCACTGGTCGAGAAAGTCCGCGGAGCTCATGGTCATGAGCTGGACGAGGGTGTAGCGCTCGTCGGAAGAAAGTTCGCGAAAGCGCTGCAGCAGGAAGTGGAGTTGCTTGAGGTCTTTGGGATTGAGCGTGGTGGGATCGGGAGGAACCATGGAGAGCATGGGCTTCACGAAGCGGCACATCGGCGTCATCATCTTCGAGAATTCGTCGTAGGCTTCGGCGTCGAGACGAGAATGGCGGCGGATGTCGCGGATGGATTTCGCGTGATCGTTCATGCGCCAGAGGTAGTCGCCGCTGGGCATGGGGGAAAAGGTGCCGTCAAGCGGAAGAATCTCGAGGCCGTGGCGAGGAAGATCGAGTTCGCGGATGATTTCGGGGCGAAGGAGCGAGACAACGTAAGAACATTCGGAGAAAAGAAAGCCGGGGATGATTTCTTCGGTAACGGCCGCGCCGCCGAGCACGTGGCGGCGTTCGAGGACGACGACCTTCTTCCCTCCTTTGGCGAGGTAGGCGGCGTTGACCAGGCCGTTGTGGCCGCCGCCGATGACGATGACGTCGTAGTGCTCACCCATTCGCTATGACTCCGGTATATCTCCGTCGAGAGCGACCGCGAAATGACCATGGCCAACTGCGACCGCAAAGCGGTCAACAAAAAATGAAAAGCTGTGGGAAACGAAGAGTAAACATTCTACTGAGAGCAGACTTTGCGCACAAGTCACGGAGGTAGTGCTTTCTTGAGAGGCGGGTCGGTTTCCGATTACGCGGCTTAACAGGAATTAGCCCGCCGCTGCCGGGGCCGAGTGCTGGAGTTGAGGAGTTTCTCGAGGGTTTTAGGTCGGTCCCAAAGCTGCAGATCACCGTCCCCCGGCCACACTAAGCTTTGCTCCAAGCTGCCGCGTCTCTCCTAATCCCATTAGTTGGCACTCTGGCGGCTCTGGCTTCTAATCTGCCATCCCTGCTATTTGAGAGGTATAGCCTGCGATGAGCAAACATAGAATTCTGCTGGCGGACGACACCGACGACATCCGCGCCGTGTTCCAGGAAGGTTGGAATGCAGCGGGTTTGAAGTGGTACTCGTCGCCACCGTGAACGAAGCGCTGAGACTTATTTCTACTGAAAGCTTCGACGTGCTGCTCTCCGACCTGCACATGCCGGATGCTGGTGATGGATTTACGTCGTCAATGCCATGCGCCATACAGCCCAACGCTGTAACGCTAGTGCTCAGGTTTCATGGAGAGCCTGGCTGCGAAGGCGGCGAATTAGCCCGCCAAAACCTTTAGTGCAAGGCCAGAAGATTGCCGGGACCAGAGTTTCCGACCAGCACATGAACCCAATAACTGATAAACGCGCGTAACCCACGCGCGGCGAATCCGAGCCGGCCGTTCCATCCTGACAAACCGGAAGCTGAACCAGCACCGTTTCTTGTATCGTGCGCGTTCGATGCGCTCGGGTGCGGGTGTCTTGCAAAGGGCCGCAGGATTGGGGCAAGCTAGCCGGGCAGCGGGGGTGATGGATGAGGAAGAGAATTCTGTGCGCGGTTGCCATGCTGGCGATGAGCGGGAGTGTTTTGTTTGGGCAGAGCGGCGCGCCAACCGCGGCGCCGCTGACGGTGATTCGGGCGGGAATGTTGATCGACGGGGTGAGCGAGGCCCCGCGGAAGAATCAGCTCATTTTCGTGCGCGGGGAGCGCATCGAGAAAGTAGCAGACGATTCGGCGCCGATCCCGGCGGGGACGAAGGTGATTGATCTTTCAAATGCGACGGTTTTGCCGGGGCTGATCGATGCGCACACGCATATATTCCTGTGGGGCGAGGACCCGGCGAAGGGCGGCTACGACGTAAACATTCTGAAGGCAGGAATCGCGCTGCGTGCGGCGCGGGCCACCTACGCGGTGCGGAGAGCACTGGAGCAAGGATTCGTCGCGCTTCGCGATCTGGAGACCGAGGGCGCGGGGTACGGCGACATCGAGATCAAACAGGCGATCGAAGAGGGAGCGATACCCGGGCCGAGAATTTTTGGTGCAACGCGGGCGATATCAACGACGGGCGGGTACAACCTGGAAGGGTACGCGCCGGAACTGGAGATGCCCAAGGGCGCGCAACTTGTCGATGGGCCGGTGGAAGCACGGAAGGCCGCGCGGCAGCAACTGGAGCACGGCGCGGACTGGATCAAGGTGTACATGACGCACCGGTCGTGGGTGGACAAGCAAGGAAACCTGGTTTCGCAGCCGACGCTAACGGTGGAGGAGTTGAAGGCGATCGTAGACGAGACGCACGGTTGGGGGAAAAAAGTGGCGTGTCACGCGTACAACGGAATCGGTTTGCAGCGGGCGCTGGATGGCGGATGCGATTCAATCGAGCACGGATTGGAGATTACGGATGCGCAGATCGCGCAGATGCAGCGGCAGGGGACGTGGTATTGCCCGACGCTTTCGCCGTATTACGACGATTGGGCGCCGGCGGACACGCTGGAGGGAAAGCGCGACCGCGCGCGGGCCATGGTTCACGAGACGTCCTTTCGAAAGGCGCTGAAAGCGCACCTGAAAATTGTTTATGGAACGGACATGGGCGGGATTCCGTGGACGGAACCGATGGCGCAAGAGTTCCGGCGAATGGTGACGCTGGGGATGTCGCCGATGGACGCGATTCAATCGGCGACATCGCGAGCCGCCGAGATGCTGGACATGAAAGGAGAGATCGGGGTGATCTCTGCCGGCGCGTACGCGGAAGTGATCGCGGTGTCCGGAGATCCGCTGAAGGACCCCGGGGAACTAGAACACGTGCGATTTGTGATGCACGATGGAGCGGTATTCAAGAATGAGATCGCGAAGTAGAAAGCTGCCGGGATGCGCTGGGGGTCAGCGCTTGACGCGGACGCCGTTCCAAAATGCGATGCGGTCCTTGATTTCAGCGGCTGCGGGCTTCGGCTGAGGGTAGTACCAAGCAGCGTTATCGTTCTGCATGCCGTCGACTGCGACATGGAAATAGTGGGCAGTGCCCTTCCACGGACAGATCGTGGTGTGATTGCTGGGCTTGAGGAATTCCTTATTGACACTTTCGGGCGGGAAATATTGGTTGCCCTCGACAACGACGGTGGCGCTGCTTTCCGCGATGATTTTTCCGCCCCAGGATGCTTTGGCCATTTTGTACCCCTCCGGCGCAGAACCATTGCTTTACATCAGGCTGCCGCCGGACAGATCAGCTTACCCTGCTGATTAGATGTACGGGCGGCGGAATCGGCTCAGAAATTCGTGCGCAACGAAAAAAAGACCTGCGCTTCGAAACAAAGAAGCCGGCGCAAAGCGACTCTTGGGGGAAGCACGACGGGGGTTTGCTGCAATCAGCTGCCCAATGGAGGAATAGCAAATGAGCGAGCAGAATTTTGAAAACCATGGAAAGTTTGTACCTTCTTATCATTTTTTTGCCGTGCCCGTTTTTCTGATCAATTTCCTATGGTCGCTGTACCGGCTGAGGAAGCTGGGGATTTCCTTCGAAGGAATCTTTGGAGTGATTTTGGCCGCGGCCCTCGTGGTCCTGGTCTTCCAGGCGCGACTATTTGCGCTGGCGGTGCAGGACCGCGTCATCCGGCTCGAGGAGCGGCTGCGCTACGTACGGGTGCTGCCCGCCGATCTTCAGGTAAGAACCGCCGAGCTCACCATCGGACAAATTGTTTCGCTGAGGTTTGCGAGCGACGCGGAGTTACCGGCGCTGGCGCGAAAAGTGCTGGATGACAAAGTGACAGCGCGCAGAGCGATCAAGGAACTGATTAAGCAGTGGAGGCCGGACTACCTGAGAGCATGAGCCACGGGATTCCTAGAAGATACTGCGAATCACGCCTCCTTCAGCGCGGACGGCGGAACCGTTGATGGCCGTGGCTTGCGTGCTGGCGATGAACGCGGCCACGGCAGCGACTTCTTCAGGTGTTTCGAAGCGCTTCAAGAGCGAAGAGGGGCGGACGGTTGAAAAAAACTGCTTTTCGATTTCTGCTTTCGTTACGCCCTGCTGTTTAGCCATGCCTTCGACAAAGTCACCGACACCTTCCGATGCGGTGGGACCGGCGAGAAGGGAATTCACGGTGACGCCGGTGCCCGCGACGGATTCCGCCAAGCCTCGAGCGATGGCCACCTGGGCGGTCTTGGTCATCCCGTAGTGAATCATTTCGGCAGGAATGTGCTGTGCAGATTCGCTGGAGATGAAGATCACGCGGCCCCAGTTTTTCTTCAGCATGCCGGGTAAATAGTGGCGCGATAGGCGAACACCGCTCAGGACGTTTACTTCGAAAAAGCGGAGCCAGCCGGAATCGGGGATCTCCAGGAAGGGCTTGGGCTCAAAGATTCCGAGGTTGTTCACCAGAATGTCCGCCTCCGGCACCTGCTGCAGGAATGCCGCAACACCCGGGGCCGTGCCGAGGTCAGCGGCAATCCCGCGGACATCGGCATTCTGGACACGCTGCCGGATGCTGTTGAGGGCAGCCGTCACTCTTCTGTCCGTGCGGCCATTGACAATGACTTGCCCGCCTTCGGCGGCGAGTGCGGCAGCGATAGCGAAGCCAATGCCCGCGGTCGAGCCGGAGACGACAACTTTTTTTCCTTCGAGTCCAAGGTCCACTTCTTGGCTCCACTTTGACTATTAAGAACTTTTATCGGGCCGTGGCAACAGCGGCTGCGCCTTCTATTTCCGCGATCTCTTGGGTGGTGAGTTTCAGTTCGCCGGCGCGCATGACGCCCTCAGCTTGTTTGGCATTGCGCGCGCCAACGATCGCGCCGGTCACTGCGGGATGACCTAACGTCCAGGCGATGGCCACTTCACCTGGCGTGCGGCCGTGACGCGCACCAACTTGACGAAGGCGCTCGACAAGCTCCAGATTCTTCGAGAGTCGCGGCTCGCGGAATTCCGGATTGCGGCTGCGAAAATCATCGGCCGGCAGAGTGGCGGCACGTTCGCGGGTCATGGCTCCGGTGAGCAGCCCGGAAGCCATGGGGGCGTAAGAGATCACCCCGATTCCCTGCTTCTCGCAATAAGGGAGGGTCTCGGCTTCAATTTGGCGGCGGATGATGGAGTAGGGTGGCTGCAAAGAAGTGGCCGGAGTAATTTTCTCGGCGCGCTTGATTTGGGCTGCATCGAAGTTGGACACGCCGATCCAGCGGACCTTGCCTTCGGCTTTCAGTGCGGCGAGAGTTTGCCACGCTTCCTCGATGCCTGGTTTGCCATCGTCCGGGGGCCAGTGCATTTGATAGAGATCGATCGTTTCAACCTGCAGGCGGCCGAGACTGTCTTCGCATTCGCGGCGAATGGAATCGGGACTGAATTCCTTCCAAATTTTTCCCTTCTCGTTCCAGCGCAAAACACACTTGGTGAATACGTAGGGGCGCGGGCCGCGCCACTCCTTCAGCGCGCGGGCTACGATTACTTCCGAGTGACCCAGGCCGTAGACGGCGGCGGTGTCGATCCAATTGACGCCCAACTCCAGCGCGCGATGAATCGCGGCAATGGAATCGGCGTCGTCCTGCGGGCCCCAGGCAAATTCCCAGCCGGAACCGCCGAGGGCCCAAGCGCCAAACCCGACAGGCGTTACTTTGATATCCGAGTTTCCCAATTTTCGCGTTTCCATTTAGACGCTCTTCCCGAGACGCGCGCTGGGTGATTTGCCGCGCAGCGAATCTGTTTATTCATCCTCTTTATCTTGGATGAACATATCGCAAAAAACGTTAGAAGGCATCCGAAAGTGGGAAGAGA
>WNFW01011297.1_pt1 | contig 10577 bp, 9 predicted proteins | sample 5400131 | NCBI WGS metagenome assembly WNFW01 (sample SAMN13153362, study PRJNA577476) | soil metagenome | isolation source: 20 cm soil or saprolite under grassland replicate 1 | place: USA:California | collected 2016-06-15
ATCGATGCGCCCCGCCGCACCGGCCGCCGCGAGTGGCGGGACTACGTGCGCGCTGTCGCCTGGGCGCTGTTAGACGCGGGATATGAGCTCAGGGGTGTTGATCTCGCGATCGCTGGCGACGTGCCACCGGGATCAGGCTTGTCATCCTCAGCTGCGCTTGAGATCGCCGTAGCGGGTGCGCTCTGCTCGGTCGCGGATATTAGCGTTCAGCCAGAGCGACTGGCTCTGATATGCCAAAAGGCAGAGAACCAGTTTGTCGGCGTCCAGTCCGGTGTGATGGACCAGCTCGCCGCTGCCTGCTCGCGCGCAGGTCATGCGCTGCTCATCGACTGCCGTTCGCTGGACCGCGACTTCGTTGCCTTGCCCGGCGAAATCGTAATCATTGTGGTGGACTCGAAGGTACCGCGGCGACTAGGCGAGACACCGTACAACCAGCGGCGAGAGGAGTGCGCGGCGGCAGCCCAAGAGCTCGGCGTCTCGTCGCTCAGAGAGGCCGCGATTGGCGATATTGAAGGACTGCGAGAGCCGCTTAAGAGGCGGGCCAGGCATGTCGTGTCTGAGAACCAGCGGGTGCTCGAGGCCGTCGATGCCTTGCGCTCCCGGAACCTCGCCCGCCTCGGCGAACTCATGTACGCATCGCACGCAAGCCTGCGCGATGGTTTCGGGGTATCGACGCCGGAGCTTGACCTGCTCGTCGAGCTCGCCTCGCGAACGACCGGCGTGTTCGGCGCGCGCCTAACCGGTGCCGGCTTTGGCGGCTGCACGGTTAACCTCGTCGAGCGAGATGCGGTCGCTGGCTTCGAGGCCGGCGTCGTGGAACGAGATCGAGAGCGAACAGGTTCGCCCGCCACGATGTTGATTTGCAAGGCCGTCGACGGTCTGAGGATATCCCCGCTCGGCTAGTCCCAGAGGAACACGCGGGCCGGCGCCCCATCGGCCCCAACGACCTTCAACGGCGCGCAGACCACCGTGTAGGCGCCCGCCGGAACGTTTCTGAGGTCGAGGCCTTCGACGATGACCACCCCGGCTTCAAGCAGCGCCTTATGCACCTCGTGCGTCGGCGAGCGGAACTGCTCGATCGATAGGTAATCGATTCCGACGAGGCCGAAACGGCGCTCAACGAGCCAGCGCGCCGCATCGCCCGTGAGGCCAACGAAGTCCGTGTGGAATTCGTCGTCATCCCAAAATGCGCTGTTCGGCGTCTTGAGCAAGACCCGGGTTGTTTCCGCCGACATTCCGGCGGCTTCGAGATCCCCTGCCGTGATGTGGCGCTGCTCGGTCAGCTCAACGACCGCCGCCGGGCCGACGAGTGCGTCGACGGGCATCGCTTCGACAGTCGAACGGCCGTCGAGGAAGTGATGCGGCGCATCGACATGAGTCCCCGTGTGCGAGCCGAGCGAGAGGGACGTTACGTTCGCCGAGTCCCCATTCGCAATCCGTTTCAGGTAGTCAAGGTGAGGGCCCGGCTCCCCGGCATAGGTCGGCATTCCGGGCCGGAGTGGAACGGACACGTCGTAGATCGCCATCAATTCGCCTCCTTCTTTCCGCCAATTATCGGGCGGCGTTGGAAGTGCGTGCTATCTTGTCGCTGGAGGTTCGTCATGACTGAACCGAGGAAGCTATCTGACCGCGAAATACAAGATGGGCTGCCAAACTTGGACCGCTGGGAATTGCGGGACGGTCGATTGCGCAAACAGTTTACTTTTCGGACGTTCCTTCGGGCGATAGCCTTCGTCAACAGTGTCGCCTACCTGGCTGAATCGGCAGGCCACCACCCGGACATCACCATCAACTACAACAAGGTCACTCTTCGCATCATCACGCACAGCGCGGGAGGACTTACCGACCGCGACTTTTCGCTCGCGTCTGAGGTCGATGCGAAGCTCACCACGAAGCTGGTCATACCGCCTGAAGAGCAGAAGGCGACAGCTGACGGCTGATCGCTGGGGGCAACAAAAACGCTCCCGGGCATTCCGTTGTCGTCTCTGGAATCCGGGTCTCGCCAGGGGCTTCGGGTCGCCCTTCCGCTCCAGCGAGTCCGTTCTTTCCTGATCCGCTTCTGGTTCGCCCGGGAAGCATGGTCATTCTTACACGGGCATCGAGCCCGGTCAATCGCCTTACGGTAACCAGCGGCCCCTTAGAGTGCTTGAGCCGCAGCGAGCGCTCGATTTCTCACGAAATGTCCCAGAAACGCCTTGGACAAGCGAAAAATCGATCTTCTCCACAAATCCACATCCAGCGCTGCCTGGAGGGTCAATGCGAAGTCGCTCGCAATCAGGTCAGGGTAGAAGTTCGTGTTTAAGGACCGCTATGAACGGTAGGTTGCGGAACCGCTGGTGAAAATCGAGCCCGTACCCGACGACGAACTCGTCTGGGATTTCGAAAGCCACGTAGTCCAGCGGAACATTCACGATGCGACGAGCCCGTTTGTCGAGAAGCGTACATACGCGGATCGATGCAGGGCGCTTAGTCTGCAGGTAATCGATCACGTGGTTCAGCGTCATGCCGGTGTCGACTATATCCTCGACTAGGAGTACATCGCGTCCCTTGATATTCTCGTCGATGTCCTTGAGTATCCGCACCGCGCCTGCGCCGTTCCCCTCGTACGATGAGATGGCCATCAGATCGACCGCTGAGGGTACCGATATGTGGCGCATCAAGTCGGAGATGAAGCAGATAACCCCGCGCAATACACCGATCAGTACCGGCTCCTTCCCAGCGTAGTCCCGGCTGATTTGTGCCCCTAGCTGACCGACCCGCTGCTGCAGCTTTGTGGCCGTGATAAGCACGCGGTCGATGTCGGGGACCTGGTCCGGCGAAAGCGGCCCGTACCCGTACTTGGCCAGAAGGCGCAGGTAGTCCCGCTTCTTGAGCATTATCACGTTGACTTCCGGGTAGAGCTCCTTCAGAAGCCGCATCTTGCGGTTCTTCTCCGCGGTGAGGCTCGACTTGAGGGTGGTAAGCTCGACATACAGATTTAGGTCTGGCAGGTAAAAGTCGGGGGTGAACGCTTCCGTGACATGACCGCGTTCCCAGCGCAACGGAAAGGACCGGGGTTCGTATTGCCAATCAATGCCGTAGAAATCGAGAATGCGTGCGAATTCGTACTCCGCGTTGTGCGCGAACGGCGCAGGGACATGCTCGGTGGGCGCTCCGGTTACAGGTATGCGAGCTCGGGCCTTCGTCAGTGGCGACCGGGGTTGCTTCTCCTCAGCCGGTTGCCTCGCCTCGGCGGGCGCCTTCTTGGACTGTTGCGGCTGTCGAGCGCGACGCGATGGCTGCGATGTCTGATCGGTAGCGACCGTGGTTTGGCGTGTCTGGGTAGCGCCCGTTTCCGTTGGACGGCGATGCCGCCGGCCGCCCCGACTGCCGCGCCGGCGTTTTGGCTTGGTGGCGCCGTCTTCGGCTTCAGCCTTCTCCGGGGCCGGCTCAACCTGGTTCCCGTCAGCATCATCTGGGCGCCGGACGTCTCCTCTTCGTCGCCAACGTCGGGACTCGGACGGCTCGCTCGCTACGTCCCTGGAAGTCGTCCCGGATGACCCGTTGGGAACCAATGCCGGGCGGTCTTCAGAGTCAGAAATCGGCGGGCGTCTTCCGAATGGGCCTCGCGGCCCTCTCGCCGGTTGTGTCGTGGCGCGTGCCATCCACCACCATTTTACGTCACAGCGAAGGTAAACGCTATGACCAATGCTTATAACTTATCAACAAGCGCGCAAATCGACTCGCTCGTGATGGACCGAGGTCAGGTTGGCAACGGCAGAAATTAACGGTATTCAGCTCTACTACGAAGAGTACGGCTCCGGCTTTCCTATCGTCTTCGCCCACGGCGCGGGCGGCAACCATATGAGCTGGTGGCAGCAGGTGCCGGTCCTCTCACGCCACTACCGCTGCGTTACATTCGATCACCGCGGTTGGGGCCTTTCGCTGGATGTCGACGACAGCGGCCCCGCCGCCTTCATTAAAGACCTGACGAGGTTCATCGACTATCTTGGATTCGACAAGACGTTCCTCGTCGCCCAATCGATGGGTGGTCTCAGCTGCCTCGGTTTTGCTATTCGCCATCCTGAACGCGTGCGCGGCTTGGTTATGGCTAACACCTTCGCCGGAATGCGACGCGACGTCTGGCTGGCATCAAACGATGAGCTTCGTTTGCTCGTTCAGTCGGTCTGGCAGCGGCGACGAGAGGATGGTGTGAAGCGGGCCCTCGGGAAAGGCTTTGCGGCCGCGAATAAGGAGCGGGCCTTCCTTTACAAGCAGATCAGGATGCTCAACGAACACGGACCGAACCGCCTCCAGACTGAGACCCAAGTGCAGCGCCTAAGGGCGCTCGAACGCACTGGCGAGACCGGGATAACACGAGAGGTGCTAGCCGCCCTGCCGACACCGGTGCTGTTCATCGGTGGCGAGGATGACGAGGTCATGCCCCGATCCAAACGAAAGGCTCTCTAAGCTCGCGGCGACCTTCCGTGACCTGGAGGCCTATGTGCAGCAGGAAAAGATCCGCGTCATTCACTATGGGGTGGGGGCTATCGGCGCTGAAGTCGTCCGCGCGCTTCTGAACAATCCCGAATTCGAGATCGTCGGCGCGATTGACGCTAGCGCCGCGAAGGCCGGCAAGGACCTGGGAGACGCGGCCGGCATTGGCCATACGCTGGGAATTCCCGTCGCCTACGATCCGGAATCACTGCTCACGGACACCTACGCGGACGTCGTGGTCCATTGCACCGGCTCGTCTTTGACGGAGGTCTATCCCCAACTCATGTCGATTGTCGCCGCGGAGAAGAGCATTATCAGCAGCTGCGAAGAGTTGGCCTTCCCGTGGGTCCGCTTTCCAGAGATCTCGCAAAAGCTGGACCGCCGCGCGAAGGAGACCGGCGTACGCGTGCTTGGCACCGGCGTCAACCCCGGGTTCGTTATGGACATGCTCCCGATGATGATGGCCACGGCCTCCCAACAGGTGAAATCAGTCCACATCGAACGTATTCTCGATGTAAGCACCCGCCGCATCCAGCTTCAGCGCAAGGCAGGCGTTGGACTGAGCACCTCGGGGTTCCAGCAGGCCGCGAGTGCCGGCGCTGTCGGGCACGTGGGCCTGCGCGAATCGGCCCTGATGATCGCCGATAGCTTCGGCTGGCGAATGGATGACGTATCCGAGACGCTTGAACCGGTGATAGCCCGCGAACGCCGCAAGAACGAGTACTTTGTCGTGGAAAAAGGCTATACGCTCGGGCTCCGTCAGTCGGCTCGCGGCATCGTCTCAGGTCAGGAAGTCGTCCGCCTCGACCTCGAGATGAGCCTCGGAGCGAATGACCCGCACGACCTCGTCGAGATCAACGGCACGCCTCCCATACGCGCCGTAATCCAGGGCGGCATCCAGGGCGACGCCGCCACCGCCGCGATCATCGCCAATTGCCTTCCAGCGATCGCCCGCAGCCGCCTCACCGGCCTGCTCTCGATGCGAGACCTCCCGGCCCTCCCTTACGTCCGCCCCCGTTCGCAGCAACGTGACGAAGAATAGGCGCCTACGCGCACGCCAAGAGAGGGTCCTCTCCGTTTCACTCGTGGTCAACCCCGGGAGCGGTCGATCTTCAGTTGCTGCTGGGCGTACAAGGAAGGGCACTCTCAAGATGTTCCTTCACACCGGTCCTCGTGTCCAAAAAGTGCAGATTGCATTGATCAAAGACACTGCACGCTTGGTAGTCGTCAATGAATCCGACATCAGCGCACGTTGATGTTTCGTGAGGTGAGCTGACGATAGCCCACACCAGGCGTGGCTCCCCAGATCCCTGAGGGAAGTTCAGCGGGTTCACTCTCAATGTCACAAGCGTGGCGCTGACATTCGCAATGCCGCCGATCGCCTGTGTCTCGGTAATCTTCGGCGCACCCCGAGGCGCCGTGAGAACGATGCCGTGCGTTGCTAGGTCGCTCAATCCAGGTAAGACCATGTGCTTTGTCTCGCAGACGATGGAAGCGTCGAGAGCCCTATCGATTGGTACTCCTTGATAACCGAGACTCGCCGCTCCAGGCGGTGGCCCTTTCGCCTGCGCGAGTTCCTTAAGGTGAACCTGGCAATTCGGGGTTGGGCCATCGTTATGCTGCGCCCCGCGCAAGATGCCGTATCCGCCGGAGGCCACAATGATTACCAGCGCCAGACCCACGGCGCTCAGTTGCCCCACGCCGGCATGCTTCACGGCGTTAGTCTAACACTGACGAGACGGTGTCCAAAAAAACGGCCCCCGGAGGGCCGTTTTCAACAGGAAAATTGGTGGCGCATACGGGATTCGAACCCGTGATCTCCGCCTTGAGAGGGCGGCGTCCTGGGCCGCTAGACGAATGCGCCCTAGTTTGGCTGCGGGGCCAGGATTCGAACCTGGACTAACTGATCCAGAGTCAGTCGTGCTACCGTTACACCATCCCGCAGCACGTCGCCCGGTAGCCGTCCGGCGCGGGCCTGTTCGATTTTAGCAGGCGCTCTGCTAGCCCGGCAAACGTGATGAGCCCGTCGAGGGATGCTCGCTTGCCACGACCGTAGCCCGCATGTGCTCCGGCATTAGCTCATCTTCGACGCGCTCTGCTACAATCACACGCGTTCAATCCCTCTTCATTGATCACTGTTCGCTAAAGCACCAATCACTATGGCGCATCGCATAACCGTTATCCCCGGCGACGGCATCGGCCCAGAGATCGTGGACGCCACCATCCGCGTCCTCGAGGCCACCGGCGTCGCCTTTGATTGGGATTACCGCGAAGCCGGCCTCGACGCCGCCGAGAAGTACGGCTCCGTCCTTCCGGAAGAAGTCCTTGACTCCGTCCGCGCCAACAAGGTCGCCATCAAGGGCCCGATCACTACACCGCGCGGCGGTGGCTTTCGCTCCGTCAACGTCGCCCTCCGCAAGATGCTCGACCTCTATGCCTGCCTGCGCCCCGCCAAAAGCTACCCAGGCGTCCGCTCCCGCTACCAGAACATCGACCTCGTCATCGTCCGCGAGAACCACGAGGACCTCTACGCCGGCGTCGAGTTCGAGAAGGGCGACCCGGCCATCCAGAAGATCGGCGAGCTGACCGATGCCGCCGGCATGGGTCGCATCCGGGAGGACGCCGGCCTCTCGCTCAAGATCATCAGCGAGCGCGGCACCACCCGCGTCGCCCGCTTCGCCTTCGAATACGCCCGAAAATACGGACGGAAGAAGGTGACGGTGGTCGCCAAGGACAACATTCTGAAGTTCACCGACGGTCTCTTCTTCGCCACAGCCCGCCACGTCGCCGAAGGCTATAGCGACATCGACTACCAGGAAGTGCTCGTCGACAACATGGCGATGCAGCTCGTCCAAAAGCCCGAAAACTACGACGTCCTGCTTCTCCCGAACCTCTACGGCGACGTTCTCTCCGACCTCTGCGCCGGACTCGTCGGCGGCCTCGGCGTCGCCCCCGGCGCCAACCTCGGCGATGAGATCGCCCTGTTCGAGCCCGTCCACGGAAGCGCTCCCAAGTATGCTGGCCAGAACAAAGTCAACCCGATGGCCCTCATGCTCTCCGGAGTCATGATGCTCCGCCACATCGCCGAGACGGACGCTGCAGACCGCATGGAACACGCGCTCGCTGCCGTCATCGCCGAAGGAAAAAGCGTAACTTACGACATGAAGCCGTCGCCCGACGACCCTACCGCCGTCGGGACCTCTCAGGTCGCTGACGCCGTTATCGAGAAGATGAAATAAGATAGCAGGCCGTGGCCGCGAGGCTTGCTGCGTCCTGCTCGCATTCAGAAGGAGGCCCCTTGCGCTCCAAAGTAACGATCGTCGGCGCCGGTATGACCGGCGGCACTATGGCCCAGCGCCTCGCTGAGACCGGCTACGTCGACGTCGTCCTGCACGACATCATCGAGGGGCTCCCGCAAGGCAAGGCACTCGACTTGGGCGAGTCCGCGCCCCACATCGGCTTCGACGGCCCCGTCACCGGCACGAACGACTGGAAGGACACCGCGGGCTCGAATGTCGTCGTCATCACCTCGGGCGTCCCGCGCAAACCCGGGATGACCCGCGAAGAGCTGCTCAACATCAACGCCGGCATCGTCGGCGACGTCGCGAAGAACGCGGTCAAGCACTCTCCGGACGCTGTCTACATCATCTTCGCTAACCCTATGGACGTGATGTGCCACGTCGCGCTCGAGGCGACCGGCCTGCCGAAGGAGCGCGTCGTCGGTCAGGGGGGCATGCTGGACAGCGCCCGCTACCGCACGTTTATCGCCTGGGCCACCGAAGCCTCCGTCGAGGATGTCCACGCCCAGGTCCTCGGCGGCCACACCGAAGCGACGATGGTACCCATCGTCAGCACCGCGCACGTCGGAGGCGTCCCGCTCACTTCGCTTTTGCCACGAGACAAAATCGACGCGGTCGTTCAGAGGGCGAAGAACGGCGGCGCAGAGGTTGTCTCCCTACTGAAGACCGGGTCCGCCTTCTATGCGCCGGCTGCGGCCACCGCCGGGATGGTCGAGACTATCCTGCTCGACAAGAAGCGCATCATCCCCTGTGCCACGCTCACCAATGGCGAGTACGACATCGAGGACGCCTTCGTCGGCCTTCCACTGAAGCTCGGCGCAGGCGGCATCGAGCAGGTCTACGCGCCGCCCCTCTGGGACGACGAGATCGAAGGCATCCGTAAAGCGGCGGAGTCGACGAAAGAGTTGCTCGCGCTGATCGAGTCGAAGGACTAGCCGGCTAGTTCCCGAATCCGCTCGATACTCTCGGACCACCTCTGCGCCGTGCCGCCCTGCGCCCCTGTCGTCGGGTCGAAGTGCAACTCATCGGCGCCCATAGCGCGCACGTCCGCTATATCTTGCTTGATCTGCTCCTCAGAACCGGTGAAGATGAAGCGCCCTTCCGGCCCCGTCTCCGGCGAAATCGAGAAGTTCGCGCGCACGATTAACTGAAGTTTCGATGGGTCGCGTCCGGCCTCTTTGGCCATGCCCTGGATGCCCTGCCACATCTGTTTCATCGCGGGCACAGGCAGTCCCACCGGAAGCCAGCCGTCCGCCTTCGTCGCAATTCGCTTCATCGCCGCCGGTGCGAACGCCGCCATCAAGATCGGTGGGTGCGGCTTCTGCACCGGCTTCGGCTGTATATAAGACGGCGGGATCTTCCAGATGCTCCCCTGAAACTCTACCGGGTCCTTCGTCCAGATCGCCTTGAACATGTCGAGAGCCTCGTCCGCTCGCTTCCCCCGTTGATGAATGGAGACTCCCACTGCGTCGAATTCCTCCGGACACCAGCCAACCCCGAACCCGATCGTAAGCCGCCCGCCTGAAAAAACGTCAATCGTTGTCAGACGCCGGGCGAGGAGCGCTGCGTTGTAGAACGGCAGGTCGAGGACGCTTGTCCCCAGCCGCGCCCGCTTCGTCACGGCTGCAACAACACTCAGCGTATCGAGCGGGTCTAGCTGGATCTTGTACTGCTCTGGGATCGGGACACCCGCCATCCCGCCGTAACCGGCCTTCGGGTTCACCGGAACGAGGAGACGCTCGGTCGTCCATATGGAGTCATAGCCAAGCTCCTCCGCCCTCTGTGCGATCTTGATGACATTCTCGGGGCTGGCTGCTGGGCCGAGGTTCGGGACGTTGAATCCAAGTTTCATCGCTACTCCTTCGATGGTGATGGCGCGGGGGCGCCAAATTGGGGCGTACGCCTGATGTTAGTTGCGCTCGCTCAACGGCGTCAACGCGCATCCGAAAGACTGCCTCTCGCAGAGTGCTATCATTTTCGACGCCATGCGATCCCACGAGCGCCTCCGATGAGCGAGGTTCGCATCGTCCGCTTCGGCGACCTAGATCAGCGTACGGCCCAAACTCCGGGCATGCGACGCCGCGCCGCGATCGACCGAGCTTCGGTCGGCAGTGAGAAGCTGTGGGTCGGCGTCGTCACTGTCGATCCGGCGACGAGAACCGGGGCGCACCATCACGGTGACTGCGACAGCGTAGTCTGCGTCACTGAAGGCTCGATCTCCATCCGTTGGGGCGCCCGCCTCGAGAATCGTACGGAGGCTGGCCCGGGCGACTTCATCTACATCCCCGCGCGGCTGGTTCACCAGGAGATCAACGAAAGCGACAGCATGCCCGTCTCGTCCATCGTCGTCCGCAGCGGCGACAACGTAGTCGAGAACGTCACTTCCAAGCAGTTGGCCGACTCCGAGCGCAGCCGCTAGGAGCGCTTATTGGTTGTCTCGAGAGTGGCGCTCCTCTAGCGGGCCGGAGACTAAGGTATCCCCGCCATTCCTACGCAGAGCGCAGTCTCAAAGACATTGCCAGCGCCGTCCGCATAAGGCCCTACCGCGCAGCCGACGCCTATCTCCGAGAACTGAGCGCCCATAATGATCGCGTAGTGTGGCGGGCTGCCCATCCAGAGATCGACCAGCTTTTGGGCCGATGGCGGGCCGGTGACGATCACTTCGCCTACCCCGCCCGTATACCCGGCGCGGGCGGCGCGGTCGCTCGGTACCCCATCCAGTGTGTGGCTCAACTGGTACGGCCCCGCGGCGAAATGCAACTCAGCATACCGCTGAGCGGCGTTAATTAGGGCCGCGTTCGG
>WNFW01003762.1_pt1 | contig 10574 bp, 10 predicted proteins | sample 5400131 | NCBI WGS metagenome assembly WNFW01 (sample SAMN13153362, study PRJNA577476) | soil metagenome | isolation source: 20 cm soil or saprolite under grassland replicate 1 | place: USA:California | collected 2016-06-15
GCAACCTCCACCAGCCGAGCAAAGGAACCGCTGTCGCGCACGGCCAGGTCAGCCAGCATCTTGCGGTCGATCTCCACTCCGGCCTGGCGAAGGCCGTGCATCAGCTTGTTGTAGGGCAGCCCCGACTGGCGGGACGCCGCGTTGATCCGCGCGATCCACAGCCGGCGCATCTCGCGCTTGCGACGGCGGCGGTCGCGGAACGCGTAAGCGAGGGCGTGCAGCACCGCCTCGTTGGCGGGTCGGAACAACAGCTTCTTGGAAAGCCGGAACCCCTTTGCGCGATCGAGGATTGCCTTGTGGCGACGATGCGCGGGGACGCCGCGCTTGACACGCGCCATCTAGACCCCCAGCGCTCGGCGCACCGTCTTGCGGTCCGCCTTCGAAACCGGCTGTTGGTTCTCGTAGTTGCGCTTGCGCTTCTGCGACTTGTGCTCGAGCAGGTGGCTCTTGAAAGCGGAGCGCCGCATGAGCTTGCCGTTGCGCGTCACGCGAACCCGTTTGGCGATGCCCTTTTGCGTCTTGATCTTAGGCACTGGTTGCGGCCGGCTCCTTCGCTGCGCCCTGACGGCTCGGCGCGAGGATCATGAAGAGGTTCTTGCCCTCGAGGAGAGGCTGGCGTTCGATGACCGCGAACTGCTTGGCGTCGTCCGCCACGCGCTCGAGGATCTTTCGCCCTATCTCCTGATGGACCATCTCGCGGCCCCTGAACATGATCGTCACCTTGACCTTCTCTCCTGCCTCGAGGAACTGTCGCAAACCCTTGAATTTGGTCTGGAAGTCATGCTCCGCGACCTTCGGCCGCAGCTTCATCTCCTTCAGCTTGATGACGTTCTGCTTGCGGCGCTGGTCCTTCTCTCGCTTGATGGTCTCGAACTTGAAGCGTCCATAGTCCATCAGGCGGCAGACCGGCGGGCTCGCCTGCGGCGCCACCTCCACGAGGTCCAGCCCCTTCTCGTTTGCGATGCGAAGCGCGGCGTCCAGGGACAGCACGCCCAACTGGTTGTTCTGGTCGTCGATCAGTCGCACTTCCGAGCTGCGGATCTGATCGTTGATCCTCAGCTCTTTAAACGGTATGGGTCAAAACCTCGGCCAAATTCAGTGCTGCTTTATTCCTCCATCCAGATAAAACAAAACGGACAGCAAGTGCCGTCCGCCGCCGGGCCCGCGCGGGGCGCGCTTCCGGAAGGTACCCTTTCGAGCTCCTGCCCTGAGGGTGAGGGTCGGCCCCTGCTTTACAGAGGGTGGATGGTACCGGAAACGTGACAGCGTGCGCACAATGGTGTCGCCCTTGCGAATTGGAACGCTGCCCCGCGGCTCAGCACCCACGAAGGTGACGAACATTCTGGCGGTCGCGTCCGCAGCCGCATGCGGCGGCGGCAACCCCGGCGTCGCCGGCCCAGCAGGCTTATGAGCGACCCGGCGCCGGAGATCGGCCGCCTCTCGCCCGACGGCATCTGGCGCTGGGACGGGCGCCAGTGGGTGCCGGCCACCCCGCGACCACCTGGACAAAGTCAGGGAGGGCCGCGACCGCGGCGAACCTGGATCTGGTGGGTCGCCGGCGGCTGCGCGCTGCTGCTGATTTTGGGCGTGGGCGGCGCCGTCATCGGAGGCGTGGCGCTCGTCAACCGCCTCCAGCAGGGCGACTTCGCCTGCCTTCCTTCGGATTTCCCCTCCTATCCGGCGGCGACAGTTACCGGCGAGAAAACCTATTTCGGGTCGGGCGTCGCCCCGGGCGATTCGCGCGAGTGCACCGAAAGCCTGGACTCGGACGACGATGTGGCGGCGGTCACAGATTTCTACATCAGCCGGCTGGGCTCAGGCGATTGGAAGATCACATCCAACGACCGGGCCAACGGCACGATCGGCTTTGCCCGCGTCTCGAGACCTCAGACCGTTGGTGTGGTGACTCTGCTGGGACGCGGCACGCACACCGTGATCAACATCAAGCTGGACAGCTAGCGGCGTCGCTCCGCGATCTCGGCGGAGATCATGCTCACGAAGGATTCGAGCGACATATCGGATTTCTCGCCTGCCCGGTTCTGGACGTTGACGTGTCCGGACTCGACCTCTTTGCCTCCGATGACGGCGACGTAAGGCACCTTCTTCACCTTGGCGTCGCGGATCTTGCGGTCGAGTCGCTCGGAGCGGCCGTCGAGATGGACACGAACACGTGAGGCGCGTAAGCGCTTCGCAACCTCCGACGCGAAGTCCAGGTGGGCGTCGGCGATCGGCGTGATGACCACCTGGGTGGGGTGCAACCACGTCGGGAAAGCGCCGGCGTAGCGCTCGATGAGGTAGCTGAAAAGGCGCTCCATGGCGCCGGCCGCTCCGCGATGCACCATCACCGGGCGCTTCCGGGTCCCATCCTCCGCAACGTATTCGAGGTTGAAGCGTTGGGGAAGCTGGAAATCGACCTGCACGGTCGAGTTCGTGAACTCCCGGCGATGCGCGTCGTAGACCTGGAAGTCGATCTTCGGTCCATAGAACGCCGCCTCTCCGGCGCCGACCTTGTACTTCTGCCCCATCGAATCGAGCGCCTCCGCGAGCGCCGCTTGCGCCTCCTGCCACTGCGCTTCGTCTCCAAGCCACTTGTCCTTGACGTCGTCGCGGGTCGACAGCTGATACCAGAACTCGTCGATGCCGAGCACTTTCGAGAAGTAGAGCGCGAGGTCGATCGCGCCCTTCACCTCGTCCATCAGCTGCTCGGGAGTGCAGAAGATGTGCGCGTCGTTGAGCGCGAAGGACCGCACGCGATTCATTCCCGCGAGCGTGCCTGAGCGTTCGTAACGCCAGTTGTTCCCGATCTCGGCGATGCGAAGCGGCAGGTCGCGATAGCTGTGCAGCTCCGTTTGATAGATGACGATGTGGTGCGGGCAGTTGACGGGCCTCAGCTCCAGCTCCTCGCCGTCCTCGAACTTCATCGGCGGGTACATGTATTCGGCGTAGAGCTGAGCGTGGCCGCTCTGCCGGTACAGGTCGAGTCGCGCCACGTCCGGAGTGCGAACGTGGAGGTAGCCCCGCGCGAGCTCCTCGTCGACAATGAACCGCTCGAGCTCACGGCGGATCGTGGCGCCGTCGGGCAGCCACAGTGGCAGGCCTGGCCCGACTCGATCGTCGACCGCGAAAAGCTTGAGATCCTTGCCGAGCTTCTTGTGGTCCCGCTTCTCGGCCTCTTCGAGGAACTTCAGGTATTCGTCGAGCTCCCTGGGCGTCTGCCAGGCGGTGCCGTAGATGCGCGTCAGCTGCGGCTTCTTCTCATCGCCGCGCCAGTACGCACCCGCGACGCGAAGTAATTTGAACGCCTTGAGGTCCTTGGTCGAGCTGACGTGCGGACCTCGGCAAAGGTCGAGAAACTGGCCCGTCCGGTAAACGCTGACCTCGTCACCCTCGACCTTGTCCCGGATCAGCTCCAGCTTGTAGTCCTGACCCCGCTTTTGGAACTCCTCAACGGCCCGCTGCCGCGGAAGAACTTCGTGCTCGAACGGGATATCGGCCTGAGCGAGCCTTCGCATCCGCGATTCGATGGCCGGTAGATCGGATTCCGAGATTGGCTTTCCGAAGTCGAAGTCGTAATAGAAACCGTCCTGCACTGCGGGCCCGATGCCGTACTTCGCATCTGGGTAGAGCTCGGTGACCGCGGCCGCCAGCAGGTGGGCGGTCGAGTGTCTGAGTTTCTGGAGTGGATCGTCTGTTGCTTCGTGATCCCCGTAATCCGACATCGGGTCGTCCAGTATATGAACCGCCTTGCTTGGACAACCGGGCCCCTCCCTTGCCCTCCCCATGAATGGGGAGGGGTCTGGAGTCGTCGACGGCGGCTCGTCCCTATGAATGAGGTGGATTGGGCTCGGATCGTCGACGCGCTCGGTTACCCGTCGGCCGGGCTGGGCATCCTGGTCGAAAGCGCGGGCGTACCTTTTCCCGGCGAGGCGCTGCTCCTTGCGGCGGCCGCATGGGCCGCGACCCGCCACCACTCGCTCGCGCTGGTCATCTTCTTCGGCTTTTTCGGGGCCACGGCGGGAGCGGATCTTGGTTACGTGCTCGGCCACCGCGGCGGCCGGCCATTTGTCGAACGTTTCGGCGGCGTCTTCCACATCCGGCCCGCCCATCTGGCGCGCGCCGAGCTTTTCTTCGCGCGACACGGCGACAGAGCGATCCTTGTCGCGCGGTTTGTCCTCGGCCTGCGCACCTGGGCGTCCATGCTCGCCGGCATGGCGCGGATGCCCTTCTGGCGTTTCCAGCTGTTCAGCGCACTCGGCGGGTTGGCCTGGGCGGCCGCGATTGGGGTCGCCGGCTACCTGTTGGGCAGCAACCTCGCGCTGCTGGAGACGATCATCCGCGCCATCGGCATCGGCGGGCTGGTCTTCCTGGTCGTCATTGTGTTGGCTTTGCTGCTCGCTCAGGAACGCGCAGCCCGCCGGCGATGAGGCCCACCCCGCCCCCCAGGAGCAGCACCCCGAGCCCGCCGAGCACCTGGGCGGTGCCGATGTTGTCGGCGAGCGCGGCAGCCAGCAGCACGGGGAGCGCAGACACACCATTGATGGTCATGTAGAGCAGAGCGAAGACACGACCCCGGATCGCGTCGCTGGTCGATTCCATCAGGTAGGTGACGGCCGGGATCAGGATGGCTCCAAACTCGACCCCCAGCAGGAGGCTGAAGGTCGCGCCGGTGATGCGGTTGTGCACCTGGAGGTCGGGAAAATGCTTCATCGCCTCAGGCACCGCCGCGAGCGCCAGGAGCGTCACCCCGTTCGCGATGAGGGAACCCTCCAGAACGCGCGAGCGGTCGACGTTGCGGAGGAACTGTCCGAGCAGGATCGCGCTCAGGATCGCGCCGGCGGTGGCCGGGCCGAGGATGACGTATGTGTCCTCCGCTGCGATGCCGATGACCTTGCTCACGTACGCGGGTGCGAGCGTGTAGAGGTTGAAAAGGACAAGAACCGCGATGCTCACCTGGCCGAACGCGAGACGCAGGCCGCGTGACGCACGCAGGGCGTCGACGCCTTCCTGGAGGTCGACGAGCATCTGGTGAAAACGGTTGCGGCTCTCCTCGACCGGAGACTCGGTGTGACGCTCGAGACGCGGAATGTCAGACGCGAAGATCAATGCGCCCGCGATCGCCAGCAACGCGACCGCGCACCAGTACGGCGCGTAGAGATCGATTCGCGAGACTACAGGAGCGAGCACGCCGCCGACCACCAGGGTCAAGACCATGGTGAGCAGCGCCATCGAGTTGGCTGTGATCAGCGCTTCGCGTGGGAGAACGGTGGGAATGACGGCGGCCTCGGCCGGCCCGAAAAGCTGACCCACCGCCGAAAAGATCAGCGTGATCACGAGTAGATGGATGAAGTCGTCCTTCACGCCGGGGATCAGAGACGCGATGGGAATCAGCGCAACCACGGCCGCCCGGCCGACGTTGCACCACACCATGATCCGTTTGCGGTCGAAGCGATCCGCGATCACGCCCGCGGGGGGCGCGAAAAGTACGGCCGGCACCGTGTACGCGAGCAATGTGACCGCCACCGACGTGCTGCCACCGGAGATGTGGTAGGCAAGGATGATCAGCGAGAAGAGCAGGAACTTGTCCGCGAGCTGGGCAGCCAGCTGCGCGAACCAGATGTTGCGGAACGCGGTGTGCGACAGCGCACCCCGAAAGCCGCCAGGAGCCTCGACGGGCAGCCTGATCGGATCCACAGTCGCTAGAGGTTAACGACCGGGTCTGGGATTGAATGCACGATAAACCGCTTCCCACTCGGGCAGGGTGAGCGTTTGCGGGCGCCGCGCGCCGTCGATTCCAAGCTCGGCCAGCCGGGTGGAAGACTCAACACCAGTGGTCCCGCCGATCCGCGCCAGCGTGCCGCCGATCTGCTTGCGCCGGAACTGAAACACCGCTTCGACGAAACGCAGGAAGCCATCGGTGTCGGCGACATCGATGGCGGGCCTGTCGCGCACCTCGAGGATCACGAGGGCCGAGTCAACCTTCGGCTCAGGCGTGAATGACGACGCCGGGATGGTCATGACGACTCTGGGCTCCGCGAACAGCTGCACGGCGACCGTGGCAAGACTCGCGGAGGTCGTCGCGGTCCATCGTTCCGCCACCTCCTTCTGCACCACCAGAGACAGCCGGCGCGGCCGCGGCGGCCGATCGAGCAGCGTGCGGATCAAAGCGCCGGTCAGGTTGTAAGGGATGTTGCCCGCGACGACCTCACCGCCGTGGGGAAAACTGCCGGCCACGTCGTAGCGGAGGATGTCGGCTTGCACTACCTCGATGTTGTCTTGACCGGCGACAACTTCACGGAGGGCGGGGATCAGCGCGCGGTCGAACTCGACCGCGACCAGTCGCCTGCAGCGCGCCGCCAGCGCGATGGTGAGGGTGCCCGCTCCGGCTCCGACCTCGAGGACGTCATCGCGGGCGTCGATTCCCGCCGAATCGGCGACCGCGTCGCGCAGCGCCGGATCGATCAGGAAGTTCTGGCCGAGGCGGTGCTGAAGCGTGATCCTGTGCCGGCGCAATAGGCTCGCGAGCTGCTGTGGGTCGGCAGGATCGGTCAATCAATCAGTCGCCGGCGGCGGGCGACTTCATTTCATCCTTTGAAAAAGCGTGATCGCGTTGGCGCGCTCCTGATCGGCCAGCTGCTCGAGGCTGATCCCTCGCAGCTCGGCGACGAGCTCCGCCGTGTCGACGAGATACGCGGGCCGATTGGGCACGCCCATCCGTTTCTGGGCGTTGCCGTACGGCGAGTCCGTCTCCAGCAGCAGGCGATCGGCGGGGCAGCGCTTCACGACCTCACGCAGGGCTTCGCGGCTGGGGCGGGTGATCAGGCCCGCAAAGGAGAGATAGAAACCGACGTCCAGAAACCGCTGCGCCCAGTCCCACTCGAGCCCGAAGTAGTGCATCACCCCGCGCAGGCCGTGGTGGGCCGAGATGGCCGTAAGAAGCTCCTGGGCCGCGCCGCGGTTGTGGACGGAGACCGGCAGGTCGAGCTCCGTGGCGATCGCGAAGAGCTCGTTCAGGCGCTGGACCTGGAGGTCGCTGTGCGGCCCACCGACGTGCTCGAAGTCGAGACCGATCTCGCCGATGACCACGACCATCTCGTCCTTGGCCAGCGCGTGCATCGCGGCCAGGTCGGGTTCGGACGGCTCGAGGGGGTGGTGACCGACGCCCGCCCACACCTCCTCATAAGCATGGCCGAGCGAAACGGCGTTGCTGCTGCGATCGAGGTTGACACCGACAGCGATGAGGCGCGTCACGCCGGCCGCGACCGCCTGCTGCACCACCTCGGTGGCGTCGCCCAGCTCGTCGATGTGGAGATGCGTGTCTACGAAGATGGCGGTTCCTCCACCACCTCGTCGAGCCTCTTGAACAGCGGTTCGGGGGTGGGCAGCTTGCGGCCGGGACGTAGCTCTGAGGGGTGCCAACGATCACGGGATTCGTAGTCGCCGGTGATCACAATGTGCGCGGTCGCGTCTTCCGCGAACTGCCGGACTTCGGGCTGTGGCGCGATGGCGTCGTCGTAGCCCAGCATGGTGTGCAATCGCTGCGACGAAAACGGCAGGAATGGCGCAAACATCGTCTTGAGGTTGTCGACGCAGCGCAGCGCGACATAGAGCACCGTCCCGGCGCGCTCACGATCGGTCTTGATCGTGTGCCACGGCTGCTCCGTGCCGAGGTAGACGTTGACTTTCGAAGCCATGGCCATGGCGTGCTTCAACGCGTTCTGAAATCGCGCCTCCTGCAGCTGCTGACCGACGTAATCGAGGGCTTTCTCGACCTCCAGGAGCAGCGTCTCATCGGCCGCCGTCATCGCCCCGGGCTCCGGCACCGCCGCGAAGTTGCGGTGCGCGTTGACGAGCGTGCGATGCACGAGGTTGCCCCAGGTCGCGACCAGCTCATCGTTGTTGCGCCGCACGAACTCGTCCCATGTGAAGTCGGTGTCCTGGTTTTCGGGTCCGGCGATCATCAGGTAGTAGCGAAGGGCGTCGGCGTCGTAGCGGTCGAGGACGTCTTTGACATAGATGACCTGGCCCCGGCTCGTCGAAAACTTCTTTCCCTCCATGTGGAGGAACTCACTCGCCACGATGTCATCGGGTAGGTGGAAGTCGCCGGCTCCCATCAGGATCGCCGGCCAGAGCACGGTGTGGAACGTGATGTTGTCCTTGCCCATCACGTAGTAGTGGTGGCTGTCGGGACTCTCCCACCAGTCCTTCCACGCGTCGGGCTCGCCGCGCTGCATCGCCCACTCGATCGACGCCGACAGGTAGCCGATCACGGCGTCGAACCAGACGTAGATCTTCTTGGCGGGGTTGTCCTCCCAGCCGGGTAGCGGCACAGGTACCCCCCAGTCCAGGTCGCGGGTGATGGCGCGAGGCTTGAGGTTGCGCACGAACTCGAGCGAGTACTTGCGGACGTTGGGCCGCCAGCTGTCGTGAGACTCGATCCATGTTTTCAGCCGCTCGCCAAACGCGGGCAGGTCGAAGAAAAAGTGCTCCGTCTCGCGAAACTCGACGGGGGCGTCACTGCCTCGCTGATGCGGGTTGATCAGGTCGGTCGGGTCGAGCTGGTTGCCGCAGTTGTCGCACTGGTCTCCTCGCGCTTCCGGATAACCGCAGATGGGGCATTTACCTTCGATGTAGCGGTCGGGAAGAGTGCGGCCGCTCGCCGGGTCGAAGGCGCCCATCTGCTTATGAGCCACGAGGTAGCCCTTCTCGTAAAGCTTGAGAAACAGGTCTTGTGTCACGCGATAGTGGTTGGCCGTCGTGGTGCGCGTGAAGATGTCGTAGGTCATACCGAGCCGGACCAGGTCATCGACGATCAACGCGTTGTTGCGATCGACGAACTCGCGCGGTGGAATTCCCTCCTTGTCCGCCTCGTAGGTGATCGGTGTTCCATGCTCGTCGGTGCCGCTCGCCATCAGGACACGCGAGCCGCGGAGGCGCTCAAAGCGGGCGAGCACGTCGGCGGGCACCGCGAAACCGACCACGTGGCCGATGTGCCGAGGACCGTTCGCGTACGGCCAGGCGGGAGCAATGAGCACTGTTCTAGGCACCGGAGATCACAAGGGTAAACTCGCCGCGCGAGCGGTCACCCAGCGCGGCGAGGATGTGCTCCGCGGTGCCGCGCAAGATCTCCTCGTGCAGCTTGGTCAGCTCGCGTGTCAGGGTGAGGCTCCTTTCGGGCAGGACCTCTGCGATGAGCCCGAGCGACTTGTGGACGCGAAACGGCGACTCGAACGCGACAGCGGGCCGCGGGTCTTCGCGCAATGAATCCATGAGCCGACGCATCTGGCCCGGCTTGCGTGGGAGGTAGCCGAGGAACGTGAATCCCGGGCCGCCGTAGCCGGCGATGGACAGCGCGGCGGTGACCGAGCTCGGCCCGGGGACAGGGACCACGGTATGGCCCGCGGCCCAGGCGGCGGTGACAAGCGCCTGGCCGGGATCGGAGAGGGTCGGCGTGCCGGCGTCGCTGACCAGCGCCACATCGCCTTCCTCGAGCGCCGACATGACGCGGGGCAGGCCGCGACGCTCTACCGGTGCGCGGTAGCTGAGCAGCGGTTTGCGGACGCCATGGCGGGCGAGCAGACGTGAGGTCACCCGTGTGTCCTCCGCCGCGATCGCCGAGACCTCGCCGAGGACGCGAATCGCTCGCGCGCTCAGGTCTTCGAGATTGCCGATTGGTGTCGCGACGACGTAGAGCCGGCTCAAGCGCCCCCACCCGGCCCGGCCGGTGCGCTGGGGGGCAAGCTCAACTGCTCTGTGCGGCCTTGCCGGCTCAACTGCCCCCTTCCGGCCCGGCCGCTGCGCGGCGGGGCCACCTTCCCCAGCAAGTGGGGAAGGAAAGGCGGGGCCACGTTCCCCAGCAAGTGGGGAAGACACAAAATCGTCAAGCTCCTTCGAGCCAGGCGCCGATCCGGTCGGCGACCTCTGCCGCCGGACCGACGAAGCGCGACGCCGGAGGCAGCACCTCGAGAAACGCCTTGCCGTAGTCCCGCCCGAGGATCCGGTTGTCGAGGATCGCGACGGCTCCGCGGTCCGTGGAGCGCCGGATGAGCCGCCCGAAGCCCTGCTTGAGTCGCAGCGCCGCCTGCGGCAGCGCCAGCTGGGAGAACGGATCGCGCACCTGGTCCGCCCTTGCCGCGTAGATCGGGTCGGTCGGTACAGGAAACGGAAGCCGGACGATGATCACGCAGCTCAATCGCTCGCCTGGTATGTCGATGCCTTCCCAGAAGCTCGACGTGCCGAGAAGCAGCGGCCGTTCGGCTTCCTCAAACGTCTTGAGCAGCTGGCGGCGCTGGCCGTCGATGCCCTGGCCGAGGATCAGGACCTCGTCAAGGTCGACGCGCTGCTTCAAGGCCGCGTGCACATCGCGAAGCTGGCGATGCGAGGTGAAAAGCGCAAGGGTCCGGCCGCCCGCCCGTCGAGCGACCGCGGCGATGAGCTCCTCGACGGCGGGGTCAAATCCCACGTCCTCAGGCAGGGGAATGTCGGTGGGTAGGCAGACGAGGGCCTGGTGGTAGAAATCGAACGGCGAAGGAAGGATCAGCTCCTCGATCTCGACGCCCAGGCCGACGCGCGAGCTG
>WNFW01007200.1_pt1 | contig 10573 bp, 8 predicted proteins | sample 5400131 | NCBI WGS metagenome assembly WNFW01 (sample SAMN13153362, study PRJNA577476) | soil metagenome | isolation source: 20 cm soil or saprolite under grassland replicate 1 | place: USA:California | collected 2016-06-15
AAACAGATGAACGTCACGCGCCAACTGAAGCAGCTCTTTCCAAACCTGATTTTCGTAGGGAGTGCCTACAGTTACTTGCAAGATTTTCTGCCGTATGTGGCGCAAGCGGCAGTGCGGGAAGGATGGGTCGATACGGTTGGTCTGGGACGAATGGTTTTGACCTACCCGGAAATTCTGTGGGACGCGGCCCGAGGAAACGCCATTCAGCACAGGCGGATTTGCCGAACGTTCAGCGATTGCACGACGGCCCCGCGAAAAGGATTGCCGTCTGGATGCTACCCTCTGGACAGCTACTACAAGATTTCCGAGTTGGCCAAACTATTGAGGACCGCGAAGGCGCAGCAATGACGACGAGCATCGCATCACTTCTTCAAAGGCAGAAGCCGGGCCGCAAGCTTCAGGGAATCGCCGCAGCGCTGCTGCCCTATGCGGCAGACGGTCGCGTGGCTGTCGAAGCCTTTCAGGCGCATCTTCAGGCCACCCATCGGGCAGGTTTGATGAATGCGGTGAACATGGACACCGGCTACGTCAACTATCTGGATGAAGCCGACAAAAAGGGCGTGCTGTGCTGGACAAGAGAGGCGCTGGGAAAGGATGTACCGTTTGTAGGGGGCGCTTACATCGAGGGGCAGGCCGGCGATGTGGTTGAGCTCTACAAAAAGCAGATGAACGCCATCGCCGAATGCGGCGGAATTCCGATTTTGTTTCAGACGGGGCGGCTGCACGGAAAACCGGCGAATGAGAAGGCTGCTGTCTATCAAGCCGCGTGCCAAGGATTCCCTCACGTGCTGGCATTCGAGCTGGGACAAATGTTTGCGCCGAACGGCGAGATTTTTGATGAAGAGACCGTCCGGCGCTTGATGGACATTCCAGAAATCAAAGGAATGAAACATTCTTCACTGGATCGCATCACGGAGTTGCGGCGGCTCGAACTGCGTGATGCCCATCGTCCGGACTTTCGCATTTACACCGGCAATGATCTGGGCATCAACATGATTGAGTACGGCTCGGACTATTTGCTGGGGCTGGCAACATTTGCACCCGATAAATTTGCCGAGCGCGACCGTTTATGGGAGGCAGGAGACCCGAGGTATTACGGTCTCTCAGACGCTTTGCAATATCTGGGGAATGTGGCGTTCCGTGAGCCTGTGCCTGCGTACAAACACTCCGCAGCGATTTTCCTTCACCTGACGGGGCGTATCCCCACGAATCAAACGCATCCGAAGAATCCCACGCGGCCGCCGTGGGAAGCCGAAATGCTGCGTGATTGCGCCCGGCGGCTAGGGCTAGGCTGCCTTGATGCCACGCGGATCGCTGGTAACTGAATCGATTGAAGAAGCACTAGTGGTACGCGGCGACAAAGGCTTTGTACGCGGCTTCGGTGCTTTCCGGTGTAGCGATTTCTGAAAAGATCAAAATGCGATAGCGGAAAGTGACACTCTGGTTGGGTTCCAAGGTGAGGTTCAACTCTTCCTTGCCATTGCTGAAAACTTTCTGGCCGAGAGGATTGGCAGCAAAAAGCCCGTACCCGCGCGCGTGCCAATACGTGGGGAAGCCGGGATTCGAAGGGTGATCGAGAATTGAGATGGTGACTGGCTCATCGCCAACTTTTCCGCTGAGATTGCACCAGCGTCCACGCGTTCCCCAGGCAGCGTCGCCTTTCTTGCCTTCACTGGTCAGATAGACTCCGTTGACGCCTGTGTTGTCGAGCTTGGCCACCGTCGTGGCGCGGCCACTTGCGTCGGTGAACACTTCGGCCTTGTCCGAAGGAGCTTCGAGCGCGCGAACCACGCGAAGACCGAGCATGCCGTCCTTGGCATCGGCAAAAACCACTTTTTCGCCCTGCGCCTGCAGAGTAGTGATGCGATCTACGCTGCGAAAGTTTGGCCCGCCGCGAAATACAAACCGCGTGTGTTCCTTGAGCAAAACCTTCTTGTCATACGTCAACCAATCCGCTTCCACTTCCAACTCGCCGTGGTCCGAGCCTCCCTTTACCGAGACGATGGAGCGCTGCTGGATGGTGCCCATCTTTGGAGCATCTTGCGGCTTGATGGCTTCGGAATTGTTCCAGAAATCAATGCCATTGACGCTTTCGTAGTTGAGCCACAGCCCAGCATGATGCGGATGATCCACACGTTCACCGGGCCGCTGCTCCAGTGGGAAGCCACGAGTGACGATGGTGCCCTTGGCAGTGCGCAAAGGATAGAGGACTGGCTTCGCTAGTTTGGAGGGCCAGATGTAGGAAGTAAACGGCTGGCCGTCGACGGAAATATCGACGCGGTGCTGCTGTTCGTTAACTGTGACGGAGATACGGTCACCGGGTTGCGGGTCGGCGGAGACGAATGACGTCAAAAGCATGGCCGACGCAATCAGGAATAGTGGTGCACTGACAAAGGGGATGCGCATCATTTGTTGTCGTTACCCTCCGCAGCTCAAATTTCTTCCGGCACAACATAAGGCGCGCGATAACTGCCACGCAAGAGGCGGTTCGCTTCGTCATCCCCAATGACCATCTCCTTCGCGGCATCAAAGCGCAAGGCGCGTCCCAGTCGGTACGAGGCGTTGGCCAGATGTACCAGCGTCGTCGAAATGTGTGCTTCCTCAATCGGTGAATGAATGTCCTCGGCGCGCCGGCTGCGAACACAATCAATGAAGTTCGCGTAATGGTCACCCGCCCCTTTGCCGGTTGGGCCAGGTGTGACTTCATCCGTTATCCACGTCTTGTAGGCATCGTATCCGTCCGCGGCGAGATAGCCGTTTGATCCATAGAAGATGTTGCCGACGGTGTTGGTCTTTGCATCTTTTGGCCCGAGAGATGGTGGGCCTGAAGCCTTCTTGCTGGCACCAGCGTTCAATCCCGCAGGGGGCACGCCGCTGGCTCCGTAAGCGCCAGTGCCAATCTCCGCCTCGTGATTGGTGATCCAGTGGCGTACCTCTAGCTCTATCATCTTGCGCTTGCCATCGGGACCATCGAAACAGAACGTGGCGTGGAGGGTATTCGGCGTCTCCTGGTCGTCCTGGAACATGAAGTGTCCACCCATGGCGTTGACCGATGCGGGGAACCGAACGCCCAATCCCGCGCGTGCGATGTCAATTTCGTGGATGGCTTGGTTGCCGACCTCACCGTTACCGGTGTCCCAAATCCAATGCCAGTTGTAGTGAAACCGGTTCTTCGTAAAAGGTTTCATCGGAGCCGGACCTGTCCACAAATCATAATTCACGCCGGCTGGAACAGGTTCCTCGGCAGCGTGCCCAATTGATGGCCGCCACTTATAGCAAAGCGCGCGCGCCAGATAGACGTCGCCGATGGTCCCGTCACTCAGATGCTTCATTGCTTCCAGCATGCCGGGATTGGAGCGCCACTGGCTGCCGTGTTGGCAGATTCGGTTGTACTTCTTCACAGCGCGCACCAACTGCCGGCCTTCAAAGCAGTTATGGGAGCACGGCTTTTCCACGTAGACGTCTTTTCCGGCCTGGCAGGCCCAGATGGCCATAAGCGAGTGCCAATGATTGGGAGTGGCGATGGAAATAGCGTCGATATCCTTGTCCTGAAGCAGCTTCCGAATATCGACATAGGATTTGGGCTTTGGCAATCCTCGCTTCTCGATCTCGTCGAGGCGTTTGCTTGACACACTTTCATCCACATCGCAGAGGGCCGCAATCTCTGTGTTCGGGACCCGCGAGAAGCCGTGGATGTGATCGTTGCCGCGGCCTCGCACTCCGCAGATTGCCACGCGGACTCGATCGTTCGCGCCCAGAATCCGCGCGTAACCGGATGCCGTAACACTCAGCGCCGTTCCCGCGACACCTGCGCCGGTCACTTTCAAAAAGTCTCGGCGCGAGGCTTTTTCTGTAGACATACAACCTCCAAGAAGTCCGATGGGAGTGCAGCAGACCCGTCGGCCAGGACTACTAAGCGACTTCGTCCAATGTGTGGAAACACATCGGTGCTTGCGTCCTCCCAAACGAGCTAATGTTAATCCAAGACGGGGATTTGTGGTGTTGAGACTTCCTAAAGGCATTGTTTAGTAGTATGGATGGCGAGGTGGCTCAGTTATTCCGGTGAGCCGCAAGTCGCAGAACGCGTGGGGAGAAACAAAGGAAATGGCCATTCAGACGTTAAGCCGGGCTGAAAGCTCATTTCAGTTTTTCCAGTTTGACACTCTTCCATTTAGCTTCTATACATAGTTGCGTTTCTGCGTTCTTCTCAACTCACTGCTGGCATTGCAGGCGGCGGTGTCGGTCGCACGTCACGGTGATTTCTTCATCCTTTGGAAGGATTGCTCAAGGAAATACGCGTTAGCACTTGGTCTGTTGAGCGCACGCTCTATGGGAACGACTTCCCTCAAATCACCAAACCGCAAAGACGGTTCGTCGTCCGCTCGCGGCTTAAAAGCCGAGCAGATTCATTCGGAAGTAGAAGACGTGCTTGCTTCGACGCCGTTCATTGACATTCATACGCACTTGTTTTCGCCGGCGTTCGGCAAGATTGGCTTGTGGGGGATCGACGAGCTGCTGACCTATCACTATCTCGAAGCGGAATTCTTCCGTTCCTCGGATACCACGCCGGAGGAATACTGGAAACTCTCAAAAGGGGAACGAGCCGAGGCTATTTGGAAAGCGTTGTTTGTCGAAAACAGCCCCGTTTCCGAGTCCACGCGCGGCATCATTACGGTTTTGCACGCCCTTGGATTGCCGACCGACGCTTCAGGATTGCGCGAGGCGCGGCGCTTCTTCACCGAGCAATCGATTGAGCCGCACATTCGAAGAGTCCTTCAAATGGCCGGCGTGAGTTCCGTGGTGATGACCAACGACCCGCTCGATCCTGATGAGCGAAACGTTTGGATGAATGGCGGCCAGAATCATGTGCAGTTTCACCCGGTTTTGCGGCTGGACCGCATCCTATGGGGCTGGCCAAACCATTGGCAGCAGTTGGCAAGCGAAGGCTACGCCGTGGACGAGAGTGCGTCAGGAAAATCGCTCGCGGAAGTCCGGCGATTTCTGGCCGATTGGCAGAAGCGCATGCGCCCGCTGTACATGGCGGTCTCGCTCACCGATTCGTTTCAATTTCCGGACGAGAGCATCACGGGCAAATTGCTGAGCGAAGCCGTGCTGCCATCTTGCCGCGAATTCGGGCTGCCGATGTCGTTGATGATCGGCGTGCGGCGCCAGGTCAATCCCAGGTTGCGTCTTGCTGGGGACGCCGTGGGCAAGGCGGATCTTCGCGCGCTCGAAAATCTGTGCCGCGGCTTTCCCGACAACCGGTTTTTGGTGAGCGTGCTCAGCCGTGAGAATCAGCACGAGCTTGCTGTCTATGCGCGCAAATTCAATAACTTGATGCCTTTCGGATGCTGGTGGTTCCTGAACAATCCCTCCATCGTGGAGGAAGTCACGCGAGAGCGGATCGAACTGCTGGGAACGAGCTTCATTCCGCAGCATTCCGACGCCCGCGTCCTGGAACAGGTCATCTACAAATGGCACAACACCAGGCGCACGCTCGCTCCTATTCTCGCGAATGCGTATCAGTTGCTTCATGCCGACGGCGCGGAAATCACTCGACAAATGATTCAGAGAGATGTGACCCGGCTTTTCCGCACGAATTTCGAGAAGTGGACGGGTCTGCGCGCAGGTTAGTCGCTAGGGTCGAAAACAGAAAGCAAGCTGGCTTTGGAATCGTCCGCTTTCAGAGACAAGTCGAAAACGATCACTTTTGCTCGAGTAGTGCCTCCCGGAGAAAATTCGCGATGGACTCCGTCAGCTTGCGTGGACTATCGGTGCGAACCATCGCCAGCGCCAGCTCTCTTGTCAAGCGGCGACCCTCGACGCGAAATTTTTGAAAGAAGTGCGAACGCCCGCGCAAGGCGTGCTCGGGGAGGATCGAATAGCCAAAGCCTGATTCTACGAGCCGCTTGATGGCTTCGGTATCATCTGCTTCCATCTGGGCCTTTGGCTGAACGCCGATCTCTTTGAAGAATCCATCGATGACCCGCCGCACGTTGCTACGCTTTGGATAAAGAAGAAATGGCACGTTTTCCAGTTCCGCGGGCCGCAAGGAACCAATATGACTGGTGGCTGTTTTCTTCATCGAAGGGCGTATGATGAGGAGTTCTTCATCGAAGAGCGGGATGATCTGGAGATTGTCTTCGGGGACGGGGAGCGAGATGAGCGCTAGGTCAAAACGACGATCGAGGAGACCGGCGACCATTTCCTCCGTCACCCCTACGGTGATACGAATCTCGGCTTGGGGAAAGCGGGCGCGCAATTGCCGGAGTGGACGGCCAAGCTGGTAAATAAGCGTGGTGACCCCGGTCGCGAAATGAAAAGGGCGCATATCCTTGGTTACGTCGTTTTCAAACTCCTGCTGGATATGCCCCATCAGCTTAACGACTTCCTTGGCGCGTTCCGCAAGCCGCAGGGCCGCGGGAGTGGGGATCAGCCGCTTCCCCCGGCGAACGAACAGTTCGGTGTGAAGTTCGTCGGCGAGATTGTGAAGCTGGAGGCTCACGGCGCCCGGAGACAAATGGATTTTTTCAGCCGCCCGGGTCATGCTGGGCGAATCCATGACCGCGAGGAAGAGTTCCAGTTGATGAACGTCCATTTGCACTCTCCGAGAAAGGCGCACATTCCGTTGCAGGCGAGCGCCCGCGCCTGGTTTATGATAAACGGGAAGCTGAATCCAAAGATGGCGTGGCGATTCTACACTGCCTGGAAGCGCTCGCGTCAAATTTGCAGCTTGCGCACGGAAAATATCAGCGTCAGGTATTTTGAATAATAAAACACAGATGCCAGTTTTTAAAATGAAAGGTTCTTGTTAGAATTCCACCGCGTTTTCTCTACTGCCTGGCCCGCGGCGGCAGACGGGAGGACGAAAGTTGAGCTTCCTCCTGACAGCAAGATGCTTTCTTTGAGACCCGCATGAGAATTATCCGATACGAAGATCCCTCCGGAAGAATTCACTATGCCGCTCAGGAGCAAGGCGATTCTTATTTGCGTGTCGAGGGCGAGTTGTTTGATGGATTTGGGGTGACGAGCGAGCCCGCTGCGATACGAAGAATACTGGCTCCCGTGATCCCTGTAATGATCTGGTGCATCGGTCAAAACTACCGCCGCCATGCCGATGAAGTCGGGATGGTCGTGGCCGAGTATCCCGTGGTGTTCGCCAAGGGCACGAACACGATTCAGGATCCGGAAGTGGCGATTCAACTTCCCACGGGCGCCGGAAGCAGCCAAGTTGATTACGAAGGAGAACTTGTCGCCGTCATCGGTAGAAAGTGCAAGGACGTTTCCCGCGAACGGGCGCTTGATTACGTGGCCGGCTACACCTGCGGAAACGATGTCAGCGCACGCGACTGGCAATTGAAGATGGGAGGGAGCCAGTGGTGTCGCGGGAAGAGTTTTGACACGTTTGCGCCGATCGGTCCCTGCCTGGTGACTTCGGGCTCCATCGGTGATCCCGGAAAGCTGCAGATTCAGACCACTGTCAACGGGAGAATTATGCAGGACGCCAATACGCGCGACATGATTCATGATGTTCCTGCGCTGATCGCCTTCCTGAGTCAAAGCACGACGCTTCTCCCCGGCACGCTGATTTTCACTGGTACGCCCAGCGGCGTTGGCATGGCGCAGGATCCACCGCTGTGGCTCAAGGGCGGCGATGAGGTGAGCATCACGATTCAAGAGATTGGTACTTTGACGAACCGCGTTTGTGGTGAGGTGCGCTGATGTCCTCGGTGCTGCAAAGCGGGGCAGGCGTGTTTGCCCGCGGAAAACGGTGAAATCCCGGCACAAGGTGATTTTATTCCGTGGAAGAAGGGAGTCTCGCTCTGAGAGAAAGTCAGAGGCAATCGAACGGGTTTCGGCTTGACGGCAACAGCAAACGAGGCTGCCGTAGAAATCGCCGAAGGTGGAGACAGCGCTACGGCTCATGGGTGCGACGTTTCGAATCAGCAATGCGTGACAAGAATGTTCCGGGAACTGGCCGGCAAGAAGCCCATCAATGTTCTTGTGAACAGCGCAGGCATTTCCCACATCGGCAACCTCGAAGCCACCACGGAGGCGGACTTCGAACGAATTTTCCGCGTGAATGTGAAAGGCATTTACAACTGCATGTACGCGGCGATCGACAGCATGAAAGCAAACGGTGGCGGAGTTATTTTGAATATGGCCTCCATCGCGGCAACGGCCGGCCTCGCCGACCGCTTCGCTTACTCCATGAGCAAAGGCGCGGTCGTGTCCATGACGTATTCCGTGGCGAGAGATTATCTGCCGCACAAGATTCGGTGCAATTGTATTTCCCCGGCGCGCGTTCACACGGCATTCGTGGATGGTTATTTGAAGAAGAATTATCCTGGGCGCGAAAAGGAAATGTTTCGAGCTCTTTCCGAGAAGCAGCCGATCGGGCGGATGGCTGACCCCAAAGAAGTGGCCGCGCTGGCTCTGTTTTTGTGTTCCGACGAGGCCAGTTTCATAACCGGCACGGATTATCCGATCGATGGCGGATTTTTTAATCTCCACGGATGAACAATACAGTTCGATTCACACCAGCACGATGTTGATTGTGTGCCGTCAAAGCAAGCGCGCGGTCCCGACGGACCCGCGCAGCTCAGCTCGAATGCCCCAAAAGCGAGGAGATGGCTCGGGCTGCCTTTTTTGTAGCTGAGGCATAGGCTTGAATACGGTCGCGGCTGATTCGGGTAATGGGCCCCGAGACGCTGATGGCGGCCGCAACTTTTGCACTCTCGTCCAGAATCGGAGCGGCGACGCAACGTGCGCCCATATCCGTCTCCTGATCATCGATGGCGTAGCCTAGTTGCACAACACGCATGAGCTCCTTTTTGAAGCGCGCGAAGTTGGGAATGGTGCGCGGAGTGGCACGTTCAAAGGTGAGCATAGGCAATAACTCCTCGCGGTGTTCGGCGGGAAGAAAGGCGAGGAGGGCCTTGCCAAGTGCGGTGCAGTTGAGCGGCCGGTGCATTCCCGGCTGTGAAGCCATGCGAAAGGAATGGGGGCTTTCGATCACATCGACATAGAGCACCTCATGTCCATCCAAAACGCCGACGTTTACTGTTTCCTTCGTTTGGTTAGACAGAGCGACAGCCACGGGCCGGCTGACCTTGCGCAAGGTCGCATGGTAGGAAATGCCGGCGCCGAGCCGCGCCAATTTGGGTCCGACGACGTATGCACCCGCCTCGTCGCGGAGGAGATAGCCCTCGTTTTCCAGGTGAGCAACGAATCGGTAGGCAGTGCTCTTGTTGACGCTGGTCTGCTCGGCGATTTCGCGGAGCTGAAGGCCCGTGGGAGACCCGTCGAGGGCCTCCAGGATGCGCAATACCTTGCCAACCACGCCGACCGGCGCCGATTTGGACTCCCGCGCCCTAATCATTGGTAATTGGCTCCTTCCGTCCAGGTAGCGGCCCCCCGGAAAAAATGATGCGGACATTTTACATGAAGAAACGTTCAGTTTTTCAATATTTGAAATATAGATTTTTAATATTGAATTTAACGATGCGGCCTGCTAAAAACCTGCCGTTTCGAATTCACGCCACCGGTTCACGGGTCCCTGGGGTGGTCCGCCGGAGGTAGGAATTCCCATCGACGATCGACGAAAGCGAGATTCAGGCAGGGGGTGAGTATGCGAGGGGTGATGAGGGCTGCGATTCTTGGGTTTATGTTGTTTGTGACCGCCGCGGTGGTTCACGCGCAAACTGCCGTCGGTGAAGTGAACGGGACAGTTTCAGACAAGTCAGGAGCCATTGTTGCAGGTGCCACCATCAAGCTGACTAACCAAGCGACGGGAATCGTGGACAAAGCCACAACGAATTCCGACGGACATTTTGTCTTCATCAACGTCAAGCCCGGTCAATATGTCCTGGAGGCCGAATCGTCCGGGTTCAAATCAACGCGAGTCTCTCCGTTCACTGTAGGTGTCAATCAGACGGTCACGCAGACTGTAAGACTTGAGCTGGGCGCAATTACGGAAACGGTAACGGTCAGCGCAGAAGCTGTGATGCTCGAAAGATCATCAAGTGAACTCGGCACGGTCATTTCGGAGCAGGCTATTAGCAATATTCCTCTGAATGGCAGAAACTTCACACAGCTCCTGACTCTCACTCCCGGTGTTACGCCGGTTTCCACGTCTCAGAATAAGAGCATTGGCGGAGTGGAAGGAAATGTGGGGATTCCCAATTCCGGCTTTGCTGACCCTTCTATACACGGGCAGCAAAATCGCTCCAAGCTGTACTTCTACGACGGAATCATCAATACCAACATTCGTGGCCCAACGTATGTCGTCGTTCCCAACTTGGACTTGATTCAGGAATTTAAGGTTGTGGGCCAGGATTCCAAGGCGGAGTATGGCGGCGCAACCGGAGGCGTTGTGGACATGGTCTCTAGATCTGGAACCAATGCCTTCCACGGCTCGCTCTTTGAGTACGTACGCAACGATGCATTTGATGCCCGCGACTCATTAAATGATTTTGACCCGCTCACCCATACTGCCTCAGTGCCGCTCCCCTTCCGGCAAAACCAATTTGGAGGATCCTTGGGCGGACCGATTATCAAAAACAAGACTTTT
>WNFW01003766.1_pt1 | contig 10572 bp, 10 predicted proteins | sample 5400131 | NCBI WGS metagenome assembly WNFW01 (sample SAMN13153362, study PRJNA577476) | soil metagenome | isolation source: 20 cm soil or saprolite under grassland replicate 1 | place: USA:California | collected 2016-06-15
GGTCCCACTGCACGTACGAGCCGAGCCCCACCGGGCAGCCGAGGGCGACCACCTCGAAGATGCCGCCCAGCGTGTCGCCCTCGGTCTTTGCCGCGTCGATGGCCGCGATCATCGCCGCCTCGGCGGCCGGGTCGGCGCAGCGCACCTCGGACGCCTCGGCGCGCCGCCGGATCTCCTCCCAGGAGAGGTCCAGGTCGGCCGCGATCCGGACGGGGCCGAGCTCGGTCACGTGCGAGAGGATCGTCACGGCGAACTCGGCGAGCAGGCGCTTGGCCACGCCGGCCACGGCGACCCGCGCGGTCGTCTCCCGCGCGCTCGAGCGCTCGAGGACGTTCCGGATGTCACGGTGGCCGTACTTCATCGCGCCCGCCAGGTCGGCGTGGCCGGGCCTCGGCCGCGTGACCTGCTTGGCGGCCGCGCCGGGCTCCGGGGCGCCAACCGCCATCGTGGACTTCCAGTTCTCCCAGTCGCGGTTGGCGATCTGCAGGGTGATGGGACTGCCGAGGGTGGCGCCCCAGCGGACGCCGCCGAGGATGCGGACCTGGTCACGCTCGATCTTCATGCGCCCGCCCCGTCCGTAGCCGCGCTGGCGGCGCGCCAGGTCCTCGTTGATATCGCTTTCGGCGAGCGGCAGCCCCGCCGGGACGCCGTCGATGACGGCGACCAGGGCCTCACCGTGGGACTCGCCCGCGGTGAGGAAGCGGAGACCTCCGGCCATTACTTCTGCGGCGGCGCCGGCGGCGTCTGGGCCAGGTCCAGCTTCAGGACGTACGGCGTGATGAAGACCACCATCTCGCGGTTCGGGTCGGTCGTCCTCGACGTCGACCTGAAGAAGAAGCCGATGATGGGGATGTTGCCGAGGAACGGCACCTTCTGGACGTTCTCCGTCACCTGCCGCTGACGGATCCCGCCGATGGCGAGGGTCTCGCCCTCTTTGACGACCACCTGGGTCGTCGCGGTCCGCCGGTTGATGCTCGGCACGTCGCCGCCCGTGGTGGTGACGAGCGCGCCCACCGAGTTGTTCTGCACGTTCACGACCATCTTCACCCGGGTGATGTCCCCGGGCTCACGGATGACCGTCGGCGTCACGTCGAGGCTCAGGAGCGCTTCCTTGAACTGGACCTGGGTGCCGGCGGAGCTCACGGTGGCGTACGGGATCTCGCTGCCGAGCGTGATGATGGCCTTGGCGTTCTCCACCGTCACGACCTCGGGCTTCGCCAGCGACGTGGTCTTGTTCTGCGCCTCCAGCGCGTCCAGGACGAGGTTGATGTTGATCTTCCGGCTCAGGAACCCGAAGGCGATGCCGGCCGGCGTGCCGAAGGAGCCGGCGCTGATCGGGAAGTTGACGATGTTGCCGCCTTGCGGCAGCCCGGTCAAGGCGCTGATGGGCAGGAAGTTCCCGAGCGTCAGCCCCGGGTTGTTGCTGGGCTGGGAGAAGAAGACGGGCGGGATGCCCGTGCCCGATGGGGCGATAGTACCGCCAGTGCGCGTCTGCCCCGAAACGCCCTGACCGACCAGCACGTCACCGCCGGTGCCGAGCCGGCGCACCGCCCCGCCGCCCCATGAGACGCCGAGGGCGAAGAAGTCGGTGCGGTTCAGCTCGTTCATTCGCGCCTCGATCTTCACCTGCGGCAGCGGCACATCGAGCTTCTCGCGAATGAGCTTCTTGATCCGCTCGATCTGCGCCTCGTAGTGGCGGATGAAGATCGAGTTCGTGGGAGTGTGCGCCATGATCGTGATGCCCTTGGCCAGCACCTCGGCCGTCGGCGTCGGGGCCGGGGCGCCCGGCGCGGGCGGGGGCGCCGTGCCGTAGAGCGCCGAGAAGGGCGGCATGGCGATCGGGGGCGGCCCCCCGGGCGCGCCGGGCGGGGGGGTGACGGCACCCGTCAGCCCGAGGATCCCCTGGAGCGTCTTCGCCAGCTCCACGGGGTCGGCGTAGGCCAGACGGATCGTCTCTTCCTTCAGGGGGCCGCGGGCCTGCGCCTCGGCCAGCGCGAACTCGGCCGCGCGCTGCTTGTCGATCGCCTCCTGCTCCTTGATCTTCGCCTCGGCGGCCTTTGTGCGGATGTCGTTCTCGGCCTTGAGCTTCGACTCCTCGACGCGCAGCTGCGCCTCGCGCTCCTTGATGAGCTGTTCGGTCGACACGATGCGGATCACGCCGTCCTTGACGACCCGCTGGAGCCCCTTCGTGTCGAGCACGGTCTGGAACGCGAGGTCCCAGGGGACGTTGCGCAGCGTGATCGACATCTTGCCCTTGACGTCCTCGCCGATGACGATGTTCTTTCCGCTCTCGGCCGCGAGGATGCGGAGGAGGTTGACGACGTCCGCGTCCTTGAAGTCGAACGAGATGAGGTGGGACCCGTTCGCCGGCGCCGGCGCCGGCGTGGGCTGCGCCGGTTGCGCGGCTTGGGCGACGCGGGCCGACGCAGACTCGGCTTCGGGCGCGCCTTTCGTGGGCTCTGGGGCGGGCGCGGGCGCGGGCGCCGGCGCCGCGGCGGCTTCCTTCGGGGGCAGCGTCGGGGCGGCGGCCGTGACCGGCGCCGTCGGGATGACGATCGCGAGCCCGTCGTCCTCCTCGCGGATGGCGTAGCCGATGCTCCTGGTCAGCTCGAAGACCACACGCGCCACACCCTTCCGGTACTGGCTGCCGCGGATCTGCTTGACGGGGTCGGTCCCGACGGGCAGCGGCGTCTTGCGCCAGGCGTAGACCGTGTTGTCGAGGTCGATAACGAGCCGGCTGGGACTGTCGATCAGCTCCGCGCGGTACTGCGGCTCCCGCGACGTCTTGACGTGGACGGTGACCGAGTCGGGCTGCGAGGTCACCGTCACGTCACTCAGGACGGTGGGCGTCGTCTGTGCCTCGGACGACACCGGCGCCAGCAGTGCCCAGGTCAGGCCAACCGCGACCAGCACGATGGGGATCCGTCGTCGCATTTTCATTTAATTTGTCGCCAGTTTGAGTACCACGCGGTTTGAGGGCGCGCCGGGCTTCGGCGTCATTTGGAACACCACGCTGTCGGAGCCGATCTCCAGCAGGCGGCCATCCCCGAGCGTGTCCCCGGGTCTGAGGATGTATCCGAGGCCTTCAGGGGTCTCGACCAGCGCGAGGGTCGCGCTGGAGCTCCGCACGATGCCCGTGAGCTTGGCGGCGCCAAGCGATGAGGCCACCACGCCGTCTTTGACATCGAGCGTCTCAAACGGGTCGCGCCGTCCCTTGATCTCGTACTTCGGGATGTCCGGGCCGGTCACATCGGGAATGGCGGGCGCTGCGGGCGGCCTGAGCGCCGTGGCGGGGTCGGTGGGCGCCGGCGCCGGCGCGGCGACGGGTGGCTTGGGCATCGCCGGGGGCGCGGGCTCCGGCGAGCCGCCGCAGGCGGCGAGCGCGCCCGTGAGACCGGCGAGCAGGAGCGACCGCGCGGCCGTCACTTGGGCGCCACCGGCGGCTTCGGCGAGCCGACCGGCCGGTACTGGTACGTCGCGAGTGTCAGCTCGGCCCGCACCGCGCGACCCGGACGGTTGGTGGACGCGAGCCGCATCTCCCTGAGCGTCACAACCCTCGGCAGCCGCGCCAGCCGCTCGAGGAACTCGCCGAGCTGGTGGTAGGAGGCTTCCGCGTTCACCGCGATCGGGATCTCGACGTAATAGTCCTTGACCTGGCCCTCGCGCGGCTGGAAGAGCGCCACGCCGAGCCCGGCCTGCGTCCCCGCGTCGTGGAGCGAGCGGTAGAGGGTCGGCAGCTCCCGCTCGCTCGGGAGCCGGTCCTTCAGGATCGCGACCTTCACCTCGAGTTCGGCCATCTCGCGCCGGGTGCGCGCGAGGTCGGCGACCAGCGCCCGGGCCTTCACGACCTCATCGCCGAGCGAGGCGTTCTGCGCGCGGAGCTGCGCCAGCTTCGTGTCGAGCGGTGAGAGCAGGAGGAAGTACGACGCCGCGCCGATGATCACGAGGCCGAAGATGCCGAGGACGATCTTCTGGGGCTTGGGGGCGTTGACGATCGGATCGAAAAGGGGCGGGAGTGCCATGCTAGCCCTCGAAGCGGCAGGTGACCTCGAAGGTCACCAAGGGAGACGGCCGGGCCAAGTCGCGCCGGGACACCACGATGTCGACCTCCTTGAACTTGCCGGAGTTGCGCAGGTTCTGCATGAAGTCGGCCACAGCGGTCGTGGAGAACGCCGAGCCGGACACCTTGAGGACCAGGTTCCGATCCTCGATGCCCGTGATCCAGAGGTCTTTCGGCACCATGCTGGCGAAGGTGTCGACGAGCACGATCGTCCGCGCCTGCCCCTTCGTGAGCTCCTGGAGCACGGCGAGCCGCTTGCGCAGGTCCTCGGTCTGCTCCTTCACCTGGGCGCCCTGACCGAGCGTCGCCTTGAGCTGCGTGAGCTCCCGGGTCTTCTTGTCGATCTCCTCGGTCAGCACCGACTCCTCGCTGGAGAGCACCCACCACCAGACGCCGATGCCGCCGGCCGCGACCAGGTAGACGATGAGGAAGAGCCACCCGAGATTGAAGGCCGGAAGGGCGGGCAGCGCAAAGCCGGCCCCCCGGCGCTTCGCCTCGGGCGCGAGGTTGATCCGGATCATTTCGCCTTGTCTCCCGGCCGCCGGAGCGCGAGACCCACCGCGACCGCCAGCGCCGGGCCTGCGGCGTTGACGTCCTCGGTGTACTGCGGGTCCACCTCGATCCGCTCGAACGGCCGCGCGAGCTCGACCGGGATGCCCCAGTTCGACGACAGGTAGTCGTTCAGGCCCGGGAGCAGAGAGCACCCGCCCGCGAGCACGATCCTTCCGATCCGCTCCGACTCCGCGGTGGAGGCGAAGTAGTCGAAGGTCCGCTGCACCTCGAGGGAGAGCTCGCGCGACACCGCCTCGAGCGCGGGGACGACCGCCTCCCACCGGACGCCGACGTCGCGGCCGAGCTTGGCCGCCTCCGCCTGCTCGAAAGGGACCTTCAGCTGCTGCGCGATGGCCTGGGTGTAGTTGTTGCCGCCGAACGGAATGTCGCGCGCGAAGATCGTCGAGCCGCCGCGCACGACGTTGGTCTTCATGAACGACGCGCCGATGTCGATGAGAGCGACGGCCTCGTGCCGGTCATCGGGGTAGTTGAGCTCGAACTGGTTGCCGAGCGCGAAGCTGTCCACGTCCACGATCGACGGCCGGAGCCCCGCCTGCTCCACCACCGCCGCGTACTCGAGGACCTTCGACTTCTTCACCGCGACGAGGATGAGGTCGAGCAGGCTGTCGTGCTGGCCGACGCCGTGATAGTCGAGGAAGACTTCGTCGATGGCGAACGGAATGTGGTGCTCGGCCTCGAGCTGGACCACGTCGTGCACTTCTCTGGGAGGCACTTCGGGGATCTGGATCTTCTTGATGATGAGCTCGCGACCGCAGATCGCGATCACGGTCTCCTTCCCGCTGACGCCGGCCTTCGCAACTGCGCTCCGAATGGCGTTCGCCACCGTTCCAGAATCCTTGATGGAACCGTCGGCGATGGCGTCGGGCGGCAGCGGCGCGATTCCGAGCGCCTCGATCCGGTACGTGCCACCCGTTTCCTTGAGCTTGAGCGCCTTAACGGCACTCGATCCGATGTCGAGCCCGAAGACATCCGAAGCCTTGCGGAAAAACGCCATGTTTAAACGCCTTTCTCCCTCGTAGTTAAGTAGTATAGGCGCCGCGCGTCGGGGGGCCAATATTTTCCCACGCACTATATTTGGCGCCGAGACCCTACCTCGCCCCCAGGGGTGGAATGAGCCCGCCGGTCCACTACGGACGAACGACCAGTGTAGCGCAACGGGCCTCAGCGCTCGCGCCAGTTCGACATCGCGTGGAGGGCCCGAACGCCCGCCGACGGCCCGCCCGGCAAGCGGCGCCGCCTGACGACAACCTCGACTGTCCGCACGGCGGCACTGGTCGAGCCCGTGGATCGCAGGACGACGACCCCGTTGGCGTCGCGCGCGGCATCCGCGTCGGGCGGCTGGCCGGTCAGCGCGGCATCGGCCGCCTCGGCGTCGTTGCGGATCACGACCGTGTAGGTCCCCGCCGGGTGCTCGAGCCCCGGGAGCGCCGCGGCGGGGAGGCCCGGCAGCACGACCCACGGATCGCGGGCGCTGGCGCCCTCGAGGAGCGCGCTCCATGAATCCTCCGCGTCGGTGGCCGCGACGAGCGCGGCGTAGCCGATCTCGAGCCCCGCCTCGGCGAGCCAGCGGGCGCGCGCGCCGTCGGCGAGGTTCCGCGCGATGGCAGGCTCGAGCGCGCTCACGGAGAGGAGGGCGAGTGCGAGGCCGCTCAGCGTCATGAGGACGATCAGCGACAGGATCAGGGCGATGCCGCGCTGGTCCCGGTGCAGGATCACGGCCGCGGGGCGAGCACGGTCGCGAGCTCGACGCGGCGCTCGCCGCCCGACGCCTCACGGTAGGACACTGCCACGCGCACCGTCTTGCACGTCACGGTCGTCGGGGCCGCCTCGGCGCAGCCAGGGCCTCCCCGATCGGCCACCGTCGTCTCCCGCCGGAATCCTTCGGCGTCGGCGATCGTTCTGTAGTCCTCGCGCGTGGTCCCCGGAGCGAGCTGCGGATCGTCCCAGTCCGCTAGCCCGACGCTCCGGAGGCGCTCGAGGCGTGCCTCGCCGAGGAGCACGGCGGCCGTCTCGGCGCGGCCCCGGTCGACGCTGACCGTGGCGTACTGGAGGCCCGTGACGATGGCCACGAGCCCAACCGACAGCACACACGTCGCGACCAGGACCTCGGCGAGCGAGACGCCACGCGCGTCGGTCATTGGTACCGGGGTCCGCGAGGCCGGCGCGCACCGTGGGTGGCCTGAGCCAGGCGCGCGTCGGTCATTGGTAGCGGGGTCCGCGAGGCCGGCGTGCACCGTGGGTGGCCTGAGCCAGGCGCGCGTCGGTCATTGGTAGCGGGGTCCGCGAGGCCGGCGTGCACCGTGGGTGGCCTGAGCCAGGCGCGCGTCGCTCATCGCACGCTCACGCGGCCCGAGGCCGCGACGACCACGCGCCGCGTGCGGCCGCTGGCCGGGTCCGTGACCGCGTAGTTTCCGGCGGGCGTCGCCGCGCCGAGGTGGCTCCACACCACTTCTGGCCCCGCATCGCTCACGAGCGCGCCGCCCGCGAGCCGGATCGCCTGCGCACCGGGCGCGGCGAGGGGGACGCCGCTGCACGCGGCGCCGCTCGCGCGACCGAAGCGCACGACGCCGCGGGCGACGGAGACACAGACCGGGGCGTTGAGGGCGATCGCGAGCAGCCGTCCGTGACCGACGGCGGAGGCCAGCTCCGTGGCCGCGGCCCGCAGCGTCGCCTCGCGCCAGTAGCCGATCAGCGACGGCACCGCGAGCCAGCAGAGGACCGTGAGCACCGAGAGCGCGACGACGAGCTCGAGGAGCCCGAAGCCCCGCGCGTCTAGCCGCCGAATCCCCGCAGGTACCACGCCACCACCCTCTCGCCCCAGAGCAGGCCGGTGGCACCACCAAGTGCAAGGAAGGGACCAAAGGGGATCGGGTCCTTGCGACCGCGGAGGCCGGTCGCGAGCAGGGTGATCGCCAGGACGCCGCCCAGGGTGACCGCGACGAACAGGGTGAATAGCAGGACCTTCCAACCAAGAAATGCGCCAAGCATCGCGCCGAGTTTCATGTCGCCTCCGCCCATCCCCCGGGGCTGGACCAGGATGATCGCGAAGAAGACTCCGCCGCCTACGGCCGCGCCGATCACGGCGTCGAGCCACACCCCGGTGCCCACGCCGATGAGCACCCCCGCCACGATTCCGGGCAGCGTGATCGCGTCGGGGATGATCTGGTGCTCGAGGTCGATCGCGGCGATCGCGATGAGCGTGGCGAGCAGCGCCGAGGCGACGACGAAGCGCCCGGTGGGGCCGAACGCGAGCCAGGCACCGAGGAAGGCGATGCCGGTGAGCAACTCGACGGCCGGATAGCGCCACGAGATCGCGACCGCGCAGGCCCGACACCGCCCGCGCAGCGCCAGGAACGAGAGCACGGGAACGTTGTCGTACCAGGCGATCGCGGCGCCACAGGCCGGGCACGCCGAGGCCGGCCGCCAGAGGCTGCGCCGCTCCGGTAGGCGCGCGATCACGACGTTCAGGAAGCTGCCGATCACGAGCCCGAACAGGAGGACGGCGGCGGACGCCGCGCCCGGCGCGGCCTCGACGAGCGGCGCCTCCACGGCCCTACCAGGTCTCGATCGCCCACGGGCTGGCGCGGCTGGCCATCACCGGGTCGAGCATCCGGAGGATGCCGAGCGCCGTGCGGGCGGCGTCGTGCTGCCCCATCTCGCTGAAGAATCGGACCAGCCCGGACCACGGATGCGCCATGTCCCACTTGATCCCGATCGCGCGCCTGAGGTACGGCAGGGACTCCGCCGGGTGGCCCGTGTCGCCGATGGCGTAGCCGAGATTGGTGTTGACGAAGGGACTGTTGGGGTTGATCTTCTCGGCGCGCCTGAGCACGTCGAGCGCCTCGCCGGGCCGGCCGAGGGACATCAGCGTCGCGCCCATGTTCGTGAGCGCGTCCGCGTCGTTCGGGTGGCGTTTCAGGTACTTCTCGTACGATGCGGCCGCCTCCTTGTACTCTCCCTTCATCGCGTGAATGTAGCCGAGGTGGTGATAGGCCTTCACGTTATCGGGTCGGATCACCAGCGTGCGCTCGAAGTGTTGGAGGGCCTCCTCGGCCAGACCACGGTTGCCGAGGTAAGCACCGAGGTTCCCGTGACAGATCGAGCAGTCCGGCTCGGAGTCGACCGCGTATCGCCAGAGTGTGTCGGTGTTGCGCCAGACCTGGGCCTGCTGGAACGAGAGCCCGGCGAGTCCGATGCCCGCCACGAGGCCCGTCACCGCGAGCGCCCGCACGAGACTCGGACGGAACGCGCCGGCCGCGGCCTCGCGCGCAAAGACGCCGGCGGCGCCGCCGAGGAGCAGCGAGAGCGCGATCGCGGGCAGATAGCTGTATCGGTCGTGGGTCAGCTGGTGCCCCGAGTGGATGAGGCCGATGACTGGCCCGAGGGCGACCACGTAACACGCCCACACCGTGAGCCCGGCCGGCCAGCGCCGACGGAGGGCGAGGACGGTCACCGTGATCAGCGTCACGGCGAGAGCCGGTATCAGGAAGCGCGGCGCGAGCGGGTTGACCCTCACGGGAAGCTCGTAGAGGGGCGAGAGCTGGAGCGGCAGGACGGTCTTCTCCGCGTAGAACCAGAGGCTGTTGAACATCATGCCGATCCGCGCGCTGAGCGGATAGCGTTCCAGCGGCGTGATGAAATGGTTCACGTTCTGCGCGTAGTAGGTGACGGCCGCGCCGGCGCCGCCCAGGACGGCGAAGGGGATCTTCTCGAGCAAGGTCCGCCGGTCGAATCGCCGCAGCGGATAGATGTCGAGCAGGATCAGCATCGCGGGAAGCACCATCACGCTCGCCTTCGAGGCCAGGGCGAGGAGGTAGAGGCCAGAGGCTCCGACCAAGAGCCAGCGGCGCCGGCGGCCGGTCGCGTCCGACATCTTGAGATACGCGAGAAGCGTGAGAAAGAGGAAGAGCCCCGAGAGCACGTCGCGGCGCTCCGTCGCCCAGGCGACCGACTCGGCGCGGAGGGGATGGAGCACGAAGAAAAGGGTTCCCGCGACGGCCCCGACACGGAGCGGCGCGCCGGCGAGGGGCGTGGCCTTCTGGAGGATGCGGAGCGCCACAAGGTAGAGGGCCGCCGCGCCCGCGGCGTGCACGAGCAGGCTCGTCAAATGGTAACCCATGGGGTTCATGCCCCACAGCACGTAGTCGAGGCCGAACGTCATCCACGTGAGCGGGATGTAGTGGCCCAGCAACACGGTCGTGAAGAAGTACCTGAACTGGGCCATCCCGAGCCCCCGGTACGCGGGATTCTGGTACAGGTTCAACTGGTCGTCCCACTCGACGAAGTCGTTCCAGAGGACGGGAGAGAACACGACGAGGGTGACCAGCGAGAGCGCGAGCGGGATTCCCCAGACGGTGAGCGTGTGGCTCACCAGCCGGCTCAGGGTCGGCACGAGCGGATGCCCGGCCGTCCGTGACTCCGGCGCCGCCACGACGACGCTTTCCATTCTCGACCTCACGTCCTTCTCACCTCTGGCAGAGACGGCATTCGGATCCCGAGGACCTCGTAGCAAACCAGACGGGGGAGGGTCGGCCCTCCCCCGTCAGGTGGAACGGCTGCTCGGGCGTTACGGCAGCGAGACGGTCGCGCCGTCGCCGACCGCGGAGATGTTGAAGGTTCCCGCGCCCGTGCTCGCCGTGTACGCGTACGTGCCCGTCGGCGTCCAGCCGGACGGCACGCTCGGCGTGCTCGCCAGGAACGGTCCGGCCGTCTGGCTCTGGCCGTTGGTCACGACCACCGTGAGCTGCGTGAGCGCCGTGGGGGTATTGCCCATGTGGGCGGAATAGATCGACACCGCGGAGGCGATAGCCCGGGCGTCGGCCTGGGCCTTGGCGATCCGCGCCCGCGCCTGCACGTTGGCGTAGAGCGGGATGGCGATGGCCGCCAGGATGCCGATGATCGCCACGACGATCATCAGCTCGATCAAGGTGAAGCCTCGC
>WNFW01005374.1_pt1 | contig 10572 bp, 10 predicted proteins | sample 5400131 | NCBI WGS metagenome assembly WNFW01 (sample SAMN13153362, study PRJNA577476) | soil metagenome | isolation source: 20 cm soil or saprolite under grassland replicate 1 | place: USA:California | collected 2016-06-15
CTGGGCCCGCAACCGCACGAGGTCATCGACCAGACCGACGACGAACATCACCGCGGCGCTGAGTCCGATGCCAAGCGCCGGGCGCGTGCTGACGGTGTCAGCTCGGATGCCGCTGCCCATGATCAACATGGCGGTCAGCAGCCCGGCAATGCTCGCTGCGACGATCGCCACGCCGCCCAGTAGGGCCGTGGGCCGCTTGTGCCACCGGTCGGACTTTGGCGTGGCCACGGCCCCGACGCGAAATGCCAGCCTTCGAGCCAGCGGCGTGCAGGCGAGCGCCGCGACGGCGGACGCTCCGATGAGAACCCCGGTTCCAATCGGTGTCATGTTCGAGGCCACGCTGTGACGGCTTCCACGAAACCTGAGGGAGACGAGTCGCCCTTCAGCTCACGACGCAAGGATTCCACGCGCATCTCCCCTAGAGGTGCACAAACTGCGCGCCGCCCGGCCGCAACAATCGCGCCTGACCGGCCGGCTACACGGCCCTGTCTGTCTTACGGGAGCACTACCACCCACCGCCTGCTGTCGGACAACCACTGCGGACCCGCACACCTTCGACTACCAAACCCGCCGCAAACCCGACCAGCCGGACGCTTCCCCCGCTCAAGGGCGCACGGTAGCGGTCCGTGAGACGGGGGCTGAATATACCCCCCCGAAGCGATCCCGCTAGACCGATAAAAGTGTGATGGCGGTCACGCAGCAAGCTGTGGTAGGGCTGCGACAGTTACGGGACGATCGCGTCGAAAACGCGCGCCGACCGGCCTTGACAGCCTCCAATTCGTCAGCGTGATGACTATCACGCCACCCGCCCGGCGTGACGCGCACCTTTTCATTAAGTAACGCGCCCCATTACCACCTCCCTAGCGCCCAGGGCCACCTGCTACGCGGAGGAGTTATGAAGCGCCTGCTGCTCCTTCTCATCACCCTCGGCGCCGCTGCCACAGCGGCCTGTAACCTCACCAGCGCGACCTTCACGCTCGAGTGCGCCGCGCCCGACTCGTCGAGCTACATCAAGGTCGCCAACGGCGGAGACTCGCTGAGCCTCCACTGCTTCCAGAAAACCAATCCGTAAATAAGGGGTCAGGGGTCGGGGGTCGGGGGTCGGGAACAACGACTCCCGAGCCCCGAGTCCCTAACTTGACTCGGCCGCAGCGCCGAGCAGAGATTGCGAATGTGCGGCGTTTTTGGGAACCGAGTGCAACGTTACGATGACGCTGCCGTCACCGCCGCACGCTAGCTTCGCCACCGGCCACCACTGGAGCGCCTCATGCCGGTTACGGCGAAGCTGTCGCGCAAGTTCTACGAGACCTTCGGCGACGAGCTCGCCAACGAGTTCGTGGAGTGGTTCAACACCGTGGACGCCACGTATCGAGCCGATCTCCGGGACCTCAACGAGCTCAACTCTGCACGGCTCGACGCGAAGCTCGCCGAGCTCAAGAGCGATCTCGTAAGGTGGATGTTCGCCTTCTGGGTCACGGCCGCTCTCGCCTTGGGAGGGCTCTACTTCAGGAGGTAGTCGAGCACTAGACCGCCGCCCGGCGCGTCAGCGCCGCGAGCCACTGCACCACGCTGCCGGCGCGGACATCGAACGCCGCCGCGCTGCGCCATGCCTCCCGCAACGCCATCGCCACCGCCACGTCGGCCGCCTCGCCGTCGAACAGCAGCGCATACGCGAGCGCATACAGCGTCATGCCGTGGCGCGCGTCCAGCTCGGCCAGGGCGGTACGGTCGCTCAAGGCCGCCATGCGCTGCACCAGCTAGTCACTATAAAGAGCACGGGAGCGGGGATCGGTCACCGTGAGGTGGGTCACGGGTCCTCACCAAGAGCGTGACAGGGGGTGAGGCAGCCCCGCCACGGTACCCGCTGGCCCCTCGTATGCCACGCGACCGAGGCATGCACGGAACGGTGCGTTACGCCGCCCTCGCGCTCGCCGTGGCCGCCTGCGGCGGCCCAGTCACCGGTCCCAGGCCCGTCGCGGCCCGGCTCGCCAACCCGGCGACGACCTTGAACCAGCTGCAGGCGATCAGCGCGGTCACGAACACGCCGCTGTTCGAGAGCTTCACGGTGCTGGCGCCACGCTTCACGCCCGCGAGCGCTACGGGATCGGTGGCGCTGGCGCTCGCGCTCGATTTCGCCGCTCGATACTCGCGCTGGCGGCGGAGCGAACCGCGCACCGCGCACCACCGCGTGCCCACCCCCTCTGCGACGGCCCCTGCGTCCTCACCCGGCACAACCTTCGTCTGGGACCCGGACACCAGTGGGTACATCGCGTCCGCCGACTCTGGCGCCCCCGCGAACGGCGAGCGGTTCGTGCTGTACGCCATCAGCCAGCGCAGCGGCCTGCCGTCCGTTCCCGTGGCCCCGATCGGATATGTCGATCTCACTGCCCCCGACTCGAGCGGGACCGGCGTGACACTGGTCGGCACGCCCGCCGGCGCACCCGCCACCACGTACGCGAGCTACAGCGTGGCCGCCGGCGCCGCGTCGGCCACGACGCTCGTGGGGTTCGTGACCGATGGGACCACGCGCCTCGAGCTCGACGTGCGCAGCGACTCCACCACGACGCCGGGCGCGCTCACGGTGATCAGCGCCATCGCCGTGCCCACGCAGAACGTGCAGGTGAGCGAGAGCGTCACCGTCTCGGGCGGCGACACCGCCCGCATGACGACCGACCTGCGGCTCGCGAGCGACGGCGAGACCGTGCGCGCCACGGGCGACGTGACGATCGACACCACCAGCCGCATCGGCTCGGGACAGATGACGGTGAGCGTGAACGACTGCGCGTTCGCGACGATCACGCTGGGCGGCCCCGACCTGGTGTTCGACCCGGCGCCGGGCGTGACGCTCTCGACGGAGGACGAGACCACGCTGCGCGCGCTGTTCAGTACGTCGTTCGAGCTGTACGGGACGGAGCGGGTCCTCTTGATCCCTGTCCCCTTCTCCACAACGTGGAGAGGGGGGGAGCGACGGACGGACTGAGTTTCCCCTGTGGCGTCTCCGCCGCATCCTCCCCTCCCCGCAGCACGCTCTCCCTCTGGTCTCAGTCTTGCTGCCTCCCCACCAAAAACGTCGGAGTCCAACCATGTCCCGGCTCTCGCGCAGGCCGACGGTGGTGTGGGCGGCGGCGGCGGCGGCGGCGCTCCCCCTGCTCGTCGCGGCGTGTGGCGGCGGCACCGCTCCAGCGGCGCCCCCCAAGCTCGCCGATGCCACGCGCACCGTGTCGCAGCTCAGCTCCGTCTCGGCTCCCACGGCCACGCGCCTGTTCCGCAGCTTCACGCTGTTGGCACCGCTGTTTCTCCGGACGGACAGCACACCCATCGGCCCGGTCGCATCGCTGGCGCTGCCGCCGCTCGCCCGCTGGTCGTTGCCCCCGCTGGTGCCGCTGGTCGCTCCGCGCGCGCGCATCGCCGCGGCGCTGTTCCCGCCGGGCACACTCGGCAAGACCTTCGTGTGGGACACGACGGCAAAGAAGTACGTCGCGTCGAATGACCCGGGCGCCCCGGCGAACGGCGTACGCTTCGTGGTCTACGCCGTCAACCCAGGGCTGCTCGCCGTCCTCGAACCGTCGCTGCCCCTCACCCCGCTCGGCTACGTCGACCTGACGGACCGCAGCGCCGGCGGCAACGCCGTCATGGGGATCACGCTGGTCGGCACCGAGGGCGGTGCGTCCACCACGTACGCGGATTACACGCTGGGTGGGCCGGCCGGCACGATCGCGTCCACGCTGGCGCTCGCGGGCTTCGTCAGTGACGGCCTCAACCGGCTGGACCTGACGTCGGCGTTCACGTCCACGCTGAGCACATTCACCACGCACACGACGGCCGACGTCGCCGCCCAGGACGTGCACCTCGTCGAGACCGCCGCGCTCGCGACCGCCGGCACCGCCGAGCTGCGTCTCGACCTGAGCCTCACGAGCGGCGGCGAGACGCTGCGGGCGAACGGCAGCATCGTCGCCGACACGGCGGCGCACACCGCGGGCGACAGCTTTGCCGTCACGGTGAACGGCCGGCCGTTCGCGACGGTGTCGCTGGGACCGCACGGCTTCACCTATACCGCCGCGCCCGGCGTCACGCTCACCGCCGCCGACGAGCAGGCGCTGGACTCCCTGGTCGCCGCGTCGCTCGGTCTGTTCGGTCTGGTGCTGGTGCTGACGATCCCGGGATTGGCGCTGGGCGTGTGAAAGCGCTGCGCGGCTATCCGTGAGGTCCGCCGCGCGCGTGCCGCGCGCATCCATCGTTCCGCAATCTTCCGCAAGCAGGTCCTTCGCTCGCGCGCGTGCCGCGCCCACCCTTTGTTTCGCGGTCGCCCGCAAGCAGGTCCTTCGCTCGCGCGCGTGCCGCGCGCTCGCTCAGGATGACAACGCCGCGCGCGGTTTAGGAGAATGAGGGGGGGAGGGTGGTTTCCCTTTTTCCCCTCCCGAAGCGAGCGGGCATGTCATCCTGAGCGCCGCAGGCGCGAAGGACCTGCTTTCCCGCAGGCGCAAACCATCGGCTGTGGTGCGCGCCGCAGGCGCGAAGGACCTAGGGACTCCCCGATGTTGTCCCTTGACTCGGCCGCCGCGCCGAGCGTACACTCGGCAAGGGTCGGGCCCCTCGCGCAATGTTTCGATGGCACTGTTGACCACGGCGCATCGCACTCTGGTGACGACATTATCCAGAGGGGCGAATGATCACCGCGAAATTGTCACGGAAGTTCTACGATACGTTCGGCGACGACATCGCCAATGAGCTCGTGACCTGGTTCAACGACGTGGACACCACCTACCGAGCAGATCTGCGCGAGCTGAACGAAGTGAATTTTGCGCGCTTCGACGCCAAGCTCGAGCAGCGGATGGCCGAGCTGCGGAGCAGCGTCGCCGAGCGGCTCGCGGAGCTCGAGTCGCGGCTCACCTGGCGCATGTTCGCCTTCTGGGTGCCTACGGCGCTCGCCACCATCGGCACCGGTGCCGGCGTGCTGAGCCTCTTGCTGCGGCGCTGACGCACATCCTTCGTTCCGCGATCGTCCGCAAGCCAGGTCCTTCGCTCGCGCGCTGCCGCGCCCACCCTTTGTTTCGCAGTCGTCCACAAGCAGGTCCTTCGCTCGCGCGCGTCCCGCGCGCTCGCTCAGGATGACAACGCCGCTTGCGGTTTAGGAGAATGAGGGGGGGAGGGTGGTTTCCCTTTTTCCCCTCCCGAAGCGAGCGGGCATGTCATCCTGAGCGCCGCAGGCGCGAAGGATCTGCTTTCCCTCAGACGCGCACGAGTGGTGGTGCCGAGCGCCGCAGGCGCGAAGGACCTGCTTTTCCCGCAGGTGCGAAGGACCCACGTTCGGGCGCACTCCGGTCCCCACTCCTGTCCCCCTCTCGGGGTCCTCACCCCCTGTCCCCCTCTCCACAACGTGGAGAGGGGAACGACGGACGGACTGAGTTTCCCCTCTCCCGAAGGGAGAGGGGATCAAAGGGGTGAGGACCCGAAGGGAGAGGGGGAACGAAGAACGGGCTCTCGTGCAGGAGTGACGCCTACACCGCCCCGCGGTGATGCGCCACCGCCACCAGCACCGCGGCGGCGGCGAGCGCGATATTCTTCCAGAAGTGCGCCTCCTGGTTCGCTTTCATCATCGGATCCGATTCGGTCCAGTAGCTGTGGATCAGGAACGCCGCCGGCACCAGGAACAACACCAGCAGCGCCGCTCCCACGATGGCATGCCAGCTGAACAGAATCAGCAGCCCACCGGCGATGAGCATCGCCCCGCTCAGCGGCACGCCGAGGGCGGCGGCCGGGACGCCCTTGGACTGCGCGTAACCGGTGATTCCCTTCGCGTTGGTGAAGTGGCCCACGCCGGCCTTCACGAAAAACGCGGCGAAGCCGATGCGACCGACCCAGGCGAGAATGGTCCAGAGATCCATGGCGGCGTCTCCTCTAGGGGGTGGGGGGAATGATACTGGTCTCCGTCAGGTCACTGACAGGTCCGGGAATTGTAGGGGCGCAGCATGCTGCGCCCCTACGTCGACGACTCTTGGGCGCGACCGTCCTCGCAGTCGCCGCGTGCTCCTCCGGCCCCAGCGCCGAACACCATGTCGCCGTCGCGGCGGTGGCCGTGAGCCCCCGGTCCGTGGTGCTGCGCGTGGGACAGGCGGCGCAGCTCATCGCGGTGCCGCTCGACGCGCACGGCGTGCCGCTGGCGCGCACGGTCGCATGGGCGAGCGACGACTCGGGCGTAGCGACGGTGACGGGCACGGGCCGGGTCGCGGGACTGGCGGCGGGCCGGGCGACGATCACCGCGACCAGCGAGGGCCGGAGCGGCGCCACGGGCGTCTCCGTCGCCCCGCCCGGCGCCGGCGTGCCCGACCCCACGCTGCTGCCGCAGGCGACGCCCTCGCAGTCGCCGCTCACGGCGCTGTACGACCTGCTGCACGTGTCCGGGCTCGCGGCGGGCGAGTCGTACCTCGACCCATCGACCGGTGTCACGATTTCCCGGCTCACCTCCGCGACCTTTCCCACGACCAGCGCCAACTGGGGGCACGACTACGCCGAGGGCGGCGACGAGATCTCGCTGCCGTATCGCGACAGCACGCGCGCCGTGCTGGTGCACGGCGACGGCGGCTACTGGCTGGTGGACTTCACGCCGCGCGCGCCCGGTGCGATTGCAGGCAACGGCCGGCCGCTGACCGCCGGCTTCGCCCCGGTGCACGACCAAGCGTTCGCGTTCTCGACCAATCCGGCCACGCCGTGGTACGCGTACGTGAGCAACGGCTCTTCGGTGCGTCGTCTCGATATCCGCACCATGACGGAAGCCGCGGGCGACGGCTGGCCCGTGGCGGGCGAGCCCGAGGCGGTGTGGCTGCAGCAGAGCGAGCACGACAGCCTGTTCGTGTGGATGCGCGGCCAGAGCGGACCCACGGTGGTGGGCTACGAGCCGGCCACGGGCACGCTCAAGACGTTCACCGATTCGGGAATCGACGAGCCGCGCATCGACCGCGCGGGCCGCTACGTGGGCCTGACGATGGCGCGTCCCGCGGAGGCGCTCTACCTGTGGGACTGGAGCGCCGACAGCATCGTGTGGCGCACCAGCGGCGATCCGGGGATCCCGTTCATTCACGTGGCGAGCCTGGGGCACCGCTGGTACGGCGTCGACTGGAACCAGGCGCCGCCCTACCAGTACGTCGTGTTCGATCCGGTGGCGCAGAGCGCGACGCGCCTCGCCGGTCCCGCCAACTCGGGGGACGAGTACGGCAATGGCAACTGGATCCAGCATCCGGCGGACCTGAACGACCAGTGGGCGCTGTTCAGCCATTTCGAGGGACTGGCGCCGCCTGCCGGCGAGGGCTGGCTCGCGCCGGGTGGCATGGTGTTCGTCACCGCCAACGGCGAGCGCCGGTTGCTGGGCCACCCGTACACCACGATCAGCGAGGCCGCGAGCTATGCGCTCGCCTCGTTCGTGCGGCTTTCGTCGGACGGGCGCTACGCGATGTTCACGTCGGACATGCATGGGTCGGGGCGGACGGATGTGTTTCTGGTAAGGGTGCCGTAAGCGCGGGATGCGGGATGCGGGATGCGGGATGCGACAAGATGGTACGGCTTGCAAGACTTGGGTGCCGCCGGACGGGCCCGAGTCTCGCAGATTGTACCATGCGCGCCGGTTGGGGGGAGGGTGGTTTTTCTTTTTCCCTCCCCGACACGAGCGAGCTTGTCATCCTGAGCGCCGCAGGCGCGAAGGACCTGCTTTTCCCACAGATGCGAAGGACCTTTAGATGCGAAGGCCCTTTAGACGCGAAGGACCTGCTCTTTCGGGCGCCGCAGGCGCGGACGACCTACGTTGCGGCGTCGAAGAACAGCAGGTCCTTCGCACGCGCGCGTGCCGCGCGCGCGCTCAGGATGACAACGCCGCACGCGGTTTCAGGGAAGAGAGGTGAAAGGAGGGTGATGACCGCAGCTTGCAAGAGTGGCGGGCGATACGCCCTCGCGCGGGCTTGCCCAAGCCACGGTCCGAGCACGTCTTAGCAATCCTCCCGGTCAGGCATGGCCCCTGCACCTGGGGCCCGTATCCCAATGTGCGGAGAACGTCTGTGACGAGAATGCGTGCGGGGAGTGTCGCGGCGGCGATAGTCGCGCTGCTGAGCGGGGCGGCGTCAGGGCTAGGGGCGCAGGGCGGCCAGCGGGTCGCACGGCACGAGCAGCCGTCGGCTGCTCCGGACGCCGCAGCGAAGCTGGTGCCGGCGCGCGGCATGCTGCGCATGCTCGCGGGCACGTGGCACTTCGAGATGCGGTTCGCGGGCAACTTCGACGGCCCGGCCGACGTCTCGGGGACGCGCGTGTTCAAGCAGCTGTTCGACAGCCTGCGGCTCGAGTGGACCGAACAGCTCGAGCATTCTCCCATGCAGGGTCAAGGCGTCGTCGGCTTCGACGAGAAGAGCGGGCGGTTTTTCAGCTCGGGGATCTACAGCTCGGGCTCGACGCCCGAGTTCATGACGGGCACGCTGGACGACGGCGAGCCGCTCGTCACCTTCACCCCGCTCCCCTTCGGGCCCGAGGCCAAGGCGTTCGCGCTGAACGTGATCGACACGGATCACTTCACGGTGGCGACGCTGGACCGCGCGTGGCGCGCGGTGTTCACGCGGCAGCAACAGAACTGACGTACAGGGATGGTGTTGTCCGTGCGCTGAAGCGCCGGCTCGGCCCCACGTGCGTCCTGAAGGACGCCGACCCGGGGCGCCCTTCAGGGCGCACCCTGCGCCGAGCCGGCCCTTTAGGGCACGGCCCTACCGCCTCCTGGGCGTCCGTTGCGGCGGGATCGGCAGATTCACCGTGAACGTGGCCCCCTGCCCCACGGTCGAGCGCACTTCCACGCCGCCGCCGAACATGTCCCGCGTGATCTGGCTGACCACCGTGAGCCCCGTGCCCGAGCCGGAGCCGAACGCGCGCGTGGTGAAGCCGGGCTCGAAGATGCGCTCCAGGTGCTCGGCCGGAATGCCCGCGCCGTGGTCCTCCACCGCGAGGCGCAACAGCTCGCCCGTCTGCTCGAGCGTCACCACCACGGGCTGCTTGGTCTCGAGCGAGGCGCTCACGGCGTTGCGGATCAGGTTGGTGAGCACCTGATACAGCGCATTGGGGTCGCCCTGGAGGAACACGTCGCTCACGGTCACGAGGCCCTGCAGCGCGACGCCGCGCTGGCGCGCCAGCGGCCGCTCGAGCGCGACGCACGAGCGCACCACCTGCGCCGCGTCGAACCGCTCCGAGCGGGCCAGCGTGCCCCGCGCCCGGTCCTGAATCGAGCGCAGGAACTGGATCGCCTGGTCCATGCCGTCACTCACGCCCGCCAGCTCGTCGAGCAGCGTGGCGCGGAATGCCGGGTCGACCGTGTCCGCCTCGCGCACCAGCTCACGCGTCAAGTCGAGCGCCGCGAGCGCCGCGGTGAGGGGATTGGCGACCTCATGCGCGATCACACTGGGCTGGCGCGCCAGCTCGAGCAGTGCGTCGGGCTCGGCGCGGCGCGGACGAGTGGTCGGCGTGGGATGATCGAGCAGGCCGAGGCAGAGGCCGGCCAGCTCGAGCGTCATGCGCTCGCGGCTGCGGCGCTCGACGCCGTCGGGAGGGGGAGCGGGCGGCTGCTGTCGCACCGGCGCCACACACCAGGGGCCGGCGCCGTCGCCGTCGTCCAGCCGGCACCCCACCCAGCGGCTCCCCTGGATGATGGGGGCGGACCAGCGGTGCAGCGTGCTCTCGAGGTCGAGCCGGGTGTCGCCGGGGCGGGGCGCGGCGGCGCTCGCCAGCACCGGCACGACTTCGGCACTGGGCGACACCTCCCACAACGCAACGGTGCGCCCCGCCAGGGCCACGCTCGCCTGGCGCAGCACCTCGCGGCGACGCAGGTCCATGGGCAGGGCCGCGGGTGCCGAGTGGTTTTCCACTGTCGTCACAATATGAAAACTCGGGGCGTAGCACTAGGGCGTTTTTGCGGCACGTGCGGGCGGAAATGCGGCAAAACCGCTATTTTGGAGGCACGATGAGCGAATCGGCGCCGGGCCTGTACGCGTTGCCGCACGCCGTCTTCTTACGGCGCCTGGCGGGGGCGACGCGGGGCACGTCCCTCGACGCGCGGCTGGGCCGGGCGGCGTTCGTGGCGCTGCGGCTGATCGATCTGCTGGCCCCCGACGAGCCCGCGCTGCCGCGCGACGCGTTCCATTATCAGCACGCCGCCACCGAGCGCGCCTGCCGCGGGCTCCCGGCCGACCGTCCCGAGACGAGCCACCTGATCGGCGTGGTGCAGAGCAGCGCGGACGCGTATAACACGGGCGATGTGGGGCTCTTGTTCCCCGCCCTGTTCGCTTACGCGCACTACCTCGAGGACGAGATGTGCCTGGAGGAGGCGCTGGACGTGCTGGAGACGCTGGAGCGGGTGGGCGGGGACCGGTACCGGGCCGAGGACCAGGTGGCGGCGCGGCTGCGACTGGCGCGCGTGCTGCGGAAGGTGAACCGGTTCGACGAGGCAGAGCGGGCGTACGACGAGGCGGAGGCAATGGCCCTCGGTGTGGGGGACACGCACTCACGCCTGATCAGCCGAATCGGACACGCCCAGGCCATCAAGGGTCGCGG
>WNFW01003768.1_pt1 | contig 10570 bp, 14 predicted proteins | sample 5400131 | NCBI WGS metagenome assembly WNFW01 (sample SAMN13153362, study PRJNA577476) | soil metagenome | isolation source: 20 cm soil or saprolite under grassland replicate 1 | place: USA:California | collected 2016-06-15
AACAGGTGCGCAGGGGGCCGTCGTCTGGCAGCTCGCCGACGACCTTCCCCCGCACGTGGCGGGGCGGTTCGGCGCAGCACGGGAGAACCAGCGTGACGTCGTCGAGGCGCTCGCGGCCCGCACCGGCTTCGCGGTCACTGCGGGGTCATGGGTCATCCAACTGGGCCAACCCCCATGCGGCGCCTTGCAGCTTTGCTTCGAGCAGCCGCTCGTCCCATCCGACGAAGTCCTCGACTCGCTGACCACTTTCGGCGCGCGGGCGGCGCACGCGATGCGGTCGAGCACGCGCGCGCGGCGGCAGTCGGTCGAGCTCGAGCGGAGCCGGGCTCTGGTCGCCGTCGTGGGTCAGGCGATCGCGCAGCTCTCGCTGGCGCACACGCTGGAGACCGCGATCGAGCAGATCGCCAACCTCCTCGGCGCCGAGCGACTCGCGGTCTACCTGCTCGAACCGGACGAAGATCGCCTGCTCGAGGCCGCAGGGCGCGGCCTGGCCGGTCCCCACACGCGGGTCGCCGAGCGGCTGATCGCGCTGGCACGCGGGCCGCTGCGCGGACAGGAAGCGATGTTGATCGACGACGCGAAGGCGGATCTCCGCCTGGCTCCAGTCAGGGAGCAGCTCGCGGAGACGGGGATCGAGGCCGCCGTCGGCCTGCCGCTTCGGGTCCGCGAGGATCTGATCGGCCTGCTGGCGGTGTATCCGCCCAGCGGGCGCACCCTGACGCAGGACGAGCTCGCGCTCGTGACCGCGCTCGCCGCGCAGCTTGCCGTTGCCGTCCAGAACGCGCGCCTCCACGAGGACGTGAAGCGCCGCGACGCCGAGCGGCGCAATGCGCTGGAAGCGGAGCAGCAGGCGTCGCGAACGCTGCGCTCGCTCTACGAGATCTCGCGGACGTTCGCTCAGAGCCTTTCGCTTCAGACGACCCTGGAGGCGCTCGTTCGCACCACCGCCGAGCTGCTCGAGCTCGACGCGGTCGGGATCCGGATGCCGGATGAGCGGGGCGAAGCGCTCCTCACCCAGGCTTTGCACGTCCCGGACGATCGGCTGGCCGAGGCCGTTCGAGCGATCTTGTTCCGTCCGCAGCCGTTGTCGCCGCGGCTTCGCGGCCTCTTCGCAGGAGGACGCCCGCTCCTGCTCGACCCCCGAATCGCTTTGGAGCTCGGCGGCGCGTATGCGCTGCTCGTCCCCTTCCTCGAACGGGGCTCGACGACGGCGATCGTCCCGGTCTCGACCCCGGCGGAAGTACTGGGAACGCTGACACTGCTCTCGCTCGATCCAGGCCGGCCGCTCGGCGAAGCGGACCTCGAGCTTGCGCTCTCTGTCGCCGGCCAGGCGGCGCTCGCGCTGGAAAACGCCCGGCTGTACCAGCAGCAGAAACGGTTCGCCGACACGATGCAGAGGTCGCTGCTGCCCCGCGGCTACCCCGAGATCGAGGGCCTCCAGCTCGGCGACGTCTACGAATCATCGGCCCGGCTCGACGTCGGGGGCGACGTCTACGACTTCCTGCGGCTTGACGACGGCCGCCTCGCTGTCGTGCTCGGCGACGTCACCGGGCATGGAATCGACGCGGCCGCGGACATGGCCATGGCGAAGTTCGTCTTTCGCTCGCTCGCGAGGGAGCATCCGGAGCCTGCCGACTTTCTCGCCGCCGCGAACCAGATCGTCGTCGGTGAGGTCGCCGCGAACAAGTTCATCACGATGCTCTATCTGACCCTCGATCCTGCGACGGGCGCCGTCGCCTGCGGCTGCGCGGGCCACCCGTGGCCGCGGCTCGTCTCACCCGCCGGTTTGGTGAGCGTCCTCGAGACCAGCGGACTCGCGCTCGGCATCGATCCAGGGCAGAGCTACGACGAGCTCCGGGCCGAGCTGCCGGCGGGCGGCGCACTCGTCCTCTACACGGACGGGGTCATTGAAGCCCGTCGGGACGGGGAGCTTTACGGCGAAGACCGCCTGGACGCGCTCCTGGCGGCGCGAGGAGGACTGCCGGCCGCGGAGCTCGCGCGCGCCGTCGTCGACGATTGCCGCGTCTTCACCGGCGGTGATCTGACGGACGACTGCGCGGTCGTCGCCATCCGCAGGATTTGACGGCGCTTCGCCGTGGCGACCGCTTCCTGCGGATCGCCCATCGAGGCGCCGCCGCTCTCGGGCGGGAGAACACTCTCGGCGCGTTCGAACGAGCGGTCGAGGTCGGGGTCGATTTCGTCGAGTTCGACGTCCTCGACCTCGCCGACGGCACGCTCGTGCTCGCGCACTCAGACGATCTCCTCGAGGCTAGCCACGGCGCGGTAGCCGGCCGCGTCCGGCCACTCCGACTCGCCGAGCTGCGAGAGGTGGCCCCCGACCTGCCGACCCTGGACCAGGCTCTCGACTTCTTCGCCTCTGCCGGCGTCGGTCTGCACGCCGACGTCAAGTGCGCCCGGCACGGACGCGAAGTCGCGGCGGCCCTGCGTAGCCATGGGCTGCTCGGGCGTGCCGTCGCAAGCTCCTTCTGGACGCAGGCGCTCAACGACCTTCGCGCGGAGGAGCCGGGCCTGGCCGTGGGAATCACCTACCCCGAGGACCGGTACGGTCTCGCGCGCCGTCGGCTCATTGCGCCGCTCGTTCCGTCGGCCGTCGGCCTGCTCGGCCGTGCGCTCCCGCGTCGAATCCCGCGCTGGCTGAAGTCGACGGACGCGAACGCCGCGATGCTCCATTACGCAGTGCTCTCGAAGGCGACGATCGCCCGCTGCCATGGGCTGGGCGCCGCGGTCTGGACCTGGACCGTGAACGAGCCCGAGCTGCTGGCGCGGGTCGACGCGCTCGGCGTCGACGGCGTGATCAGCGACGATCCGCGCGTGTTCCTACAATGACGAGCGTGAGACGCGGCACGGTTGCAGGGCTTTTGGTGGTCGTGCTCGCGGCCGGCGGCCTGCTCGCAGCGGCAGTGGCTTCCGGCGCGGGCCCACTGTCCGTTCTGACGACGACCGGAACGACCACCACGACGACGGCGACGCCGGCATCGATCGCGCCCGGCGTCACGATCGGGGGCGTCCCGGTCGGAGGGATGACGGCGGCCGACGCGTACAACACGGTCGACCAATCGTTCTCGCAGCCGCTGCTGCTCGTCGTTCGCGGCCACCGACTTGCGCGGGAACCGAGTCAGCTCGGTGCCTCGGCGCGAATCGGCGAAGCGGTCGCGAGGGCAGGAAGCGCCTCGCCGGGTACTCAGATCCCGCTCGCGGTCTCGGTGCACCGCGCGCGTGTCCATGCATACGTCGGCCGGGTCGCGAAGCGATTCGACATCCGGCCCGTCGAAGCGCAGCTGTTCCTGCGGCAGCTCCGCCCGTGGATCGCCAAGCCTGTCGTCGGTTACGAGCTGTACCGCAGCCGGGCAGAATCGGCGATCACGGCCGCGCTCGTCGCCAACAAGCGGGGCCCGCTGCTCCTTCGTCAGAAGGTGATTCAGCCCGCGACTACGCGCACGAACTTCGGCCCTGTGATCGTCATCCGGCGCGCCTCGAACCAGCTTCACCTCTATCGCGGAATGCAGCCGTGGCGCGTCTTCCCGGTCGCGACCGGCCAGGCGAGTTATCCAACCCCGCTCGGCCGCTTCCGGATCGTCGTCAAGTGGAGGAACCCGTGGTGGTATCCGCCGAGCTCCCCCTGGGCCCAGGGGTTGAAGCCGGTTCCGCCGGGGCCGGGGAACCCGCTCGGGACACGTTGGATGGGGCTGAGCGCGCCGGGCGTTGGGATTCACGGGACGCCAGATGCTGCCTCGATCGGCTACTCCGCATCGCACGGGTGTATCCGGATGCGGATCGCCGAGGCCGAGTGGCTCTTCCGCCACGTCCGCATCGGCACCACGGTTTTCATCGTCTCGGCGTGACGCGCAGGCAACGTCGCTTTCGTGGAGTGTTGCGGTGACTGCGCGGAGGCGTCGCTTGCGATGCCGACCTGGAGGCCGTGGCGGCTTTGCCGGCGCGGCCGTTCAAACCACGGTGTTGGAGCAACTCCGCGTTCGCGGAGCGTTGTGGTGAGTACACCTTTTCGCCTGGCTCTGCAGGTCCTCGCGCTGGCCGGTGTTGCCGGGCTCCTCGTCCTCCTGGTCTGGAAGTTGACGCACGACCCAGGCGGCGGCGTTGCGGCTCAGCTGGCGCAGGGCAAGCGGCCGGCGGCACCCGACTTCACTCTTCCCAGGCTCGATGGGCGCGGCTCGGTCGACCTCGCCTCGATCAAGAAGCCACGCGTGCTCGACTTCTTCGCTTCCTGGTGCTACACCTGCCCTCACGAGTCGAAACGGCTCGAGAAGTATTCCCGCGAGTACGGTGGCCGGATCGCCTTCGTCGGGGTGAACACGCTCGATGCCGGCGCCGACGCGCGGAAGTACGTGCACCGCTATCACCTGACCTACCCGATTGTCCGCGAGCACGGACGGAAAGTGTTGAATGCGTGGGGTGGTCTGCCGATCCCGCGGATCTTCTTCATCGATCGGAGCGGCAAGGTAATCGGGGAGATGCAGGCCGAACAGGATCTGCCGCGCTTTTTGAAGAAGCTTGCGGTCGACGCATGAAGCGCTTGGCCGCGCCCTTCGTCGTGGCGGCGCTGATGCTTGCGCCGACCGCATCGGCCAGCGAGCGGCACCCGACATTGAACGAGCTCGAGAACGAGGTCATGTGTCCCGTCTGCGGAACGACGCTCGCCCAGTCGGATTCACCCGCTGCGCATCAGATCGAGACCGACATCAGGGCGCGAATCGCCAAGGGCTGGACGAGGAGCCAGATCAAGAACTCGCTCGTCGCCGACTACGGCGAGGAGATCCTGGCCTCACCGCCCAAGCACGGGTTCAATCTTCTCGCCTGGTTGCTACCCCTGGTCGGGATCGTCACAGCCGGGGCTGCGCTCGGAGTCGCGGCGTGGCGATGGACCCGCGGGCGCGCTGAGCCCGAGACGCTGACGGTGCAGTCGATGAACGGTCATGGGCCGATCGACCCCGAGCTCGATCGCCGCGTGGACGAAGAGCTCGCCCGGTTCGAGTAATGGCAGGGCAGCTCCCGGTTGCGTTCCTCGCCGGGCTTCTGTCGTTCGTCGCTCCATGCGTGCTCCCGCTCGTCCCCGGCTACCTGTCCGCGGTTTCGGCGGTCGAAGCCGGCCGGCTCGGCGAGCCCGGCACGACGCGGCGCGTCTTCCTCGCCAGCCTGCCGTTCGTCGCGGGCTTCACCGTCCTGTTCGTCGCACTCGGCGCCGGGGCGGGTCTCGTCGGGAACACGGTCTCGCTGAACTCGACGCGCGTTCAGGCCGTGGCGGGCTTCGTCGTCATCGTCTTCGGGCTCGCGTTCGCCGGGCTGCTGCCCTTCCCCGAGCGTCTCGTAGCGCCAGGCCTCGTGGGCGGCGCCAGGCGCCGCGGGTCGTCGGCTCTCCTCGGCGCGGCGTTCGCCGTCTGCGCCGCGCCGTGCATGGGACCCGTGCTCGGCTCCATCCTCGTCCTCGCCGGTTCCACGACCACGGTTGCGCGGGGGTCGGTCCTTCTACTCGCCTACTCGCTCGGCCTCGCAGTGCCCTTCGTCCTCGCCGGAATCGCCTTCTCGCACGTGATGGGGCCGTTTCGCTGGCTCCGCGACCACTACGTCGCAATCCGGACGGTCAGCGGCGGGCTGCTGGTCGCGATCGGTCTCCTGCTCTTCTTCGATCGCATCTGGTGGCTAAGCGTCGGCTTCAACCGCACCCTCGAGGCGGTGGGGTTGCATTGAGACCGTGAACTAAAGGACCGGCGACGCGAGCTGGAGTGAGCCCGCCTCGACCGTCGCCGCGGCCGCCTCCAGCTGTTGCAGCAGCGCGGCAATGGCGACGCCTCGATGGGCCGGCGCATAAGGCGCCAGCCGACGGCGAGCCTTCTCGAGTTGGCGCTCGCAGCCGACCCGGTTGCCGCGTCCTGCCTGATACCACGCAACGGCGACGTGCACGAGACCCTGGAGGAAGTCGCGCTCGGCGGGCTCCGCGGCGCGCCAGGCCTCTTCCAGCTCCTCGTGGGCCGCGAAGAACTCGCCGGCACGAATCAGCTCCAGGCCGCGCTCGAGCGGATCAGATGGCGACCTTGACCTCGCCGCCCTCGACCTTCACCTCGAACGTCTGCAACCGGATCGCGTGGTCGAATTCGTTCCTGCCGGTCCGCACGTCGTACTGCCACCCGTGCCAGGGGCAGCTCAACGTCTTTCCCTCGAGCCGGCCCTCTGGCAGCGGCCCGCCCAAGTGCAAGCATGCGTGTTGGGTGGCGAAGAATTCGCCCTCGACGTTGGCGATCGCAAGCGCCTCGTCGCCGACCTGCACGGCCCTGACCGTTCCTGGAGGAATCTCCTCGACGCGGGCGACGTTGCGGAACTCCGCTTCGGCCATCCGCACGAGCGTAACAACCCGGTGTCGGACCCTTCGGACGGAGGATCGAGAGTGTTACCCTCGTCACGTGGAGACGATCCTGCTGGCGGGAGTCGACCTCTACTTTCGCGGCAAGCTCGAGGGCCTTCTTCCGGGTTACCACCTGATCACGGTCGACAGCGTGGACCCCCCTGATCTCGTGATCGCGGACATCGCCCGAATCGACCCCGACGAGGTCGCCGACGCTTATCCAGACGTGCCGATTCTCGGCTTCACGAACCACACCGACACCTCAGGGTTACGCCGCGCGCACGAGGCAGGGTTCGACCAGGTGGTCGCAAAATCGGCGTTGTCGGAGCGCGCCAGGGACCTCGTCGAGGAGCTGACCGCCTCAGTAGACTGAGGCGCTCCGATGACCTACATCATCGCGGAGCCCTGCATCGACATCAAAGACCTCTCGTGCGTCGACGTCTGCCCTGTCGACTGCATCCACGAGTTCGAGCGAATCCTGATCATCGACCCCGAAGAGTGCATCGACTGCGGCGCGTGCGAGCCGGAATGCCCGGTCGAGGCGATCTTTCCCGAGGACGCGCTGCCGGACAAGTGGAACGACTTCGTCAAGATCAACTACGCCTACGGCGAAGGCGCTGAAGCCGTCAACCCACTGGTCGATCAGTACGCAACCGAGCACAACGTGCAGAACCCGCCTCTCGAGAGCTAGCGGGGACCGCGGCTGCGGGGCAAGGCTTCGTGCCACGCCTACACTTGACCCATGAAGCAGATTTGGACGGGACGCGCGGTTCAGGCTGCCGCGAAGTACGGCGATAACGCGCCCATGGCGGCTGTTTGCTGCAACACGTGCCGCACCTGCATCACGACGAACGTCCTGGGCCTGCTGACCGCGGGTGCGGTCGGCGTGGTCGCCGCTTTGCGGCGCGTCACCCGCACCGCTTGAGCTAGGGAGTTACTTCTCGCAGGCGCTGGGCACAACCGAGGCATCCAGCAAGAAAGGGGTTTGAGATGCCACGGGAATGGAGTGCGAAGCGCGAACGGCAGTACGAGCACATCAAGGACAGCGAGAAGAAGCGAGGACGCTCGACCAAGCGTGCAAAGCAGATCGCTGCCGCGACGGTGAACAAGGAGCGGGCCCGCAAGGGCGAGGCCAGGTCGGCCTCGCGAACGTCGACGCGCGACATCTCGTCTGGACGGCGCGGCGGGCTTCGATCCGGAACCAACCGCCCGAAGGGCCGCACGAAAGAGCAGCTCTACAACGAGGCGAAGCGGCGCGGCATCAAGGGCCGCTCGCGAATGAACAAAGCGCAGCTGCAGCGCGCCGTCGCGGCTAAGAGCCGATAGAAAGCGAGGCTCGCGGTCGGCTACTGCCCCGTGGTTATCCTGCGGCGATGAGACCGCAGACGCTCGACCACGTCGCGCTCTGGGTTGCGGATCGCGATCCGATCGCTGAATTCGTGACCGATCACGTCGGCATGCACGTGATCGAGCGGACGGACAAGTTCACGCTCGTCGGCTCCGACGCGCGGCGAGGCAAGTTGACGCTGTTCGACGCCGAGGGGCCGCGAGAGCGTGGGGCGCTCAAGCACGTCGCCCTGCGCGTTTCAGACCTGCGCGCGGCGATCGCCGAGCTGCCTGAGAATCTGGCGCTCGACCAGCCGCGCGAGGGGGAGGCCTACTTCGACGTCGGCGAGGGTCTCCGGCTCGGCCTTGTCGAGGCGCGAACCGACGTCGACTACGACCTCGACCACGCCGCGCTCTTCTCGGCCGACCCGACGGCGACCGCACGGGGATACGAACGAATCGGCTTTCGTTATGCACCGCCCGGTCGGTCCGAGCAACCGCGTGTCGAGGTCGGCGGCGCCTTCGTCGAGCTGCACGAAGGCGACCCCGGCGACCCCGAGCGGCCGCTGCTCAACCACCTCGCCGTGCTGGTGGACTCGGCGGACGAGCACATCTCCGAGGCCGAGGAGCTCGGCGTCGAGATCGACAACGTGGTCGACGCCCCGAATACGTACGCGGTCTTTCTGTGGGGACCCGACCGCGTCCGGGTCGAGTACGTGGAGCACAAGGCGACGTTTTCGCTGACGTAGGAGGGTTTGCCGACTACGAGGGTTAGTTGATCGTTGCGGGCGCCGGCATGGCCGGTTTGTGCGCGGCGGCTCGGGCGCGTGAGCTCGGCGTCAGCCCGACGGTGCTCGAGAAGGGCGACCGGCCGGGCGGCTCGATGTTGCTCTCGAGCGGGGTCGTCTGGCGTTATCGGTCGCTCGAGGATTTCCGGCGCGAATGCCCGGGCGGCGATTCGCGCTTGCAGCGGTTGATCGTCGAGCGACTCGCGGACGGGCTCGACTGGCTGGAGTCGTTGGGCGCGCCGCTCGTGCGCGCCGAGACGGCGAACCCGCGCACGGTCGGCCGACGCTTCGAACCGCGCGGACTGACCGAGGCGCTTGTGCGCGCGGCCGGCGGCGTCCAGACGGGACGCAGCCTCGTGCCGGGCATGAAGGCAGGTCGCGACGAGCCACTCGTTCTGGCGAGCGGCGGCTTCGCTCTGCGACTTGCGCGCGAGCGCGGCCTCGCCGTGCGCTCGAATCCGTGGAGCGAGGGGGATGGACTCGACTTCGGCGTCACCCGCGGCGCCGCCACAACAGCGGGAATGGACGAGTTCTACGGCCGGTCGATGCCGGCGCCGCCCGCAAAGTGGGGGCAGGACGAGCTCGTTTCATTCGCCCAGCTCTACGGACGTCACGCGCGGGTGTTCGAGGAGGGCGGGACCGAGATCGCAGTCGACCCGGACGACTGGTCCGAGAACGGTCTCGTCCAGGAGATCGCGCGCCGCGGCGGCTTGGCCTGGTACGTGGTCGACCCGAGCGAGCTCGGTCGGCAGACGCCCTACGGCACGATCTCGGAGGTGATCGAGCGCGCACGTTCGGCGGGGGCTACCGTCGAGGAGCGGGGCGACGGCAGCCTTGCAGTCCACGTCATCGCGGCGGCGACCCACACGATCGGCGGACTGGCGATCGACGAGCAGACACGGGTGCTCGACACAGTCGGCGGGCCCATCGAAGGGCTCTACGCCGCCGGCGTGGACGCCGGCGGGTGGTCGACCGGCGGGTACGCCAGCGGGCTGGCGGCGGCGCTCGTGCTCGGCCTAAAGGCGGCCGAGCAAGTTGCTAGCTGACCGGCTGGAGGTAAGCGCAGCGTCGGGAGTCGCCGGGTAGCGGCGAGGCCGCGAGCTTGGAGACACGCATCGGTCCGTCGGCTTCCTCGAGGACGTCGCCGACAGCGGGAGGATCTCCTTGGCGCTGGCGCAGCTCGTAGCCGGTCGGCTTCGAGACGAAGAGCAGATACCCGTCGTCGGTCATTCGCGGGCGCGATACTACGTCTCAAGTCTCGCTCTCGGCTGCGTACCAGGGCAGGACGACGCGCACGGCCGTGCCCCCGTTTGCTCCGGCGCCGACGGTCATGTGGCCGTTCAGCGTCCGTGCCCGCTCCTCGATCGCCTCGAAGCTGCGCCGCCGGCGCTCGCCCGTACCGTCGTCCGAGATCTCCGCGGCGATCTCGCCGTCCAGCTGTTCGACCCGGATCGCGATCCGGGTCGGCGGCCCGCGGCGAATTGCCTGGCTGACCGCCTCGCGGATGATCTGATAGAGGCCGACGCGCGCCTTCTCGGCCAACTGGTCTGCCGCGTCGAGGTCGAGGTCGATCTGGATCTGGTTCGAAAGCCCGACCTGGTCGGCGAAGGCGCGGACGGCGGGGCCAAAGCCTTGGTCGCGCAAGACCACCGGCTCGATGTTGAACGAGAGATCGCGAAGCGAGCGAATCGTCTCCCGGTGGCGCTCGAGTGCAGAGGCCAGCACCCGGCGTGCATCGTCGAGCCGCTGGGATTCGATCGATCCGATCGCGGCGTCCAGCATCAGCCCGATCCCGGACATCGACTGGACGGGACCGTCATGGAGAAAGAGCGCAAGCCGTCGCCGCTCGTCCTGCTCCGCGGTGATGAGCTGTTCCGAGAGGCGCGCGCGCTCCGCCTCGCGAACCTTCGCCTCGGCGAGCAGACGTGCGTTCTCCGTGGCCCGAGCCGCAAAGTCGGCAAGGACCGTCGCCCGCACGACGTCACCGCGGTCGAAGGGCCGATTTCGGGTGAGGCGAAGCGACGCGATCTCCTCACCGCGGACCCGCAGTGGAAATAGCACCGACCGCTCGGCAGGCGCT
>WNFW01003769.1_pt1 | contig 10570 bp, 10 predicted proteins | sample 5400131 | NCBI WGS metagenome assembly WNFW01 (sample SAMN13153362, study PRJNA577476) | soil metagenome | isolation source: 20 cm soil or saprolite under grassland replicate 1 | place: USA:California | collected 2016-06-15
AGAGGTCCCACAGCTGGTGCAACTCACGTTGCCGACCCGTCAAAGGTGATTGCTGATGGGCTGTCAGGTTTTGTATCATGGCTCACGCCTTAGAACTTACTGGAGAGCATCTTTCCCTTCACATTCAGCTTGCTCATCCTCATTCAGTGTATCGTATGGCAGAGCAGCGTTTCAAGTGTTTGCTGCTGGTGATCACTCACATCTTTTCAACGCAAGGTACGGTCGAGCATGAAGCAGACCCAGCGACACGATACCGCAGAGGAAGACAAGCAGTCAGCGCGGCTGCATCCTTATCCCGCCATCTAGTCGGATCACCTCCCCATTGAGCATCTGGTTCTCAATAATATGTCTGGCCAGGGCAGCATACTCATCTGGTCGTCCCAGACGAGACGGGAACGGCACCTGCTGGCCCAGTGAAATACGCGCGGCTTCCGGCAAACCTCCCAGCAAAGGAGTATCAAAAAGACCGGGAGCAATCGTCATGACGCGAATTCCATAGCGGGCAAGCTCGCGCGCAATGGGTAACGTCATACCGACAACGCCCCCCTTGGAGGCAGAATACGCCGCTTGCCCGATCTGACCATCAAAAGCAGCAACGGAAGCAGTAGTAATAATCACGCCGCGCTCACCGCCTTCGTCTGCTTCATTGGTGGACATAGCAGCAGCGGCCAGCCGGATAATATTGAATGTCCCAATCAAGTTTACCTGGATCACTTTCGAGAAGGATGCCAGGCTGTGTGGTCCATCCTTGCCCAATACTCTTTCGGCTATTCCTATGCCGGCACAGTTAACCGCCACGTGCAGGCCGCCAAATGTGTCAACCGCAGCCTTCACTGCCGCCTGTGAGGATTCCTCCTCAGCCACATTGGTCTTCACGAATACTACTGCATCGCCCAGTTCTGCCGCCAGCGCGCTTCCTGTCTCGCTACTCAAATCGGCGATAACCACCTTGGCCCCCAAACCACTCAACAGCCTGACACATGCTGCTCCCAGGCCAGAGGCGCCACCTGTTACCAGAACACTCTTCTTCTCCAGCTGCATACTTGTTCCCTTTCATCAAGTTAGTGCCAGTGCAAGAACCACACCTGGCATGCTATCCCGATAGCACTATATCCCGTCAGAGAAAAAATGTCACGGGTGAGATCAGAATACGCTATAATCAGAGCACATGAAACAAGAATGATACGATAATGATGAAAAGAAAAAGGTATTTGCCAGTGATCACCAAACCCGAGCGCCTACACGCTCTCGAAAATCAAATACATCGCCTGCACAGGCGCATAGACGCATTAAACCAGCGCAGTAATCGCCTTTCGTGGGTGCGCCTGGCAATCTTCCTCCCTGGCTTTTTCCTGGCCATTCTCGTTTTTTTCCTGGCAGGGTGGCCCTGGTCTCTCGCCGTCGCCTTTATCACACTTGCCTGTTTTAGCATCGCTGCGTACTTTCATCGCCAGGTTGAGCGCAGCATTACCAGGCACAAGATCTGGTTGCAGATCAAATCAATACACGTGGCCCGCATTCGACTGGACTGGGCCAACATTCCATCCATTAGCACAAAATCATCACAGGCGGACCACCCTTTTGAAACGGATCTCGACATCACCGGAGAGCGCTCACTGCACCAGCTTATCACCACGGCCGTCTCATTCGAGGGCAGACAGCGCGTCCGCGAGTGGTTGCTGAACACAACGCCAGACCCCCAGACCATACGCCGGAGACAGACATTGATACAAGAGCTGGCTCCCCTCTCCCGTTTCCGCGATAATCTTACCCTGAAAACGCTTCTTGCTTCAACAAACGTTGCTGAACACCTGGAAGGGAAAAGGTTACTGAACTGGCTGAAGGAGCAGGATAAATATAAACAATCTCATGTAACCGTCACAGTAGCCATCGCTTTATCAGCGCTCACTATAACCCTCCTGCTCTTGAATAGCCTCGCACTCATTGGCCCTCAATTCTGGATCATCGCCTTGATACTCTCCATCGGCTGGTTCTCTTTCAAACGCAAGGAACGCGGCGACCTCTTCGAGGACGCCTACTTTTTGCGTGATGCCTTTGCGCAACTCAGCACCGTCTTTGGGTACCTGGAAACCTATCCCTACGGCAACAAACAGCACGTAAAAGAGTTGTGCGAGCCGTTCTTTATTGATCCATCCCGCAGCCCTTCCATACTATTAAAAAGGCTCTCGCGCATCGCCTCAGCTGCCACGCTGGCAAAGAATCCATTCCTCTGGCTCATTGTGAATGCCCTGCTGCCGTGGGATGTCTACGTGGCCATTCGACTGAACCACTTCAAGGCACTGATAACCGCCGTTTTACCCGCATGGCTCGATACCTGGTTTGAGCTTGAAGCTCTCAGTTCACTCGCCAGCTTTTCCTACCTGAACCCGGAGTACAATCAACCTGAATTGCTAGTAGACGCGGAGCACGCGGGGCACGCGGAGCATAGCAACCACTGCATGTTCAGCGCCAGTGGTCTGGGGCATCCACTGATTGTAGCTGAACAAAAAGTCGTCAATGATTTCACCATGAACCAGCCGGGCCAGGTAGTCATTGTCACGGGCTCAAATATGTCAGGCAAAAGCACATTTTTGCGCACATTAGGGATCAACCTCTGCCTGGCCTATGCCGGTGGACCGGTCAACGCCGCTTCCTTCCAGGCCTCCCTCTTCAAGATTTTTACCTGTATCATGGTCAGCGATTCCGTGACCGGTGGCTACTCCTATTTCTATGCAGAAGTGAAACGCCTCAAAGCTCTGTTACAAGAACTGGAGCGAGACGACAAATTGCCCCTTTTCTTCCTCATCGATGAAATCTTCAAAGGCACCAATAACCGCGAGCGATTGATCGGCAGCCGTGCCTATATCCAGACCCTGGTCGGACGAAACTGCCTTGGCGTCATTTCAACACACGACCTGGAGCTTGTGCACCTGGCCGATGAGTCACCACTAATCAAAAACTATCATTTCAAAGAAGAAGTCATCGACGGTCAAATGGTCTTTGATTACATCTTGCGCCCCGGCCCATGCCCCACAACGAACGCGCTCAAAATCATGCAGATGGAAGGTCTACCTATCGAAGCATGAACCGTTTGTAGGGGCCGATTTATCGTGCCCATCGCCGATTTATCGGCCCCCACCTGGGAAGCCTATGTAATACTCAGGGCGGAGTACATCTCACCAAAAAAGCGACTGGGAACCGTTGCCAGCAATTGTGTAGAAGAAAACCCATTCTTATGCGCCAGCACTTCCCAGGTCCTGAACGAGAAGGGATACGGCACCCACATATTGCCCCGATCAGCATTATACTCGACTATGAGCAAGCGCCCACCTGGCTTGAGATAACTGAGCACTAACTGCAACATCGCATCTTTCTGACGCAGGAAATGCAGCGAGTTGGCCATCACAACACCATCAAGCGAAGGAAGAGCCAGTCTCTGCGTAAAATCTGCATTGATGGAGTGAACCATCGTATCTGGAAAGTAAGTTCGCATTGCTCTTTCCTGCTCTTTGAGCGCGCTCCTATCTTTGTCCACTGCATAGATTTCCCCGCCTGGCCCTAATAAATCAGCCAGTGCCAGCGTAAAAGCCCCTGCCCCCGAACCAAAATCGGCCCATACACTACCAACTTCCACTATCCCTCTTCGCAGCAAATTGACATGATCTTGATGGTTCATCAATGTGACCTCGTTTTGACATTACCGTATTCTATCTGTCTACATCTTATAACATTCCATGAAGCTTCTATAGGACTGTTTTCTAAAAGACTAGAAATCTAGCTAAAACTTGATTACAATAGTGAGAGAAGATCTTTATCCTTTCATTTTATCTTTATTGTCGGAGAATGCTCGCTATGCCCAATAATGTTATGACTCTTCCCCAGTTTCAGGTGGAAACGGAGGAACTCCTACGCCTCCGTGCCAAACTTCTTCCCCCGTACAGAGTTGTCTTATACGACGATGACTACAATGAAATGAACTATGTTGTCTTCGTACTGCTCCACTCTATCAATAACCTCACGCAAGCAGAGGCTGAACGCATTATGCTCACCGCGCATCTTAGCGGTAGCGCTATTGCCGCAGTCTGTCCTAAAGAGCTTGCCGAATTCTACCAGGAACGCTTGTTGAGTTATGGACTTACGGCGACAATTGAACCAGAGTAAAGTACATCTGGCGGGCCTTTTCAAGGGGTGTTGAAGTACAAGTGCTTCAACACCCCTTGATACAGTCATGATGAATCATAAACCACTGTCTTTGTTGTACAATTCAGACATTGACGCTATCAATTTTAAGCGATAGAATCATAGTAACCTGTGTGGAAGGCATTGAAGACTATCCGCAGAGAATGCTGAATACCAAAGAATGCTACAATGATGCTGTTCATCATCTCCACCAGGAGGGGAGACATTATGGTTCACCTATGGCGCTCGAAAGTCAAAGATGCGACAGATACGAGCAAATCGGCCCCAGGAGTCGGGGCAACTGGCGATATCGCCGTCTTTGTCGAGGGAAAGGAACTCGATAACGAATTGGTCCGGCTTGCCTGTCTGATGGCAAAAAAAGCGAAACGCAAAGTACATCTTGTTCATATAATCGAAGTACCACGTACATTACCTCTCAAAGCCGTTCTCACCAAAGAATCTGAACACGCTGATAAACTTCTCACCGAGGCGTTGAACATTGCAGACGATGCTGGTTGTGAAGCTGTGGCCGAAGTAGTCCAGGCACGCGATACCGGTACTGCTATCGTTGATGAAGCAAGAGATCATTCCTGTGCACTGATTATGCTGGGGATGGTACGTGACCCTCATAAATTACAGAACGACCTGGGTAAAACAATACCCTATGTACTGACAAATGCTCCGTGCCGCGTATGGATTGTACGAGATCCGCCCAAAGAGGCACGCGCTGAGAAAGTCTAGCCGGCAATTGACCTGGCACCCGGTCCTGCAATCCACAACTACCTTGCATCGCGGCTGACCTCCCATCAGCCGCGCGTGCGCAGCATCGCCCCGTGTATAGTAGGGTTGACCCTTGCGGTCAACCTGGCCCCTTGCGGTCAACCTGGTGTCTTTCGGTCAACCTCGCGTCGTCTCCTTTTTCCTCAAACAGATATGTTATAATGGTATGTGTACTTAATGCTTCCTTTTATCGCTCCTGACTTTAGTAGGCGCGCTGTAGAGTGCGGATTTATCCAGCATGTCAGCGTTGCAGTGATGGATTTCAAATAGTGAACTCATCCTCGCTGCGCTCCGCACTGTCTAATGCATGTGTATAAACATTGACCGACTGGGAGGGATTCTACCAATGATGACAGATTCTCATTCTGCTGCTACCCCGTCTCACTCACATAAAGATTATTATCATGCACTTCACCAGGCAGCTTTGACCATCACCTCCAGCCTTGAGCTAGATCAAGTTTTAGAGAGCGTGGTCATCAGTATCACCGAGGCCATGCAGGTGAAGGGCTGTATCTTGCGCTTGTTCGATCCTCGAACCGGTCAATTGCAGTTGAGTGCAGGCTATGGACTCAGCGGTAGCTACCTGGCAAAGGGCCCCGTTGAGGTCGAGCATAGTCCCATTGATAGCGAGGCCCTCAGCGGTAAAACTGTTTACATCCCAGATGTCAGCACTGATAGCCGTTTCCAGTACCCTGATGCGGCTAAACAGGAGGGTATTGTTTCTGTCCTATGCGTCCCGTTAGAGGTGCACGGTAAGGCCATCGGCGTTATGCGCGCCTACGCCAGTGCAAAAATCATATTTCACGAGGACGATATTCAGTTTCTTACCGTTCTGGCCAGCCTTGCCGCTCTCGCTATTGAGAATGCCAGCCTCTACGATAGCCTCAAACGCTCCTACGACGGCGTCATGGACGTTCTCTGGGGCACATCGCGCCGTGTATAGTAGGGTTGACCCTCGCGGTCAACCTGGCCTCGTTGCCGCGATGGATGAGAGGCTCACCTGACAAGCGTATTTGTTAAATAGGGCGAGGTAAAACTTGTGCGCTCTCCACTCCGCTTGCCTGGAACTGGAAAGAGACGGGCCGATAGAGGTTTGTTTAAGCGTAATGCTAATGTCGCAACATCAAGGAGCAGGTGAGCAATCTCCCCTGCTGTAATATCTCCTGAAAGCGGCAGCGTATCCAGCCCTGTTCCACAAACCGCTGAATACAGGAGCAGCTGATGGGCGTTGACATACCCCTCTTCCCATCGCCGGCCAAGAGCCGCGTCTTCTAATACAGGCAACATCAACCCACAATAGCCACAGGTAGGCAAGGGAAGCATTCCTGTATTCCTCAAAGCAGCCGTAACCGCGGCAGACACCGCCAGTGTTCCGGTTGTGCCGAAAGGGCCATAGCCACAAAGCTCCATTGCAGCGGTAATACTATCTTCTCCCAGAGGAGCTGGTGAAAGATCAATGCCGCCAAAAATCAAACCATGCGCTGCTCCAAGCTCATCTGCCAACATCACAACTGGCTGAACCTGCTCGATAATCGCAGCCTTTACCCTCTCACTGACAAAGGCAAGATCCAAAGGACTGTCTTCATCTGCCCGCAGATTACGCAGCGTTTCGGCGATAATGCCAGCACCTTGTAAACCGAGAGATAGGCTAGCAGGGCCGCTATGATACGCAGAGGGGAAAAATGGCCCGCCTGCTTCAACACAGCTCAGCATAGCAAATCGGAAGTTCCCAAATCCCTCCTGCGTCTCCGCAGCTAATCGTTTTATCACCTCCGCAGTGGGCAAAGCGGCCGCTGCCCGCAGGCCATATCGTACTGTCGCCAGTTGCACCGTGGCATTAAGTGCGCTTGTAGCAGCCAGCAGGTCAGCAATCACATGAATCTTTTCCAGGGGAAAATCTGGGCGCGCCGCCATTGCGGTCCCTATTGAGCAAAAGCTCAGCCCATAATCATCTAACATGTGCTGCAGCTCCCGAGCGTAGTTGAGTAGTTCAACCGGCGGCCAATCTGCCAGGTCGTCAAAGATTGGCCGCGTCGAAAGCCGCACGGTCTGTATCTCATACCCCGCCGCTTCATACCGTGTGCTAGCCTCCCGCAAAGTAAATGCTGCCCGCTCGATGGCCGCAGATGTAAGGGGATGAGCTTCGTCTATTCCAAATGTGATCGTGCGAATAGGAGGTGTGGTCATGTACGTTCCCTCTTTTCTAAGGACTTGTTGTAATTCATTATACACATGCCCTATTCCCCTTGACGAATATCTGTTCTTCACATACACTGCTCACAGCAGCCGTAAGAATGGAGAGAGCTTGATGGCAGCCCACACAACAAGTCAACGAGAAGAGTCAGCACAAGAGTGTTTTCTCTGTGTCCTCGATCCACATCCCCCCTGCGCCACCAGACAGCTCGATGGGCGCATTGTAGCCGCCTTTGAACAAACCATCAATGCTGAGAAGACACCGACCATCATTCTGGACACTGGAACAGCACGTATCGAAGTTCACTTCATACAGAACTACTACGGCAAATTTGTCAAAGAACTGAATGAGCGTGGTGTCACGATACACAACCTCTCCCTACGCCTCTATCATCTCCCAACCCCACCCATCATCACAGAATATAAAGGCCAACCCAGGTACATCTATCAGACCAACTCCTACACGCTTGCCGTGTTGGAACCTGATGTCTTGCTGAATATCACCGATCTCAACCACGCCGAATACTGTTCACGTCAATATCTTCTGAACATGCTAGTACCTTCCTCAACATCAGCTGCCACCATTCGCGGGAACCTCGTCCATCATTGCTTTAAAGAACTTCTGAAAGAACATGACCGGGGAGAATTGATGAACGGTCATGCGGCCAAAGGCCATGAGACGCCCCTGGCAACGCTCCAGCGCCACTTTGAACAGGCACTTGACCAGAGTAGCCTCGACCTTGCCCTGGCGAACGTGTCGGTTGAGACAATGCGTGCAGAGGTGGCGCCTCACCTGGAAAGCCTGGCAACCTGGTTTCAGAATCAGAGCGCTTCCTTGTGGGATATACCTGTAACCTCCGCTGATAATCAAAGCGGGGAACCCGGCGCACAGCGCTCCGAGAATATGGTACGCGCCGAAACATTCCTTCTTGCCCCCGAGATCGGCCTTCGCGGGCGACTCGACCTGTTGTGGCAACAAACCAACCGGCAAAGCCTGCTGGAATTGAAAACAGGTGGCGGCTCGGGAACATTACCCAGATCCAACCATCGCTGGCAGGTCTTTGGCTACCATGCGCTGCTGGCAGTAAGACGCGACCCCCGCATGAAAAAAGCTCGCGGCACATTGCTCTATAGCGGTACCCCAGGAGAAGCACAGGCTTTTGGCATTGAACCCACGATAAGAGACCTACAACGAGTCAACGAGACGCGCAATATACTTGTCCTCAGCCATCTCACGGGCATACCTTCAGCGCCACCAGGACCATCTCGCTGCACCAGGTGCTCTTTGCTCTCTGAGTGCGAACAGGTTTCATCATTGCTAGGTTGGCAACCTCCAGAACCTGCTGCTGAGACGTCATCCCACAATGGGGATAGGCCATTATCCGCAATAAGCACTCCTTCCCCCCCATTACGCCTCCAACCCATGTATAGCGATGAGGAAAAGGCTTTCTTCGCCAGGTACTACCAGGTACTGCATGTAGAGGGACGGGAGGGCGAGCAGCAACAGGCACTGCTCTGGAAAACTCCTGTTGCGGAACGTATCGAACGTGGCACGGCTATCAGTGATTTGGTTCCGCTAGGAAAACCAGAGCCTACCGGTCAGGGAGAATGGGAACAAGATTTCCTCTGCAACAACACATCTGAGTTACGCGAAGGTGACGAAATATTGCTCAGTAATGGCGACCCAATCTCCGGTGAAGTAGTGACAGGCAATATCAAACATATCAGCGCCGAGCGCGTACGGGTCTGGATTCCTGAACTGATCGCTAGTCCCAGGCTGATCGATCGCTATGGTTCTAACATTGTCCATGTACGTACTATACAGAATCTCTTGCGCTGGCTCCATGCTGATGCCCATTTGCGCGATCTCGTGGCAGGTAGGTCGCGACCACAATATACACAATATAGTCAAAGCAGCGTTCCACCGCGGCAAGATTTCAACCCCGAACAAAACCTCGCCGTGCAGCAAGCGCTCCAGATGCAGGACTACTTGCTCATACAAGGCCCACCAGGTACTGGCAAGACAAGCGTCATTGCTGAAATAGTGAAGCGGCTGTCCCAACAAGGACAGCGTATATTACTCGCGGCATACACAAACCAGGCTGTCGATAATATGCTCAAGCGGCTCGACTCCGAGGGTTTCCATAACTATGTACGCCTGGGGCACGATCGCAACGTCCATGCCGGTGTACAAAGCAGGCTCTTGAAACATCTGCTGGCAGAGCATGATCCGCTTTCAGACGTGCGCGAGGTGTTATGCAAAACGCCTGTGGTAGCTTCAACCACTTCGACATGGTCATCTGAAAAATATGCTTCCCCATCACCCTTGACAACACCTGGCGATAGCTCTCCACTGCAATTCGACGTCGCCATTATCGATGAGGCCAGCCAGATCACTATCCCGGCCATTTTAGGCGCTCTACGCCTGGCTAAACGTTTTATTCTCGTCGGCGATGAAAAACAACTACCCCCGCTCGTCCTCAGTAAAGAAGCTGCCGCACAAGGACTGGCTGACTCGCTTTTTAGCTTTCTCAAACGCTTAGATGATGATTATATGAAGGAGTGGGACGCGACAAGTAGCGCATGCGTTTCCTTGCGCCTGCAATATCGTATGAATCGCTGGATATCACACTTTGCCTCTAAGGCTTTTTACGAGGATACCCTCGCTGCTGCGCCTGCCGTCGCCCGGCGCATACTGGAGTTTCAACCAACGGGCGTCTCTGTAATGGGTGAACCGCCTATCATTAGTCAAGCCCTTCAACCAGCATATCCCCTGGTTTTCCTGGATGTTCATGCCAGAGATACCAGCGATGGACCGAAAAGCAGTAATGCTGAAGCGCACGCAGTTCGCGCCCTGGTGCAGGGTTTGCTGGCACGTGGTATCGCACAAGAAGATATCGGTATCATCGCACCCTATCGAGCGCAAGTTGCCAATGTGCGCCGTCATCTCTTCAGTGATGATGAGCCAAGCAGGTGGCACGGAATGGCCTCCGACACTCCTATGAGCATAGATACAGTGGACAGGTTCCAGGGGGGTGAACGTATGGTGATTATTATGTCGTTTGCTACCTCACAGACACCTGGCACCGAAAACCCACTCCGTGAGTTTTTAATCAATCCGACCCGCTTGAACGTAGCTCTTACCCGTGCTCAACGCAAACTCATCGTGGTAGGTTCTGCTCAGGCGCTCGCACCACTGCCCTATTTTCAACGCTTACTGGCATACTGCAAAAGCATGCATACCGTCATGCAGTATCACGAACTCTAGAAGCCAGCACATCAGGTTTGCATCCACACATTTCTATATCGTATGCTTTCTAAATAAAGCCAGTAGAGGGTGCAAAAATGACGCAGAACCAGATTCTCGTTGTCGGTAGTCTCAATATGGACCAGGTTGTACGTGTTACTCGCGTTCCCG
>WNFW01028866.1_pt1 | contig 10569 bp, 9 predicted proteins | sample 5400131 | NCBI WGS metagenome assembly WNFW01 (sample SAMN13153362, study PRJNA577476) | soil metagenome | isolation source: 20 cm soil or saprolite under grassland replicate 1 | place: USA:California | collected 2016-06-15
CTGCTCGGCACCGACCAGTTCGGCCGCGACGTGCTGTCCCGCATCCTCTACGGCGGCCGCATCGATCTCGCGATCGCGTTCGGCGCGACCATCGTCACCCTGGTCGGTGGCACGATCATCGGGCTGGTCGCCGGCTACCTGGGCGGTCGCTGGGACAGCTTCCTGATGCGGGTCGTGGACCTGTTCTTCGCCTTCCCGTTCCTGGTCCTGGTCATCGCGATCATCGCGATGCTCGGGCCGAGCATCTTCAACATGTTCGTGGCGATCTGGATCACCAGCTGGGTCGCCTACGCCCGGATCATGCGCGCCCAGACCGTGGTCGCCAAACGGCAGCAGTACGTGCTGGCCGCGCGCGCCCTCGGGTACGGGCATCTGCGGGTGATGTTCCGGCACATCCTGCCGAACACCGCGTCCGCGGTGATCGTCTTCTCGATGGTGGACGCGATCGGCAACATCATCCTCGCCGCCTCGCTGGGGTTCCTCGGGCTCGGCGCCCAGCCGCCCTCCCCGGAATGGGGGACGATGATCTCCGACGGCCAGAACTACATCCTGTCCTCGTGGTGGCTGGCCACCATCCCGGGATTGGCGGTCGTGTTCGTGGGCATCGCGTTCAGCCTGATCGGCGACGGGCTCGCCGACCTGCTGCGGCCGGGTGACCGATGAGCCCGCCGCTGCTGACGGTCAGGGACCTGCGCAGCTACCTGGCCACCGACCAGGGAGTGGTGCGGGCGGTGGACGGGGTGTCGTTCACGGTCGGCGAGGCCGAGATCCTCGGCATCGTGGGCGAGAGCGGCTCGGGCAAGTCGGTCACCTGCCGGACGATCGTGGGCCTGATGCCGTCCGGCATGACCCACATCAGCGGTGAGGTGATCTACCACCCGCACGGCGACCGGAACATCGTCAGCGCCCGCCAGTCCGAGTTGCAGGCGCTGCGGGGCAGCCAGCTTGCGATGATCTTCCAGGACCCGATGACCGCGCTGAACCCGGTGGTCAACGTGGGTGATCAGGTCATCGAGGCCGTTCAGGCGCACGCCAAGCTGTCCACGGGCGAGGCCCGCTCGCGTGCGGTCAGCCTGCTGCGGCGAGTGGGCATCCCGGCACCGGAGCAGCGGATGCGCGACTATCCCTTCCAGTTCAGCGGGGGCATGTTGCAGCGGGCGCTGATCGCGATCGCGCTGGCCTCCTCGCCCCGGCTGCTGCTCGCCGACGAGCCCACCACCTCGCTCGACGTCATCATCCAGGACCAGATCCTGAGCCTGCTGCTTGACCTGCAGCAGGACACCGGGATGAGCATGATCCTGGTGAGCCACGACCTCGCGGTGATCAGCGAGGTGTGCGACCGGATCCTCGTCATGTACGCGGGACAGGTGGTGGAGGAGGGACCGGCCGCCGACGTCATCACCGCACCACGGCACCCCTACACCCGGGCCTTGCTCGACGCGGTGCCGCAGGGTGAGCAGCGCGGCCAGTTGCGGAGCATCACCGGATCCCCGCCGAGCCTCATCGACGTGCTGGGCGGATGCCGGTTCGCTCCCCGGTGCCGGCTCGCGATGCAGGAGTGCCTGTCCTGGGAGACCGAGCTAATCGAGATCAGCGGGCCCGGGCGACTGGCCCGCTGCCTACGGCACGACGAGGTGGAAAGGTCACCGCAATGGCAGGCAAGCGACTCGGCGTAGGCGTAATCGGGGCGGGCCGCTGGGCCGGCTGGGCGCACCTGCCCGGCTGGGCCAGGGACGAGCGCTGCCGGATCGTCGGCGTGTGCGACATCGACGCGGAAAAGGCCGCGGCCGCGGCGAAGACCTACGGCGCGGACGTGGCCACCGGCGACTACACGGAACTGCTCAAGCGCGACGACATCGACATCATCGACGTGGTCACCAGGGACAGCGAGCACTTCGAGATCAACTGCGCCGCCATCGAGGCGGGCAAGCACGTGCTGAGCGAGAAGCCCGTTGCCCACGACCATCACGACGTCGCCCTGGTGGCGGCGATGGCGGCCGAGCGCGGCCTGAAGACCAAGGTGGGCTTCACGTTCCGGTACAGCCCGGCGGTCCGCTATATGAAGGACATGATCGCCCGCGGTGACCTGGGCACGCCGTTCATCTTCAACGCCTACGAGCAGAACTCGCAGTGGCTGCGCCCGCAGACGCCGCTGCGCGGCCGCGAGCGGGCGGGTGACGGCCGGATCCAGGTGGCCTCGCTGGAGGGATACGGCGCCCCGGTCATCGACCTCGGCCACTGGTTCATGGAATCGGACCTGACCGCGGTGGTCGGCGTGCTGCGCAACTTCATCCCGGAGCGGATCGCCGCCAGCACCGGCGCCATGGCCAGGTTCAACATCGACGACGGGGACATCTTCATCGGCGAGTTCGCCAGCGGTGCCATCTGCTCGGTGCAGAGCAGCTTCGTCACCGTGGGAAACTACCCGGGCATCGAGGTCCGGGTGTACGGCAGCGAGGGCGCCGCCATCGCCAGGCTGGTCGAGGAACGCGGCATCTGCGAGACACTGCATATTGCCTCGCCCGACGAGGTGGAGTTCCGCGAGATCGAGGTCCCGGCGGGTTACTACCCTCCGGGCGGGCACCCGCGGGAGTCGTGGCGGACCCTCTACTACGCCAACCTCACCGCGAACTTCGCCAGCGAGGTGCTCGGCGAGATCCCCGGGAACGAGGGCAACTTTGACGACGGACTGTGGGTGCAGCGGGTGATCAACGCCGTGGAACTCTCCCATCACGAGCGGCGCTGGGTGAGCCTGCCGCTCGACGGCGGTGCAACGCCGGCGAGGGAGGCCAGATGAGCAAGGTGCGATGGGGCATCCTGGGCACGGCCAACATCGCCCGGGCCCAGTTCCTGCCCGGGCTCCGCGAGGCCGGCGGCACCGCCGCGGCCGTGGCGGGCCGGGATGCCGGCCGGGCTGAGCAGTACGCCAGGGACAACGACATCGACCGTGCCATTTGCGGATACCAGAACCTGATCGACGACCCGGGCATCGACGCCCTGTACATTCCGCTGCCCAACGCCCTGCACGCCGAGTGGACGCTGCGCGCCCTGGAGGCGTTCGTCTTCCCGTTCCACCGCCAGATCGCCCAGGTCAGGGACCTGGTGGCCGGTGGGGCGATCGGCGAGCTGATGGAGATCAAATCCAGCTTCCATTTCCAGCTCAGCAACCCGGGCAACATCAGGTACTCGCGGGAGCTCGAGGGCGGTGCGCTCAACGACGTCGGCTGCTATCCGATCCGGCTCGCCGCCGAGTTCTTCGGCGTCCAGCACGAGGCCGCCTGGGCCGGCGCAACCTGGGGCGGCGACGGCGTCGACGTGGACACCTGGGGCGTGCTCGAATACCCGGGCGGGCGGCGGCTGCACCTGTCTTGCGGGCTTGGCCGGAGTTACGACACCTACAGCAGCCTGGAAGGCACCGCGGGCCGGATCGTGCTGAGCAACCCGTTCCACCCCGGCCCGGCGGACACCTACCAGGTCATCGCGGCGCGGGCCGAGCCCGGCGGTCGACACCGCCCTTGACACCGCCCAGGCCCTGCACGACCTGACCCGGTCCTTCACCGCCCGGGCCGCCGGGACCCTAGGGGCCTGACTAGATCCAGCCGTGGTACCACATGTGGGCCAGCCAGGAGGGGTACGGGATGGCCTGGGCGGTCAGGATCGGGTACAGGTAGGCGAAGTTGAGCAGCACCGCGAGCAGGAGGGCGCCGGCCAGGGACGCGCCGACCGCGCGGCGGGCGGGGCTCGCCGTGGCGGAACCCATGATCAGGCCCAGGCACAGCACGATGGCGAGCACCAGGAACGGCACGAAGACGACCGAGTAGAAGTAGAACTGGGTCCGCTTGGCGTAGGCGAACCAGGGCAGCCAGCCGGCGGCCACACCGGCGAGCACGGCGCCGGCCCGCCAGTCACGGCGGGTCAGCCACCAGCCGAGGCATACCAGCAGGGCCAGGATGGCACCCCACCAGAGCACGGGGGTGCCGATGGCGAGCACCTCGGCGGCGTCTGCCTTGGCGCACACGCCGTGCCCCACGGTGGGGCACTGCCAGTAGTAGGACACCGGGCGGTTGATCGTCAGCCAGGTCCACGGCTGCGACTGGTACGGGTGGTGTTTCTGCAGGCCGGTGTTGAAGGTCAGCATCGCCTTGTTGTACTGGAACAGCGAGATCAGCGGGGAGATCACCGGGAGGTCCACCCCATGCAACTGCGCCCAGTTCCGGTCGTAGCCGCTGCTCGTCGTGAACCAGCCGATCCAGGTGGCCAAATAGGCGGCCAGCGGCAGCGCAGCGAACGAGCCGGCCAGGCCCCCGAGGTACCGGATCAGCCCAGGGCCGGTGACCTTGCCGAGCCCAGCGGTCCGGCGGCCCCCGACGTCCCAGGCGAAGGACAGCGCGGCGAACACGGGCACGAACCACAGGCCGTTCCACTTGGAGGCGCAGGCCAGGCCCAGGCAGACCCCGGCGCCCATCCGCCACCAGCGGATGCCCGCCGGCGGCGAGCCAGCGGCGACCGGCTCTCCGGCGGCCGCCGGTTCCGCCGCGGCATCGGCCAGGCTGGCGCGGTAGGTATCCCGGTCGGCCACCAGGCAGCCGAACGCGGCCAGCACCCAGAACATCACGAAGATGTCCAGCAGCGCGGTCCGGCTCATCACGAACTCAAGGCCGTCCAGGGCCAGCAGCAGCCCGGCGAAGCAGCCCAGCAGGGTGGACCTGGTCATCCGCCGGGCGATCCGGGCGAGCAGCAGGATCGACAGTGAGCCGACCACGGCCACGGCGAACCGCCAGCCGAACGGGGACAGGCCGAAAAGCCACTCGCCCGCGGCGATGAGCACCTTCCCGAACGGCGGGTGGACCGCGAATTTCCCGCCGCTGGTGAAGACGTGCGGGTCGCCGCGGGCCAGCAGTGCGTTGCGGGCGCCGATGTAGTTGTGCTCCACGCCGAACCTGAGGATCCCGAGCGCGTCGGGCACGTAGTGGGTCTCGTCGAAAACGACGGCGTGGGGGTCGCCGAGCCGGTTGAACGGCAGGAACGCGCCCAGCGCGGTGACCAGCAGCTGCCCGGCCCACCCCCAGAACGTGCCGAGTGGCATCGGCGGGACCAGCCGGGCGCGCAGCGCGTCCAGGCGCGTGGCGGTTTCACCAGGCGCGGGCTCGGCCTGAGTTTCCATCATCGAGGCACGTCGTATGGGCCGGTGGGCACGCTGCCGCATCGCGTGGCTCCTTCACCCGTCGGCTAGGCCGTGTTTAGAAAGTGCTCACCGTCCGCTTCGAAGCCACCATCCACATCGCCGCGATCAACGAGTGGCTCCGGCCCGGCTTCTTAAACAGGCCCTAGCGCCGGAAGATGACCTTGATGCCCTCGCCGACGATGCGGGCGCCGACGGCGGTCGCGGCGCCTCCAATCACGCCCCTCGTGATGGTGTCCTGGTGGTCGGTGCCGAACTTCCTTGCGTTCGCGATCACCGGGTCCGCCGCCGAATGGAAGCCGGCGTCAAAGGAGCCCGAGCCGCTCGCGGCATCGTAGGAGCCCTTGGCGATCCCGGCAGCTATGGCGACCGGAGCTGCGGCAACGGCGATGGCACCCGCCCAGAATCCACTCGTCTGCTCCACCGCTGACTCCTTCCCCACGGGCCTGCCGAGACGGCCCTTCTACGCCGAAGTATAAGTCCGCGCGCAAGGCGTTTCGCCGCCGTGACGGGGCCGGTTCTAGCATCGTGCTATGACTGCGCACGGGGACCTTGACCAGGCCAGGATCGGGGAGCTGCACGCCAGGGAGGCGGCCCGGTTCCGGGAGGCCAGGCCCCGGTCGCGGGCCATGATCGCCCGCGCCCGCGAGCACATGCCCAACGGCGGGCCGATGGTGTGGATGGCCTTCCACGACGACCAGCTCGTCTACATCGACCACGGCGAGGGCCCCGGGTTCACCGACATCGACGGGTTCGGCTACGTCGACTTCAACGCCTCCGACATGGCGATGTTCTGCGGGCACGCGAACCCGGCCATCGTGGCCGCGATCGCGGCGCGGGCGGCACGGTCTACTCAGTTCCTGCTGCCGACCGAGGAGTCGGTGGCGGTGGCCGAGGAACTCGCCCGCCGCTACCCGGTCGGCCAATGGCAGTTCACGCTGTCCGCCACCCAGGCCAACACCGAGGCCATCCGGCTGGCGCGGAGCGTCACCGGCCGCGAGGTGATCGTGCTGTTCCAGGGGCACTACCACGGCCACTTCGAGGAGGGCCTGGTCGACCTGGACGGGGAGCAGGTGGCCGCACTGGAGCGCGGCCTGTCCAAGGGGGTCACCGGCCGGGTCAGGATCGCCCAGTTCAACGATCCGGGCACGCTGCGGGCCGCGCTGGCGTCCGGGGACGTCGCCCTGGTGCTCACCGAGCCCGCGATGAGCAACAACATCCACCTGCTGCTGCCCGAGCCAGGCTGGCATGCGGCGCTGCGCGAGATGACCCGCCAGCACGGCACGCTGCTGGCGCTCGACGAGACCCACACCCATGTCGTCGGCCCCGGCGGCGCCACCGGGATGTGGCACCTCGACCCCGACATCGTCACGATCGGCAAGGCGGTGGCCGGTGGGCTGCCGATGGGCGCCTACGGCGTCACCGCCGAACTGGGCGAGCAACTGAATGTGAGATACCACGTCGCCACCGGCGGCACCCTGTTCGGCAACCCGCTGTCGGCGGCGGCCGCCCAGGCGGCGCTGACCGAGGTGCTCCTCCCCGATGCCTACGCGCACACCTCGGCACTGGGCGCCCAACTCGCCGACGTGCTGGCGGAGCTGCGCTAATTTACGCGCCGCAGTCGGCCGAGCAGGCCGCGGGGCTTATCGTTCGCATTCGGCGCTGGGTTTCTTTTTGCCGAACGCCGGCCGGGCCACCCGCTCCCTTGAGATGCACGGGCATTCCTATTTCCCAGGAAATCGACGCGGGCCGGGCGATCGTATTGCACAAAAAAAACCCGTCGCCTGTCAGGGCTGAGCACAGACGGCCCGCGTTAGGCTGCCACAGGCCAGCCCCGTGACAGCCGCAGGAGAGTGCCATGGCCCTGACGCCCCCTACCAACGAAGATCTTGCCGAGATCGCGGGCCGGTACCGGCTCGGCCTTGACTCCGGCGACATCGAGACGTTCCGGGAGATCATCAACGGCGCGCTGGCGTCCTATGACGCTGTCGAGCGCATGTATGAGGCGAGCCGGCCCGAGCCGCCGGACCGGCCCTACCGGTGGCCGGGCGCGGCCGAGAACGAGCTGGGCGCCTGGTATGTGACCACCGAACTGACCACGGCCGATGATGGGCCACTGGCCGGCCGCCGGGTCGCGATCAAGGACAACATCGAGGTGGCAGGCCTGCCCATGATGAACGGGTCCGCCACGGTCGAGGGATTCATACCGCGCCGGGACGCCACCGTGGTGACCCGCCTGCTCGACGCCGGGGCGACGGTCACCGGCAAGGCGGTGTGCGAGGACCTCTGTTTCTCCGGTGGGAGTCACACTTCGCGGACCGGCCCGGTGCTGAACCCCTGGGACCGGAGCAGGTCGGCGGGCGGGTCCTCCAGCGGCAGCGCCGCACTGGTCGCGGCCGGCCATGCCGACATGGCCCTCGGCGGCGACCAGGGCGGCTCAGTCAGGATTCCCAGCGCCTACTGCGGCACGGTGGGGCACAAGCCCACGCACGGCCTGGTGCCTTACACCGGCGCGTTCCCGATCGAGAACACCATCGACCACCTGGGCCCGATCACCCGCACCGTGCACGACGCGGCGCTCATGCTCGGCGTGCTCGCCGGCCGGGATGGGCTCGACCCGCGCCAGCGAGCGGAACACCTGCCGGGGGACTTCCTCACCGGTTTGGAGGCGGGCGCCACCGGGATACGGATCGCCGTGGTGGCGGAGGGCTTCGGCATCCCCGGCCTGTCGCAGCCCGGCGTCGACGGATGCGTCCGCGCCGCCATCCGCACCCTGGAGACGGCCGGCGCCAGCGTCAAGGAAATCAGCCTGCCGTGGCACCGGGACGGGCTGCACGTGTGGAACGTCATCGCCACCGACGGCGCGACCAACCAGATGATCGACGGCAATGCTTATGGGATGAACGCCCCCGGCCTGTACGACCCCGAACTGATCGCGCACTACGCCGAGGGCCGCAGGGAGCACGGCGCGCAGATGTCGGAGTCGCTGAAGCTGACCATGCTGTGCGGGCGCTACGCCATCGACCGTGGCGACGGCCGGCATTACGCGATGGCCAGGAACCTCGCCCTGGAACTGACCGCCGCCTACGACGCGGCCCTGGCCGACGCGGACGTCCTGGTGCTGCCGACGCTGCCGATCGTCGCCTCACCGCTGCCCGCGGCCGATGCCAGCCGCGAGGAGAAGCTCGCAAGGTCGCTGGAGATGATCGCCAACACGGCACCGTTCGACGTCACCGGGCACCCCGCCACGTCCGTGCCCGCCGGTCTGTCCGACGGACTGCCGGCCGGCTTGATGATCGTCGGCCGCCATATGGCGGACGGCACCTGCCTGCGCGTGGCACGGGCGTTCGAGAACGCGGTCGGCGGCTTCCCCGTCCCGCCGGGCTACTGAGCCGGGTTATAGGAAGTTGTTGGGCCAGATCATCGTCCGCCACATGTGCGCGACGGGGGAGCCGTCGAACCCAAGCCCCTCCGCGGGCTGGCGGAAGTTGCGGCCGATCACGTCCTCGAACTCACCGAAGTCCACGACGGCGTCCGGGTCGAAGGAGTAGATGTCGTTGATCGTGATCAGCCGCGATGTCATGTACCAGCGGTGCTTGCGAGCCTCCTCGGCCTCCCGGCAGAGGTAGGCGGGCGGCCGGTAGTCCGGGCCGAAGTACTCGACGTACGCCTGCGGATAGCGGTATCCCACCGACTCGTCGGCGAAGTAGCGCAGCGCCTCGTGCTTCTGGATGGCCCACGCCACCTCCTCGTCGACGTACGGGGCGACCATCTGCGCGCCCCAGTAGCCGTGGTTGGCCGAGATCAGCCCGGCGATGGCGATGTCGTGCACCAGGCACGCCATGATCACCTTTTCGTCGAGCCCGTGCTCCCGGGCCAGCGTGGCGCTCTGCAGCATGTGGTTGGTGCCGGTCTTGGACAGCCGCAGTGCGAAGAAGTCCTTGAGCGCCGGACGCTCCGGCATCACCGGCAGCGCCGGGTTGTCGCCCATCATGACCAGCGCATCCGGGCCCCGCGCCTGCGCCATCAGGGCGCCCTGGCAGCCGCTCAGCGCCGTGCCCATGGTCGCCACGGCCGGCGGGACGATGATGCGGCGCCTGCGGTCCACCGCGTCGTCGAGCGGCTCGCGGATCCAGTTCGCCAGCCCCGCCTCGCGAACCGAGGCCGGTAGTTCGGCGGGCGGCACCTGGGCCGAGGGCGGCGGTGCCGTCGCGGGCTCTGGCATGCGACCACGTCCTTCCTGCTGGCCGGCCGCCCGGCCCGGATGGGTCACGGGCGGCGGGCGCGATGCGCCTTTCTGCCGACTCTAAGCATCCAGGGCCGGTCCGCGCACCGTGCCCGGCCTGGAATTGCGCCAGCGGCACGGCGTACCGTGCGAGGAGCGAAGGCGCGCCAGGAGAAGGAGCGGCTGATGACGTTGAAGATCCTGCCCCATGGCCGGCTACAGGAATGGGTCGCCGAGGAACGGGGCTACTTCGCGGCCGAAGGCCTGGAGTACACCTTCCTGCCCGAGGGTGACTACGGCATCCATGACACCCGCCGCGACGGCGGCGGGGAGGTCAAGACCGGTGCGTTCGAAACCTTCGGTGCCGGGCGCGACGGCGCCGACGTGAGCTGCGCGTGCCACTGGGCCACGAACGTCGCCGCGAGCGGCGGCGCCGGGCAACTGGTGACCAGCGCATACTCGGTGGCACCTTGCGCCGTCATGGTGCCGCCGGACTCGCCGATCCGCCGTCCGGAAGACCTTGCCGGGGTGCCGGTGGGGGTCGGCTACCACTCAGGCAGCCACTTCGCCACCCTGCAGGCACTCGAGGCGGTGCTTGAGCCCGGCCAGGTCAGCCTCTCCTTCCAGGGCCCGCCCAACGAGCGGCTTGACGCCCTGCTTGACCGGCAGGTCCCGGCCGGCACGATGTGGGGGGTGCCGCTCTATATCGCCGAGGCCTTCGGGTTCCGCAAGGTACTCGACGCCACGTTCATGATCGGGTTCCTGGTCAGCCGGAGCGACGTCAGCAAGTCCGACATCGATAAGTACCTCGCCGCGCTGCGGCGCGCGCAGCAGGAGATCGACCTGCATCCCGAGGCGTACAAGCACTACCACCTCCGGGCCGTGCCGGAGAAATACCGTGATCAGGTGGACGTGCGGGCCTTCGGCACCGGCGAGCGGATCGTGTTCCTGCCCTACACCAGGGAGATCTTCGCCGAGACCCGGGAGTGGGCACAAGACCGGGACCTCTTCCCCGAGATGCCGCCGTCACTGGCCAGCTACGACGAGGCCGCCCTGGCCTAGCACGGGCCCCGCCGTGCGGCCGGCTACCGGGAGCCGCTAAACGCCCAGCGCGGCCTCGGCCTTGAGCCAGTTCTTGGCGATCGCCGCCTGGGCGTCGCGC
>WNFW01011690.1_pt1 | contig 10568 bp, 10 predicted proteins | sample 5400131 | NCBI WGS metagenome assembly WNFW01 (sample SAMN13153362, study PRJNA577476) | soil metagenome | isolation source: 20 cm soil or saprolite under grassland replicate 1 | place: USA:California | collected 2016-06-15
CGCAAGCTCAAAGCCGCAGGATTCCGACTCGAATCCTGCGGCTTTTTCATTGGAGAACATCGCGCCAGGACGCCCATCCGCTGCCAGCGGACGTTCCACTGTATTTGCGTTTCAAATACAGATCACGCAACGTTAGAGGATGTCTTTTGATCTTAAGGAAATTATCGCTGCGCGGCTAGGCGAAAACTATCAACTGCATGAACGGCATGTGAACCGCACGCTAGTGGCGGCGCAGCGAGTGATCGGATTCGATAAGGTCTATGCGCGAGCGGAAGGCGCATATCTCTATGACATGGATAACCAGCCGTATCTGGACTTTCTAAGCGGCTACAGCGTTTTCAACATCGGGCGGAATCATCCCGTCGTGAAACAGGCGATTCGCGATGTGCTCGATCTCGATTTGCCAAACATGGTTCAGATGGATTGCTCGCTGTTGAGTGGATTGCTTGCGGAAGCCCTTACCAAACGAACGCCGCCGCATCTGGATGCAGTTTTCTTTTGTAACTCCGGCACGGAAGCGATGGAGGGTGCACTGAAGTTTGCCCGCGCTGCAACTGGCCGCAAACGCGCGGTGTCGCTCGCGAGCGCATTTCACGGGCTGAGTCTCGGTGCCTTGTCCTTGATGGGTTGCGAGAGTTTCACGGAAGGTTTTGGGCCGTTCATGCAAGGGTTTGATGCGCGTGTGCCGCTTGATGATGTTGAGGCCTTGGATCATGAATTGCGTTTGCGCGATGTGGCGGCTCTCGTAATTGAAACGGTTCAGGGAAAAGGCTGTCAAACATCCAAGACCGACTTCTTTATTCGTGCGCAGGAGCTCTGCCGTAAATACGGAACTCTATTGATTTCAGATGAAGTGCAGACCGGGCTTGGCCGCACGGGGAAGATGCTCGGATTCCAGCATTGGAATCTCGAGCCGGACATCATTACGCTAGCGAAAACTTTGAGCGGCGGTTATGTGCCATGCGGCGCCATAGTGACGCGACGCGACATTTACCAGAGGACGTTCAGTCGAATGGACCGTTGCGTCGTGCATTCAACGACATTTGGACGCAACAATCTGGCGATGGCATGTGGGCTCGCGGCGCTGGAAATCATTGACCAGGAAAATCTAATCGAGAACGCAGCAAAAATGGGTGCTCTGCTCATCGAGAACATCGATGCGTTGCGCGTAAAACATTCCTTCATTAAAGAGGTGCGCGGCAAAGGGCTCATGATAGGAATCGAATTTCATGAGCCGCAGGAGTTCAAACTCAAAATGGCGTGGAAGTTGTTGCATAAGATCGACAAAGTGCTCTTTGCGCAAATGATCGTGACTCAAATGCTGAGCAAGCATCGCATTCTTACACAAGTAGCGGGCCACGCCATGGACGTGATGAAGATCCTGCCGCCATTGATCATTGGGGAGCGCGAGATCGACATGTTCGTTAATGCGCTGGACGATGTGCTCACAGAGTGCCGCAAATTCCCGGGGCCAATGTGGGAGCTTGGAAATAATTTCGTTAAAGCGGCGCTTGGCTCGCGTCGCGCATTGGAAACGCGCTCTACTGTTTCCGCTTAAATTATCAGGTTTGCCATTGTCGATCTCAGTCTGCGCGCGTACGTTGAGACGGCCAACGGAGCGCGCGTTCGCGTTCAATTAAATGGAGGAAAAATTATGACAACCGCAGTCGCTGAAGAGAAAAAAACGAAACTGAACCAGCTTGAGCAACTGAAGAAGTTCACAAAAATCGTGGCGGACACCGCGGACTTTGAATCGGTGAAGCAATTCAAACCGCAAGATGCGACGACGAACCCAAGTTTAGTTTATGCCGCGACGCAAAAATCGGAGTACACGCATTTGCTCGACGAAGTGCTTACGGACCGCAAAAAGTCCGGCCTGAGCGGCGCGGCGCAGATTGAAGACATCTGCGATCATCTGCTGGTGCAATTTGGATGTGACATTTTGGAGATCGTTCCCGGTCGCGTTTCTACTGAAACCGACGCGCGTTTGTCGTTCGATTTCGAAGGCTCAATCAATAAAGCCCGACGGCTGGTGAAGCTTTACGAGGAGCGCAAGATTCCCCGCGAACGCGTGCTGATCAAAATTGCGTCGACGTGGGAAGGGATTAACGCGGCGGAGCAACTGACCAAGGAGGGAATCCGATGCAATCTGACGCTGATGTTTTCGCTGCCGCAGGCGGTGCGCTGTGCGGAAGCGAAGGTGCAATTGATCTCGCCGTTTGTGGGCCGGATTTACGATTGGTACAAAAAAGAAAACAAGCACGACTATGCCGGGCCAGAAGATCCCGGCGTGCAATCCGTGACGGAGATCTACACCTATTACAAAAAGTTCGATATCAAGACCGAAGTGATGGGCGCGAGTTTTCGCAACGCCGGACAAATTCGCGAATTGGCCGGGTGCGATTGCCTGACCATCAGCCCCGAATTGATGAAAGAGCTTTCGGATTCGTTCGAGCTGATCGAACGCAAGCTCGATCCGGACAAAGCGAAGTCTGCAAAGATCGACAAGCTGGAACTGGACGAGAAAAAATTTCGATGGCTTTTAAATGAGAACGCGATGGCGACGGAAAAAACGGCTGAAGGAATTCGCAAGTTCGCGGCCGATGTCGTGAAACTCGAAAAGTTTGTCGCGGAAAAAGTGTAGCCGCCGATCTCTTCCTTTACCTCTTTCTCTGCTTCTGCGCTCTGCAGTGAGAGTAAGAATAAGACTGAGCGGAAGAGGAAGAGTTGCATGTTTAATGTTGTCCTGGTTGAGCCGGAGATTCCGCCGAACACTGGCAACATTGGCCGGCTTTGCCTCGCTACGCGATCTACCTTGCGCCTGGTCAAGCCGCTTGGGTTTTCGCTCGATGATCGGCAATTGCGGCGGGCAGGCCTCGATTATTGGGATGAAGTTGATGTGCGCCTCTGGGACTCCTTCGATGCCTTGCGGCGCGCGCAACAGTCAAAGGCCCGTTACTTTTTTCTGACAACAAAAAGCAAACGCCCTTACTACGAAGTGAAGTTTCAGCCAGAAGATTTCCTCGTCTTCGGTCGCGAAACGAAAGGACTCCCGAAGGATTTGCTCGCCGCCAATATGGACAACTGCATCACTATCCCAATGCACGGCACGCGCAGCCTGAACCTTGCCACCGCAGTTGCAATTGTGCTGTTCGAGGCAGTGCGCCAACAACAGCGTTGATCAAAAACATCGCAACGCGTCGGAAGTCATCGCAGTTAAATTAGCGAAGGACAATAGAGGAAACATCATGAAACGTATTGTGTTTTTAACATGTATCGGAAGCGTCGCGCTAGCTCTGACGGCTTCGGGTGCTCCAAAGGACAGACCAGGCAGCAAGTCAGCAAAGGCGAGGAGCGCGCCCAGCGCGCATACGGTCTCAGCAAGAGGTGGAAGCCACGCCGCGCCGATGAGAACAGCGCGAAGTTTTCCTACTGCGAGGTCTCAGCGTGCCATCGCGGCGTCACCACGAGAGAGGTTTAGTTCAGTCTCGCGAGCACGGACTCTGCGGAGCAGCCGCTTGGAAGCTGCAAGAGTGCATAACACGCGAACTGCCATAGCCGCTCGGAACCGCGCCGCTATTAATCGCGAGAGAAGTCTCGCTCGGGCAAACACTCTGGGAACCAATCGCGTAGAGGCGGCAAGACTGCGTGGCGCGCAGACCGCGAACGCCAATGCAAGAATCGCCGCTCGCAACAACGTGGCGATTAATCGCGCAAGAAATCCTCGCATCGTCAACAATTGGCGTAGCGATCGTTTCCGGGGGCAAAGCTACGCTGCGTTTCGCGATTATCACCGGCAATGGCATAACCGCACTTGGTGGAGAAATCACTACAGCCGCATCATCTTCGTGAGCGGCGGGTGGTGGTACTGGAATGCTGGTTACTGGTATCCGGCTTGGGGGTACGATCCGTACGCTTACTATCCGTATGACGGGCCCATTTACGGTTACAGTGATCTAACTCCCGACCAGGTTACCGTAAACGTGCAAACCTAATTGCAAGCTGATGGCTATTACGCCGGCCCGATCGATGGGATACTCGGATCGCAGACGCGGAGGGCGCTGGCGGCTTTTCAAGTTGACCATGGCCTGGCAGTTACTTCGGCAGTCGATAGGCTAACACTTGCGACGCTGGGTTTAACATAAGGTCAGCAGTCATATCTGCGAACCGCGCGATGAGCTCCATCGTGCGGTTTCTTTGTTATGGACCGGCTGGCGCAAAGACTTACAAGGACGCATGAGGCATCCGAAAATTGCTGCCAGAACGTTGAATAGATAGGAACTTCAAAAGGTCTAAGAACCCAAAGGAAAAAACTTATGAGAATACATTTGCCGCGAGCGGAGCGCAAGAAAAAAAGAAAGAACAGAAGCCGGCGCCGAAAAAGCAGCAGCAGGCTGCGCAAGGTGCCGGGGCGCGCGCGGGCGGCTCTAAAGGAGGCGCGCCACATCAACAGACGGGGGCGTCACAGCGCACTCCCGCACCACAAGAGGGGCCTGGCGCAAAGCAGGGCAAGGGAAAGGAACCCCAGCAACCAAGTGGTACCACAGGACAACCAGGCGGGACTGGACCGCAAAAGACAAAAGGAAAGAAAGGTCCGCAACAAACTCCTACCACGGCTGGTCAGACCGCCGCTGGCGGAGCAGGGGCCGGCAAGACAAAACAAGCCCAAGTCAAAGCAGCTCAGGCAAAATCGAAGCCATTCAAGCCGCAGCACTTCAATCTGCCAACGAAGACGACTCCGAAAAAGGTGGCAGCCGTAAACTTCCAGCAAGGCAGACGCATTGAGGGCAGCCAAAACTGGCACGGTTCGAATTATCAGGTTTTTCGGAATTACAAATCTGAGTGGCACGACCAGGGTTGGTGGAGGAGCCATTACAATAACCGCGTAGTTTTCGTATATGGGGGTTGGTATGCCTGGAATGCGGGATACTGGATCCCGGCTTGGGGCTACGCTCCCAACGCGTACTACGCGTATGACGGCCCTATCTACGGCTATAATAATTTGCCGCCCGATCAGGTGATCGGAAATGTCCAGACCGCACTGCAGCAACAGGGTTATTATCACGGCGAAGTGGACGGTCTGCTCGGCCCGCAGACGCGCGCCGCTATCGCAGATTACCAACGTGCCAACGGGCTGGCAGAAACATCCACAGCCGATCAGCCGACGTTGCAATCGCTGGGAATGGCATAACTACATCCGTCTAGCTGCCAAAGAGCCGCCCCGAATTTGTGGTCGACGGCGGCTTTTTGCGCGCTCAAAAAGATTGTGGGTGCTGGTTCATAGTGTGAGATGGCGCCTTACCATCGCGTCGATTTTATTAAAGCGCCTTTTCGAGCAAATCAGCAAGGCGCCACCCGGCTTTGTGTAATTCTTTTCGGACAATGCTCACTGTCCAGGTGCGATAATTCATCTGGTCCGGCTGAGGTTTTTCGTCCGCTTCGCCGGCGGCGACAATACGATCTTCTTCTTGTTGCGCGTGCACATTTGTGAATTGCAACCGCTCATGCGCCTCGCGTGCAATCGGCAAAATTTCATCTGCCCAGACTTCGGCGTAGTTCTTGACGTCGAGGTTGGCCGGCATCTGCCAGTTCGTTGGCTGATGAGTGGCCATCTCATGAACCAGTTGCCTCTTCAACGGTTCGATCTGCGCAAGAAATTCCTTTTTCCGGAGCGTGGCTGGCGCGTCTGGGAAAAGCGCGTTGACGGCATCGTAGTCCCAAAAGGCGTGGAATTTTTTCTTGTGCATGCCGCGCGTGCGTGGCGGCTCATCGCTTAGTTCGAGCGTAAATGTGTTTCCGCCTTCATCGCCGAGCGCTGACTTATCTTTGTCAGGATCTGCAACTCGGCCATGCTCATCAAAATATTCGGCGCCTACATGCAGTGGCTGGTGAATATCGGCGACATAATGAGCTAGCAAAATTAGCGCCACTGACTTCGTAATCTTGCGGTCATTTTGTTCGGGTACTCTTCCTTGCAGGACTTGGATGCAATAGGGAATCATATGCACTATGTCCCATCGAGGGCGACCGGCGTTGCCGTCGCGGTATTTTTGCGACGGAACCACTGGAACGTCGGTGTAATGAAACCAATGGTGCGAAGGCGCCACGGAATCCATGTCGTGCGTCGGCGGATTGGCTCGCCAGAAATCGCGGAGTTGTTTGTCAATTCTGGGATGGCCGGAGTAGTGGAACGACCGTGGATCGTCCACTCCCTTTTTGTCCCAGCCTTTAATCTCGTCCGGAATTGTAGAGACTTTTTCAAGGCTAAGCCCGTCTAGCAGTGCCCCGATCTTTGCAGCGGTCGGCGTGTTGGCCAATCGTTCGTCAGCAATCGCGCCGACGATCTGATGTCCCAGAGGGCCGTACGCCTGCGCTGAAGTTGAAAATTGCAGCGTCATAAGAATCGCTAGTAAGGAGCGGCGGCAAAGCAGAGATCTCATTTCCGGAATTGCCGATAATACAATTGAATCCCGTATTGCCCAGAAAAGGTCTGGCGCATCTCTTAGCTCACTGGTCAAAATTCATGCGGATTTCCTCGAGACGTTTCTGAAGTTTCGAGAAGTGCGATCCGGCCCAGTAAATCTGGCCACAGCCGGTGCAACGCCGGAATTGCTCGTAGTGGATTCTGGTAAGCGGTTCGAGCTCCTCAATTACGTCGGCCTTGGCGACTTTTTGCAACGCCCCATTGCAGCGAAGGCATCGCGTAAACGGAGCAATCGAATTCAAAAGGTGAAAGCGGCGGATTACTTCGACGGTTTGTTGATCTGCGTTTTGGGAACGCGGGCAGTAAGCGATTTTTACTACTGCGTGCATGAGTAACCGTCGGTCACGGGTGAGCAGGGCTCGGCCTTCACGTTTCATCACGTGTAGCAATTGCCGATCGGGTGCGTTGCGGTCATAGGCGACGTCAAAGCCGAGGAGGCGCAGGTTACGTGCGAGTTTGCCAAGGTGGCCATCTATGACAAACCTCTCAATAAAAGGTGTTTGTAAACGTTTTTCTGCAGTGTGCGGGCGTTTTGCTCCCACTGAAAAAACTTCGATGTGTGCGTCGTTTGCGATCGGATCATCGAAATCGACTGACTGCCCATCGACCAGGATTAGATCAACTTCCGGATGTGGCACACCGCATGACTCGATCACATCTTTTGTCGATGTTTTTTCTGTCAGAGAGCGCTCGATAAAACCGCCGCGCTGTCTCGACCCGAGAAAAAAATCAAGATCGCCATGGAAATGGAGCCGAACCGTGAACGGCCTCACGTTACTTCATGATGCGCGCATTGGCGTAGCCGTACTCAAAGGTGGTTGCACGCGGGCGTCCCATGAATTTACCTGGTCCTAATGGCTCATCTTCACCGTAGTAACAGTCCATTTGCCATCGCCGCAGACCGCCTCCGGTATCGATAATCTTCCATCGAGTGCTGCCAAAAACCTTTTGCACTATTGGAGACTCCGTCTCAACGATTGCTCCATGACGCAATCCGCTTTGGCCCAGTTTTGCCGCGGCGGAGTAGCGCGCGACCAGAACGCCTCCTCCGCCTGTGGGACGCGAAGCGAAAGCGAATGAATCGCCGCCGTTGTAACTAATGTAATGGCGTCCATCCACCGGCGTAACAATTCGGCCGAAGCCTTCTTTTTTTACCGAGCGAAGAAAGTCGCGCGGATACTTTCGCCCATGTAATCCGGCTCTTGTGACCGGCGTTGCATCAAAGCCGCGCTCGAAAGCAAAACCGGATTCGACTGGCGTGTAGTAGAGTGTGCAGACTACGAAGTATTCACCGTTATGCCCTTGAGGGCGCCGCGCTAACTTTTCGTTCTCGTATGCAAGCCGCTGCACAACTTCAGGCCACGGAATATCGGCACGAAGTTGCGAGCAGGTCGCGGCCAAAATGCTGAGGCCTGCGATCTTCGCGATCAATCGCCGAAAACCGATTCGATTGTTCCGCCAATCAAGATTTCGATCGGAAGTCGTTTCCATTCGTATTCGTAAGGTGGCTGCTTCCATTGAAATTGCTCATGGTAAATCTTGCGAATGCACTTGATGATTTCCACTCCAGTAAGAAACGACCGGAAACTTTGACGGTCGATCACATGTAATTGGACGCCGCTGCAGAGCTCACCGGTGAATTTGTTAAAAGTTGGCTGGAAACAGTTTTCGCGAAAGAAGGCGCCAGGTAATCCTAATCCGTTGAGCTCGTGGCAGAGTGCTTCGGCGTCAATAAACGGTGCGCCGAAGATTTCGAATGGCCGCGTTGTGCCGCGACCTTCGGAAATATTCGTTGCTTCAAGAAGACACATACCAGCGTACACGGTTGCGGTCTCAAGTGTCGGCATGTTGGGTGATGGCATTACCCAAGGCAGACCGGTTTGATCGAACCACATCTCACGCTTCCAATTTTTCATCGGCAGGATCCATAAGCGACATCGAGGAAAAGCTTCGTCTCGAAATCGCTGCGCGAGTTCCCCGATCGTTTTACCGTGGCGAACTGGAATCGGATGGAGACCGACAAATGATCTATAATTGGGATCAAGCAGCGGGCCCTCTGTGCTCACGCCATTGATCGGATTTGGTCGGTCCAGAACGACCACTGCGACGTCGGCTTTTTCGCAGGCGCGCATACAAAGATACATCGTCCAGATAAAAGTATAATAGCGCGCGCCGACATCCTGAAGGTCGACTAATAGAACATCGAGACCCTGTAACATTTCCGCAGCAGGTTCGCGGTGTTCGCCATAAAGACTGTAAACCGGAATGCCAAGTCGCGGATGCGCGTAGCTCTTCCATTCCACCATATTGTCCTGGGTCTGCCCAAGGAATCCGTGTTGCGGACCGAAAAACGCCCCGAGGTGAAAGAGATCGCCGTTATATCGCTCTAAAATCCGCGAGGCGTGCTCGAGCTTTGCTGAAACAGATGCGGGATGCAGCAGCGCACCCATTCGCGCGCCGCGTAATTTTTCAGGCCAAAGCTCGCTCAGATAATCGAGTGGCAATTCAACGCGCACGGCGTTCTTGTAACACAACGCAGAAATTCTCGCGAGGCGTTGTCGCAGTCCTTGTGTCAAGCACCCTCACAACCATTTCTGTCGCACGATGCCAATCATTATCGCAATTGCAGTCAAAGCCGCGCATATCTTCGCGAACAATTCGCCATGACGTGTGTAAAAGGTTAACTCGTGTTCGGTCGGTACCTTAATCTCGCCCGTAAGCACGCCTTCGGTGAAGGTACTGCCTCTGTCGTCCTGTAATACTTGTGTGATGCGGCCGAATTCGTTTATGAAACAAGTGACTCCGGTATTCGCAGCTCGAACCATCGGACGGCGCGTTTCCACGCAGCGAAAAATTGCGTTCGCCAAATGCTGATGCGACCCCGCGGAATGCAAAAACCATCCATCGTTTGTTATATCAACGAGCAAGTTCGCGCCGGAGTTCGTTTCAGTTGGAAGCACAAATCGTCTGGTTAACTCGCCAATTGTATCTTCGAAACAGATCAAGGGCGCCACCTGAACGTCACTGTTGGTCAGGTTGAACACTGTGTATTCCTTCCCAGCTGCGAAATCGCCGGGCACCTGGTCGCCAACGATTCGCGCGAGTAGCGGCACCGAATGCCGCCCCGGAACGTATTCGCCGAAAGGCACCAGATGAAGCTTTCGATAAACCTGCACCTGTTCACCACCGTCGGATACAAGGAGCGCAGCATTGTAAACATCCCCTTGATGTTCGTCGATTGCGCCTAGCAGAAGATCGCTCTCCGCAGATGCGGCCAAATTCATCACGAATTGATACGTTTCCCGCTCTTCAAGAACCGGCCCGGGCATGGAGCTTTCCGGCCAGATCAATAAATCGGGGGGAGGATTCGATCGCAGCGCAATCTTGCTCAAGTGCCGGAATTGATCGAAGATTTTCCTCGTAAACTGTGGATCGAACTTTTGATTTTGAGGAACGTTTGATTGCACTGCGGCAACGCGCAGAGGTTTTGTGGACGGCGAAATCTGGACGGCGTGCAGACCGAAAGTCAGGACGCCTACGATTGCCGCCAGCGTGAGAGTCAGATCAAAATGAGGTCGCATCGCGTGTGCGCGTGCCTCAAGAATCAAGCGGCGCACTGTTGCGACCGCGATGACGTTCGCAAACGCAACCATGAACGATAAGCCAGCAACACCGGTGAACTCCGCGATTTGAATCAGCGGCCAGTTGCGATGCAATGCCACGCCAAGACCATTCCAGGCCCAACCGGAGAAGACCCAACCGCGCAACCACTCCTGTGTGACCCATGCAGCGGCGAGGAGAAAGGCGAGCAAGAGATTATTCGTTGATTTCGTCCACGGCGATCGCGGTTGAGCCGCGGTGCTGCGAGCCTGGGTTAACATTTGATCCCATTTACCCGGGCCTGATTCCGCCGTTTTTGTTTCTCGTGGTTGGAGCAAACCACAAAGCCATGCCCAAAGCGCGAAATAAATCGCCATGTAGAACTCGAGAACAAACCAGCCAAGAACCGTGACAGTTGTGAGCCAGGAAAGAGCCGTCCAAAAAAATGCCAGCCCAGCGACGTAGCCGAGTAGGAGATTACGGA
>WNFW01003771.1_pt1 | contig 10562 bp, 9 predicted proteins | sample 5400131 | NCBI WGS metagenome assembly WNFW01 (sample SAMN13153362, study PRJNA577476) | soil metagenome | isolation source: 20 cm soil or saprolite under grassland replicate 1 | place: USA:California | collected 2016-06-15
CGCATGAGGCCAAGTGTAATTGCGGCTGGTGAAACGCAAAGCGCAAACGCTGTGTAGCCGGGATCATTCATTCCCGCTTTTTCCGATCCGCCTCGTCGATTTCGCGCAACAATTGCTCCTTCAAATGTCCCCGTGCAGCCTTTTTGATCGCGCGACGCTCGGCGGTTACTCCTTGCTTCTCCGCCTAACGTTCGCGCCGCGTTCGCGGTTCCACAGACTGCGACACGTGCCGGATCTTTGGCCGGCGCGCGCCGATGTTTTGCTCTTTTGGTTTTGCGTACGGATCCATGAATGTTTAGCGCTAACGGTTCGCGATAAAGATAACAGGAATCGCGGCAAGCTGAAGAATCATCGAAAAGAGCGCCACGGCCATGACCGATCTGCCGTAAAGCAATCCCATTATTGCGCTGCCGATAAACCACGCAATCCCGTATCCGGAATCAAACAGGCCGAACGCCGTGCTTCGTTTTTGCGGTGGAATAACACCGGTCAGTACCGCTTGAAAGAGAGATCCCTGTGCGCTCAGATCCCCCCAAAGATCATCCCAATCAGCGCAAAGACGGTTGAGCCTAGAAAAACAAAAGGCGCACCTGCAGCTGAAATGACAAACGCGAACAAGGAAACATTCGCGCCGAACCTGTCGAACAAACGACCGAGTGGAATCGACGCCAGTGCGCTGCTCGCCATCGCCACTGCATAAAACACGGGAATTAGCTCCGCCGAAACAATATTGGCTTTGTGAAAATGAAAACCGATCAACGCGAAATCGGCAAACCCGGCGGCGATCAGTACGCCTGCCGCGAGATAAATCCAGTAGGCGCGCGTCAAATCCGTCGTCACGAGCGCGTGTCCGGCGCCTTTCTCCAGCTCGTGCGGCCGCGGATGCAGCAGTCGAGCCACAACCAAGATTGCCAGACAACACAACGCCGGAATGAGCAGAACTCCGAAACCCGTTCGAAATCCATGGTTCAGATAAAGGATCAGCGCCATCAGCAGCGGCCCGATTGTCGCGCCCGCCTGGTCGAGCGCTTCGTTCAATCCAAATACCCACCCTGCGCCAATTGATTTGCCGGCGTACGAAAGCATGGCTTCCACTGTCGGTTTGCGGATGCCTCGTCCGACGCGCTCGGCCACAACAAGGCCAGAGGCAAGCGGCCATTGTCCGGCAAGCGCAAGCGCGGGAACCGCGAGCATGTTGATTGCGTATCCCACAAAGGCAAATGCCCAATGCCGATGCGATTTGTCCGCGAAATAACCCGAGAACGAGCGCAAGCCGTACCCCAGGAGCTCACCGAACCCTGCTACGAATCCGACAATCGCCGCGCTTGCGCCTAACGAGCCAAGAAACGGTCCGACAATTCCGCGCGCGCCTTCGTATGTAAAATCGGCGAAGAAATTTACGACGCCGATAATCAGAACAAACTGAAGCGCTGATCTGCTTTTCATTTCACCACATTCGTGTTCATTCGTGCTTACTTGTCCGCAGTAGCCTTAGCGAAGGCGGATTTGCGGTAAACAAATGAAGACTCTTGGAATCATCGGCGGGCTGGGGCCGGAAAGCACACTAGATTATTACCAACGGATCATCGCGCTGTACCGCGAGCGCACCGGTGACAGGCAATATCCGGAATTTATCATCGTTAGCGTTGACCTGAGAAAGGGACTCGACTTCATGAACGCAAACGACCTGAGCGGCATGGCCAATTACTTGGTTGAAGGCATCGACAAACTCGCGCGGGCGGGCGCAGATTTCGGAATAATCTCCGCAAACACGCCTCACATCGTGTTCGATGAGGTTGCGCCGAAATCACCGATTCCGCTGATCAGCATTGTTGAGGCGACGCGAGCTGCGGCCAAAACGCAGAACCTGAAACGGCTCGCCTTGTTCGGCACACGCTACACAATGCAGGCAAACTTTTATCCAAACGTATTCGCGCGCGAAGGTATCGAGCTGCTTGCGCCCGATTCACACGACCAGGATTACATTCACGATAAGTACATGAACGAATTGGTTCCCGGAAAATTCCTGGCAGATACGCGCGCCGGCTTACTTGCGATTGTTGATCGGATGAAAACAACGAGCGACATCGACGGAGTGATTCTCGCGGGAACAGAGTTACCGCTCATTCTTCGCGATCCTCTCCATAACGGCATCCCATTTCTCGACACAACGAAGATCCATGTCGAAGCAGCCGTCGCTCGAATGCTCTCGTGAGCTCTGAATCGCAACTCGCGAATCGAAAATCCGAAACGTAAACTGGGCGGTGAAGGGTTCGAACCTCCGACCCTCTCGGTGTAAACGAGACGCTCTACCACTGAGCTAACCGCCCTACATTATTGTCGATGAGCATTAAACCGAAGCGTATCGACATCGATACATTCGTTTGCACACCCGATTTTATCCACTCTACATTGAGCAGGTGAGAACAACAAAGAGTAGAACCAGCGCATTTCAGAAAGTCGGCGAATGTCTCTACCATTACTCGAACGGCGTTTATTATGCCCGTATCAAGAGCGACGGCAAGGAAATCAGGCGCTCCCTTCAGACGACGGATCGCCAGACTGCGAACCGCGAGTTGGCTCGGTTCAAACAAGAACAGCGCCAGATTGATCGCTCACAAGGCAAACTAACGCTAGCCGAATTGTGCGACCGTTACATCAAGACGGTGCAACACCAGACTCCGAAAACCGCAACGCGAAAACCCGCATCGTTGCGAAGATCAAAGAGCACTGGCCGATCGGAAGCCTTATCCAAGTGGCGAAAATCAAACCGAGTGAAGTCGACTTGTGGTTAGCGCGGTTCCGCTTTCGCGGCATCGCGAAACATTCACATTCAGGTCGTCAGAGACGTGTTTGATCTCGCGCTCCGGCACAGTGATTATTCTAGTTTCGCCTGCTCAACATCTAAAGTACGCGACAAGCCGATTCGGAAAACGCCGACGATTGAACAATTTAATCAAATCATTGGGAGCATCCGCTCACAGCAGTTTAACGGACATAATGCCGATGACTCGGCAGATTTCCCTGAGTTCATAGGCTTGGCTGGACTTGGACAGGCTGAAGCATCCGCGCTTACATGGGATGACATCGATTAGAAGCGCGAACAGATCATAACCTAACGGGCGGAGAAGAAGGGCCTCTAGGTACAACGAAACGCTGTTCCGTGGCCTCGCCTTCTTCACTCACACGCAAACGGGTCGCCCCAGTACTCAGCATTGCGCATAGCCAGAATGTGAATGTAGCGGCGCACGTACGGCGATGCTCGCGTAACCCTGCGACGCTGCACAAGAAAACCACCGTACACCTGCTTGCTTGTAGCTACCCGATACAAGCCGTCTTTCGGTGGTCGCCATCGGCCTCTAAGACGCAGTGGTCGCGACAAACGCTTCATATCACGCGCAAACGGTATAGGGTCAGCCCTGTTACTGAGCATCTTGGGAGTAACAGATTGCCCGTGTTTCTGCGGTCATCAAACACAACTCATAACCAAGGTAAGTTTCAGCTTTGTCCGTCACTGGCCGGACGTGTACTTGCTCACAATCTCCTTCAACCGCTCGTGTGTGCGAACAAGTCCCCACTGCCAGTCGGCCGACCGGCCGCCGCCCTCGGATTCGAGCCTATCGCCTCCAACCTCGAAATGTCCGTCAAACTTGAAGTTGAATTCCGGGAAAAGCAGAATGCTCATGTTCTGCGGCGCAGCATTGTCACCGCGTGGCCATACCCACGAGGTATGCGCCGACACCTTGTTTCGCCATGTGATGACGTTGGCAAACTCGTGCTTCAAATCCTCGGCAGGCGAAAAAGCCTTCTGGAAAACTTGAATGAAATTATGCAATGCGCTCGCGTACGAGAGGAAGCAATTGCAGACCATCGCATCGCCAGGCTGATCGCCAAAATCAATGTAAGCGAAGTTCTTGCCAGATTTTGCTGCGCGCTCCGTTTCCTCCTTCCCAACCTGCTGGCAGAGATAGTCGAGGCCTTTCCATACCGTCTCCAAAAAAAGCCATGCTTCTTTCCGATAAGCTTTAGTCGAGAAATCAAAAGCTTTAGTCGAGAAATCAAACATAGACGCAGCAAGCCTATCACGTTGTTCACGAAGCCGGAAGCGTTCACGGTCGCGCCAAATCCAAAGCGGGCGACGCGCCGCGACTGTAAGCCTACCCCTCCGATGATTTTATCGGAGGGTCTGGTCGTTAGGCGAATGATTTGTTCCGCGCGGCGTCACGCATTTGTGTCCAACGCCTTTCGCGATGCGTAGTAGAAGTTTTTTTCTTTGGGCGTCATGTCGTCACCCTCGAGAATTTTCGTGAGCAGGTGTGGGTTCAGGGGGATTCTCGATAAAATCAGGACGGCGATTCGGCTGTATAAAATCACCGCCTGAAAACAGGATTGCGCCTAGCAGATATAAAATGATACAAAGCTGCCGTGGGCCTTTACCTTCGAAAAAGCCTAAGCGTTGGCCCATTCAGATTCAATCTCAGCAAATCTGGAATTGGTCTCTCTACAGGGATTAAGGGACTCAGGGTCGGAACTGGGCCACGAGGAAACTATGTCCATATGGGCCGCGGCGGAATTTACTTCCGCCAGACGCTGCCCAGCTCGAAGAAGCCCGAAAGTCGCAGAACTCCTTTGGGAGTTCCTGAGGAAAGATCGTCGAGCATTGAGTTTCATGATATCGAAAGCGGTAGCGTCAGTCAGATGGTTGACTCATCATCCACCGAACTGCTCGAAGAAATCAATTCCAAGTCTACGAAACCACTTATTTGGCCATGGGTTTTGGGATTGGGTATTTGCGTGCTTGTTGCAGTTGCTGCGGGAAACTCGCCGATTTGGATTTATTGTGTAATCCTCCCACTCTGTGCTGGCGGCTTGGTTTGGGCGATTCGCGCTGACAAATTACGAAAGACGGTCGTTTTGTTTTATGAGCTAGAACCACATATCGAGCAGGCGTTTCAGAGCCTTCACGACACATTTGATTTGTTGCGCGGCTGTTCTCGAGTGTGGCACATCGAATCGAAGGGTGACATCAGGAGTACTCACGACTGGAAGGTCAACGCAGGAGCAAGTTCGATTGTGAAACGAAAGCCAGTCACACCCCACGCTGGTTCGCCACCGTATTTCCAGTGCAATATTGCGATTCCCGTTCTTCCTGCTGGCCGGCAGCGTTTGTATTTCTTGCCTGACAGGATTCTTGTTTGGGACACGACTGGAATAGGTGCACTCAGTTTCGAACAACTCGAAGTCAGCGCCGCCGAGCAAAGATTTATTGAAGATGGTAGTGTTCCCACAGATGCGAAAGTTGTTGACAGGACATGGCGCTACGTCAACAAGAAGGGCGGCCCTGACCGACGCTTCAACAACAATCGGGAAATACCAATTGTACTTTACGAGGCGATAATGTTTACAAGCGGATCAGGCGTCCGAGAAATGTTCCAGGCTTCGCGAACGGGGATCGGCTCGAAGCTTAATTCGGCGGTGAAACAAATGGCGTCGGCCATTTCTGCACGCGCTCAACCCGAAATGGGAGACATTTATATCAAATGCCGGTGCAACAATTGTGACGGTTCAATCGAGTTTCCGGCGCATGGTGTGGGCCAAACTATCACTTGTCCACACTGCGGGACGGAAACGATTCTGTTCAACCCTGTCTCGACTGCTACACCGTAAAGGAGACGGGGAGGGAAGCGGTCGCATCTAAATAAACTTCCGCTCTGAGTTTTTGAGGGCTGAGGGTAAAATAGGGTCAAAAAGGGGTCGCAGGAAGGGGTCAGAATCGCCTCACAATCCGGACCGCCAATTAAAAACAAATCTACGGGTGTTTTCGGACCGGCGAATGCGACTAAGAATTTGACGGGCGTTTCGGAAAGACGGTCGCTAACCAGCCAAACTCCGCGGTAGTACGGTCTATCACCCAATCCGGTTCCTCAACAGGTTGCCCGTTTCTCGGCGTTCATCAACTACAACGCACAACCAAGCTAAAACGTAGCCGCTGCGACGGTATCAAGTGAACCTACGATGCTTTCATCGGAGGGTAGGATCGTTAGGCGAACGATTTGTTCCAGTTGTGGCTCGCGTTTACGATAAAGCGGGCAACATGATTGAAACGCACGAGCACGCGGGCGATTTCAAGGAAACCGTGAACACTTGCGACCCAACGTTTGCTCGGACGATTACGCTTCTTAAATGCCGAATGAACCGGCACAATTCGCGTCGTGCAGCCTGTAATCGCTTTCTCCTCGCAACGGCAGGAAATAGATTGTAAGATGCAATCTGATTCTCGTTAGGCCACTAATCACGCCCCTATGAAACACCTTATCCTCATCGCATTGTTTTCTACCCTGCCTTTTTCGCCCATCGTTGCCCAGCGCAAGTTCCGAAGAAGAGCGCTGAGATGCTCCAAAAGCTCCAAGCCGCGAGACAAGAGCGAAAGAAGCAGACCGAAGCCGTGGGAGCGGCTCTGCAAGAAAAGCTCGCACCCGCTTTACAGTTTTCTATCTCCGAGTTGCAGATCGCTTTGTTTATTAAGGTTCAGAAGGCGATCTCCGGCGCGAAGCTGTTTGCAGATGACGAGCGTCACACATATCTAGGAACCATTGAGGATGAGTTCGCTGCGGACTCCATTTTTAACGAGTTCGGCACCCACGGTAGCCCATTCAGTTCTGACAGCATCTGGAACGAGTTTGGAGACTTCGGCGGTGAATTTTCCTCTGAGAGCCCATTCAATCAATTTAGCTTGTCGCCTCCGCTGATCGTAAAGAACGATAAGATCATCGCACGCCTGACCGTCAGCAAGTTTGTTCAGGGATCCATTGATTCAAACTGGCTTAAATCCAACTTCAAATATTGACGCAACCGTGGCTTAACCACGCGATGTCGCTAACACGATCCAGCTGATGTCATCCATCGATTGCTGGCACGCTTTACGGACTGGACCGTAGGATAGTGTCATTTTCTTACCCTATTGACCGCCCCTGTGCCAAAACCAAAACGCATACCACCCTATCCAAATAGCATCGGTAAATCCGGTTCGCTCACGACCATTGATGGCGATTATGGCTTCACCATCGCCGATAAGATTGTGCGCCCGCAGACTGGAATGCCAGAAAAACTTCTTTGTCTCCAACGCATCGAGTTCGAAGACGGCAAAAAGGAGCTTCGCCTTGCCTACTTTATTATCGGCAAAAAACCAAAGAGGCGTGGGAAATGGGTTTGGGGCCAGTATTGTACGTTCATACCTCCGAAGGACTTCAAAGCACTCGTGCTGGAAGCGCAGAAGCGACGCTGGATATGAACGTCACCCACTGGGCATTCCATGCACATTTACGAATTACGGCCCCGCAAAGATAAACGCGGCCTCGATCTAATTTGGCCGAACGAATGCTGCCAGCAATGTCATCGGATACGCGACGCATTACAGCCCGATCACATGATGCCCTGGTTCGCGTTTGCGATGAAGCTGGCAACGTGATCGACCGCACGAGCACACTTTCGAGTTCAAGGAGGTGCAAGTTTTGCCCTTGCCGTCAGGGACGCTCCTTGATAACACGGCTACAGGTATTACAAAGTTAGATTACGCAGTTACAAGGAGGATTGGTCATGAATTATTCAGTCTACACGCACGGCACATCGCTTCACATCGAATCGCCGGAGGCACTCGCGAGCTCGATTTGTCGCCGGCTATGGCACTGTTCTGCGATTCAAAGACCCAATCCCCCGGGAGGGTGGCGGGCTTGGCCCCGTCTGGTCCCCTGATGAACGCGAGCCGGGTACATGGTGCCACATTTCCATCCCTTGCACGTACACGAGCTTAATGGCGCAACCGCCCGTGCTCGAAAGCGTGACCCTGCTTCTAGACTACGTCCTCTGCCGCATTAGGCACGTTCACGTCTACGATGGAGGTAACCTCATCGCTTATTGGAATGACGGTACAGAGTCGGGACCCCAACGCGCTGGCTCGCCGAAACCGGATCCATACTGGCCGGAGCCGAAAAACAACCTAAAACTACTGCCGGACCGTTTTTGTTCGGTCGAGGCCTCTTGAACTGGTTGTGCTGTTGCCGGGAGATTATTAATACGGCGGCAAGCGTTACCGGTGCCATCTGAAACGAATCACATATTCGTTAACCAACAAAAAAAGTGATTCAGGTTGGAGACGACGCCCAAGGCCCTGCTTAAAACTACATCGGCGATGAGTCGTGACTTGAGATACAGCCGCAATTCCATCCAGCATCATGGGGATGGTCAGCGACGATTTCCCAGTACTTCATCGGAGTTCAAGTTGACGATGAATGGACCCGTGTAATTCCACAAATGCAGTAAGTCTGTCGTCTGTCAGAACAATAAAGTGGCGGGCCATCGGGGGCGTATGCATCCGCGATGAAAAGCACCCGGCCAGTCGAATCACTCTCGGATGAGCAGCCTCAACTAAACCCGGCATTGCGCAAATTGGCAGCAATTCTCTGCCAGTGCTTTCATTTCGGGCACTCTGCACATTTTATGCTCCACATAACCATCACAAACTGATAAGACGGCGCAAATGGCCGAACTCAAACCGCTGAAAAGTAGTCCGGCAGAAAGTGATGCCGTCTCCATAGAATGCTTACGAAGTCCGTGCCGCAGAACGCTTGGGCGCTCTTGAGGTCCTGACCCTGATTTTCTCCGTCTACGTACTGATAGCACTGCTTCTTCAAGCCGCCGTCAAGCTTTCGCCGGAAACCGTGCAGATTTTGCGTTGGATGAATTGGCTCGTTTGTGCGGTTTTTCTAACCGACTCTGCGAAGTAAAAATACTTCCATTAAGTCTACTTGTTAGGCTGATATTATTTCCCGTGCCAGCACGGCCAGCTGACAGATAAACCCACTGTGACCAGAATGCGCTGTTTTGCATTACAAAAATGTAAGGTTAAAAGTCTTGACGTTTTTGCATCTAACTTGGCATGCTGATCTTTCAACGCACTTTAACTAATCCACTCCAAACAATATGAAAACTCTACATTCATTCAGTCGAAATCGTTTTGCTTCATCCGTGCGCTTCGCAGTTGCGGGCACGCTTTTATCGGCGGCAGTCGCGATGGCATTCGTCGCGGTGAAATCATCCGCCCCATTATGGGTGAAAGCAGACAACAAAAACGCGGTCGACAAATTCAGACAGGACCGCGCTAGGTTGTTTACAAACAAAATGGCGCTGCCTGGCCCTGAACGGGAAGGCGGACCAACGACCGCAGCTGAAGAAGAATACGCCAAGCGCGCGTATCCCGCAGCATATATCCCATTTGAATTAACGCGCAACGCACACGTTGCCTGGTCCGATGTCAGAGCGAGGGCTCTGGCTCGAGTAACGCAACCGCTCGGTCAGTGGACGCTCGTTGGTCCAACCTCGGCAAAGGATCCCGATGTGCTGACGTTTAGCGGAGCTCCGTATACAACATCGGGCCGAATAACGGCCTTTGCTCTGGCACCGAACTGCAGCGAAGATCACTGCACGCTTTACCTCGCAGCAGCTGGAGGAGGTGTTTGGAAGACGAACCATGCCCTCGATACCAGCCCTTCCCAGACGTGGGATTTCATTTCGGAGAGTTTCGCCACAAACGCGATTGGAACATTACTGATTGATCCGACCGACCCGACAGGCAATACGCTCTACGCTGGAACGGGCGAGTCTCACGCCTCGGCGGATTCCGAGGCCGGGTTCGGAATCTACAAAACGACTGACGGCGGGGATACATGGACGCATCTTGAAGCGCATACAGACGTGCCCGCCGGCACGGGCGTTAACTGCAACGCGATCTTTGGGACCGGAGGCTTCCGAACAGCTCCTGCATACAGCGGGCCGGCTTTCGATGGACGCGCAATCTCATCGATCGTTATTGATCGTAACAACCCGAGTGTCATTTATGTCGGCTCCACTCGTGCGGTGCGCGGGGTTAGCTCTGTCTTGAGCGGTGGCGTGGTGTCACTTGCTCCAGGGCTCCCGCCTTACGGGCTGTGGAAATCCACTGATGGCGGAGCAAACTTCACGTTGTTGAACTACAAGGATGTTTGCCTCAACCCAACTCTCCCCGGGGATGCTGGAATTATTCAATCCAGCTTTGGCTCCACGCGCGGTGTTAATCGGGTCGCGTCTGATCCAAGCACATCGAGCACGATCTACGCGGCAGCATTCCCACAAAACAACGCCACCCCGCTCAACACCAAAGGAGGCGTCTGGCGTTCCAGAGATGCCGGCGCTAGTTGGCGGCAGATCAAGAGCGCGCTCAATCCCGCGCTAAACACAGATCGCGCTGAGTTTGCCGTCACCAAACTGGCGAACGGCAACACACGTATGTACGTGGGAGATGGCAACACTGGGTCACCCGATGCGCGTTTCTATCGTAGTGACGACGTTGCGACTGGCTCCCCAACGTTCACGGATTTGACCACGGATCAAAACATTGGCTACTGTACCGGCCAGTGCTGGTACGACAATGTAGTGTATTCGCCACCGGGAAGGCCCGGTACAGTGTATCTCGGTGGCTCGTTCTCGTACGCCACATACGGCTTTAGCACGAATGGCCGCGCGTTTCT
>WNFW01003772.1_pt1 | contig 10562 bp, 10 predicted proteins | sample 5400131 | NCBI WGS metagenome assembly WNFW01 (sample SAMN13153362, study PRJNA577476) | soil metagenome | isolation source: 20 cm soil or saprolite under grassland replicate 1 | place: USA:California | collected 2016-06-15
CCGCGGAGATCGAATCGCTCGCGATCGGCGCCTGGATCCTCGGCACCGGCGGCGGCGGGAGCCCCTACCTGGCGCTCCTGAACATCCGCAAGCTCTATCGCGAGGGCACCGTCGTCTCGCTGCTGGACCCGCGGGACCTCGCCGACAACGACCCGGTCGCCGTGGTCTCGAACATGGGCGCGCCGCTCGTCGGCCAGGAGCGGCTCACCGACCCGCGCACGATCGCGCGCGCCGTCACGATGATGGAGGAGTACCTCGGCCGGAGGTTCCGCGCGGTCATGTCGCTCGAGATCGGCGGCGGCAACGCGCTCCAGCCCTTCCTGGCCGCGGCGCTCCTGGGCCTCCCCGTCGTGGACGCCGATTGCATGGGGCGCGCCTTTCCCGAGGCGCAAATGACGAGCTTCGCCATCCACGACCTCCGCATGTACCCGCTCACGCTCGTCGACGTCCGTGACAACGCCGTGATCGTCGCCCGCGCGGCGTCGTGGAAATGGATGGAACGGCTCTCGCGCCGGGCGTGCGTCGAGGTCGGCTCGATCGCCGCCACGTGCAAGGCGCCGCGCACGGGCAAGGAAGTCAAGGAGTGCGCGATCCTCTACTCGACCACGAAGGCGATCCGCCTCGGCGAGACGGTGCAGGCGGCGCGCCGCGCCCACCAGGACCCGGTGCAGGCGCTCATCGAGGCCGAACGCGGGCTCCTCCTCTTCACGGGGAAGATCGGCGACATCGCCCGCCGGACGACCGAGGGTTTCCTGCGCGGCACCGCCCGGCTCGACGGCCTCGACGAGTTCCGCGGCGCGACCTTCGCGCTCGCCTTCCAGAACGAGTTCGCCGTCGGCTGGCTCGACGGTGTGCCGCGGGTGATGACGCCCGACCTCATCTGCGTGATGGACAGCGTCTCGGGCGAGGCGATCGGCACCGAGACGCTGCGCTACGGCCAGCGGGTCGGCGTCGTGGCGCTGCCCGCGCCGCCCGTGCTGCTCACGCCGAAAGGGCTCGAGCACGTCGGCCCGCGCGCCTTCGGCTACGATCTGGACTTCCAGAGCGTGTTCCATGACGCGCGCTGAGCGCCCGAGCCCAGGCGGACACGCGCATTGAGTTGACAAGCCGCGTTCACTTGACCCGGAGGACAAACGTCCATACACTGCTGTGGTGCGGTTCGAGTGGGATCCGCGGAAGGCGGAGGCGAACCTACGCGCCCACGGGGTGAGCTTTGCAGAGGCGATCACGGTCCTGGAAGACGCCTTCGCCCTGTCCCAAGAGGATCCCGACGCGCTCGAAGAGCAGCGGTTCGTAACTCTGGGCCTGAGCGACCAGGCGAATCTGCTAGTCGTTGTATACGCGTACGCGAAGCAGGACATCATCCGAGTGATCTCCGCGTGGAAGGCAAACAAGCGCCAGGGGGAGCTCTATGAGAAAGGCCGTAGCTGAGAGGTACCGCAACATAGATTTCTCGCGGGCGAAGCGTGGCCCAGTCATCCAGCCCGAGCCGGGCAAAACGAAGATCTCGATTCGGTTGGACAACACGGTGCTCGAGTACTTTCGAGCCCTGGTAGACAAGGCCGGGGGCGGTAACTACCAGACCCTGATCAACGACGCACTACTCGAACACGTCCATCGGCGGTCGACCCTCGACGTCGTGCGGCAGGTTGTGCGTGAAGAGCTCGCGCCGTATGGGACCTCCACGCTACAGCGAACGCGCTCTGCGCGCCGCTGAGCGTGAACGTTGATCCCGAACATCCGCGCTGAGAACCCGACCGTCGGGCGCCGGAGCCCCGGTGGCCATGCGTACTGAGAGCCCGACCGTCGGGCGCCGGAGCCCTGTTGGCCATGCGCGCTGAGAGCCCGACCGTCGGGCGCCGGAGCCCTGCGAAGGCGCCCCGACGGCGAATAGGAATAGACGTCGGCGGCACGAACACCGACGCGGTGCTGCTGGAGGACGAGCGCGTCCTCCACGCGGTCAAGACGCCGACGACCCCGGACGTGACCACGGGCGTGCGAAATGCCCTCGCCGAGCTGCTCCGGTCCGCCGGGGACCCCGCGCCGATCGGCGCGGTGATGCTCGGCACCACGCACTTCACGAACGCCGTCGTCCAGCGCCGCGAGCTGACGCGCGTCGCCGCGGTCCGCATCGGGCTCCCCGCGAGCGCCTCCCTCGAGCCCTTCATCGACTGGCCCGAGGATCTCGCGGCGATCGTCCGCGGCGAGATCGTGATGCTGGAGGGCGGCCACGAGTACGACGGCCGGCCCCTCGTCCCGTTCGACACGGCCGGCATGCGGGCCGCCGCGCGCCGCATCCGCGAGGCGGGGATCACCTCGGTCGGCGTCGCCTCGGTCTTCTCCCCGCTGAACCCATTCTGCGAGGAACAGGCGGCGGAGATCCTCCGCGAGGAGTGCCCGGGCGTCGCCGTCACGCTCTCCCACCGCCTCGGCCGCCTCGGCCTCCTCGAGCGCGAGAACGCGACGCTGCTCAACGCGGCCCTCGTGGATCTGGCGCGGAAGACGACGCGCGCCTTCACCGACGCGCTGCGGGCGAGCGGGATCACCGCGCCGCTCTACCTCACCCAGAACGACGGCACGGTCATGCTCGCGTCCGTCGCCGAGACCTTCCCTGTCTACAGCTTCGCCTCCGGGCCGACCAACTCGATGCGCGGCGCCGCGTTCCTGTCCAAGCGCACCGACGCGCTCGTCGTGGACGTCGGGGGAACGACGACGGACATCGGCTGCCTGCGTCACGGCTTCCCGCGGGAGGCCAACAACGTCGTCGAGATCGGCGGGGTCCGGACGCTCTTCCGGATGCCCGACCTCCTCTCGCTCGGCCTCGGCGGCGGCTCGCTCGTCCGCCGGGCGCCCGTCGCCGTCGGCCCGCTGAGCGTCGGCTACCGGCTCACCGAGCAGAGCCTCGTCTTCGGCGGCGACGCGCTGACCGCGACCGACGTCGCCGTCGCGGCCGGGCTCCTGGACGTCGGCGACCGGCGGCGCGTGGCCTCGCTCCCGCCGGCGCTCGTCAAGGAAGTGCTCGCGAGCGCGGCGGCGATGATCGAGGAGGGGGTGGACAGGATGAAGACGGACGCGCGCGAGGAACCGCTGATCGCCGTGGGCGGCGGCTGCTTCCTCGTGCCGGAGCGGCTCGCCGGCGTCTCCGAGGTCGTCCACGTCCAGCACGAGGCGGTCGCGAACGCGGTGGGCGCCGCGATCGCCCAGGTGAGCGGCGAGGTGGACCAGATCTTCCAGAACCTGTCGCGCGACGAGGCGATCGAGCGGGCGCGGCGACTGGCCGACGCGCAGGCGACGAGCGCGGGCGCCGACCCCGCAACGCTCACCCTCGTCGAGGTCGAGGACCTGCCCCTCGCCTACCTCCCCGGCAACTCGCTCCGCGTGCGCGTGCGGGTGGTCGGCGAGATCGCCTAGGCTCTACCCGACGCCGGCGACGGCGAGGACGGCGCGCATGCGCTGGGCGGCGAGCGCCGGGTCGCGCAGGAGTCCCGCCCGATCCAGCAGCACGAACTGCTCGGCCAGGTGCACGACGGAGCGCGCGCTCTCGAGGCCGCCCACCATCCTGAAGTGCGCCTGGTGGCCGTTGAGGTACGCGGCGAAGACGACGCCCGTCTTGTAGAAGCGCGTCGGCGCGCCGAAGACGTGGCGCGAGAGCGGGAGCGTCGGGGCCAGGATCCGGTCGAACGTCGCGACGTCGCCGGCGTCGAGGGCGTGGAGCGCGGCCGAGGCCGCCGGGGCGATCACGTCGAAGATCCCCAGCAGCGCGTCGCTCGCGCCCTGCGCGTCGCCGCGGATGGTCGTCGGGTAGTCGAAGTCGTCGCCGCTGTACATCCGGACGCCCCGGGGGAAGCGCCGCCGCATCGCGATCTCGCGCTGCTGGTCGAGGAGCGAGATCTTCACGCCGTCGATCTTCCGCGCGTGCTCGCCCACGATCGCCAGCAGGGTCTCCGTCGCGGCGTCCAGATCCCGCGAGCCCCAGTAGCCCGCGAGCGCCGGATCGAACATGTCGCCGAGCCAGTGAATGATGACGGGCTCGCGGACCTGCGCGAGGATGCGGCCGTAGACCTTGAGATAGTCGTCCGCGTTCCTGGCGCAGGCGGCCAGGGCGCGGCTCGCCATCAGGATGATCCGGCCGCCGACCGATTCGATGAAGCCGCACTGCTCCTCGTACGCCGCCTCGACGTCCGCGAGCGTCACGCGCGGCCCCGGCTCGAGCTGGTCGGTGCCGGCGCCGCTGGCGAGGACCGCACCGGGGAGCGCGCGCGCCGCGGCGACGGACCGGCGGATCAGCTCCTGCGCCGGGCCCCAGTCGAACCCCATCCCGCGCTGCGAGGTGTCCATGGCCTCGGCGACGGCAAGGCCGAGCGACCAGACGTAGCGCCGGTAGGCGAGCGTCGCGTCCCAGTCCAGGCGTGTCTCGAGCGTCGGGTTGATCGGGGCGAGGGGATCGGCGACGACGTGGAGGGCGGCGAAGCCGACGCGGCTCCGGATCGGCCCGCGCGGCGGCGGCGGCGCGGCCTGGCCCGTCAGGCGGTACTCGCTCAGCGTTCCGTCGGCACGCGGCAGGCGCAGGGTCGGGCTCATGGCGCGTCCTCCTCCTCGCCGCTAGTCTAGCAGAGCGCGTGTTGACAGCCGCGGCCCGGGTTGCGTATCGTTAGCGCACCTTTCACCAGGGTCCCGCCGCGGAGCAGCCTTAAGGAGGCCGGCATGGCAGCCAAAGCGTCCGACACCCAGCGCACGAAGTTCGTCCTCGACGAGAAGGACATTCCGAGCAAGTGGTACAACATCCAGGCCGACCTCAAGACGCCCGCGCCTCCGGTCCTCCACCCCGGCACGGGCCAGCCGATCGGACCTCAGGACCTGGCGCCCCTCTTCCCGATGGAGCTCATCAAGCAGGAGGTCAGCCGGGAGCGCTGGATCGCGATCCCCGACGGGATCCGGGACGTCCTGCGCCTGTGGCGCCCGAGCCCGCTCTACCGCGCACGCCGTCTCGAGCGAGCGCTCGGCACGCCCGCGCGGATCTACTACAAGTACGAAGGCGTCAGCCCCGCGGGCAGCCACAAGCCCAACACCGCCGTCGCCCAGGTCTACTACAACAAGCAGGAGAAGGTGACGCGCATCAGCACCGAGACGGGCGCCGGCCAGTGGGGCTCCGCCCTCGCGATGGCGTGCAGCTTCTTCGGCCTGCAGTGCAAGGTCTACATGGTGAAGGTCTCCTATCAGCAGAAGCCGTACCGACGGATCATGATGGAGACCTGGGGCGCGCAGGTCGTGGCGAGCCCGAGCCCCGACACGCAGGCCGGCAAGAAGGTCCTCCAGCAGGATCCGAACTCGCCCGGTAGCCTCGGCATCGCGATCAGCGAGGCGGTCGAGGACGCGGCGACGCGCGAGGACACGAAGTACTCGCTCGGCAGCGTGCTGAACCACGTCCTCATGCACCAGACCGTCATCGGCCTCGAGGCGAAGAAGCAGCTGGAGAAGGCGGACGACGAGGCCGACATCGTCATCGGCTGCGCCGGCGGCGGCTCTAACTTCGCCGGGCTCTCCTTCCCCTTCGCGGCCGACAAGCTCACCGGCAAGCAGAAGAAGCTCCGGATCATCGCCGTCGAGCCGAGCGCCTGCCCGAGCCTCACCAAGGGCAAGTACGTCTACGACTTCGGCGATGCCGTGGGGCTCACGCCGCTCGTCAAGATGCACACGCTCGGTCACGCCTTCGTCCCGGCACCGCTCCACGCGGGCGGGCTCCGCTATCACGGCATGGCGCCGCTCGTCTGCAAGCTCTACGACGAGGGGGTGATCGAAGCCGTCGCGGTGCCACAGGTCTCCACGTTCCAGACCGCCGTCCAGTTCGCGCGCACCGAGGGCATCATCCCCGCGCCGGAGTCGGCGCACGCGATCCGCGTGGTGATCGACGAGGCCCTGCGGTGCAAGCGGGACGGCAAGCGGCAGGCCATCCTCTTCAATCTCTCGGGCCACGGCCACTTCGACCTCGGCGCCTACGAGGCCTTCCTCGCCGGCAAGCTGCAGGATTACGAGTACCCCGCGGAGAAGATCGCGGAAGCGCTCCGCGGCGTGCCGAAGGTCAAGGCGTAGAGGGCGCGCGATGACGCTCGGACGTCGCGAGTTCCTCGCCGCGGGCGCCGCCGGCGCGGCGGCGCTCCTCGCGGCGCCGGCGCGGCTTCGCGCCGAGGACAAGGGGAAGGTCCGCCTCGCCTACCTCCAGCTCGGCTGGGCGGGCACGGAGATCATCCACAAGGAAGACCTCCTCGGGAAGCGCGGCTGGCAGGCCGAGTATTCCGTCGTCGCGGGCGCGCCGGGCCCGCTCCTGGCGCAGCTCGGCTCCGGCAACGTGGACGCGATCGACATGAGCTTCGCCCTGGCGGCGAAGAATTTCGAGGACGGCGCGCCCTTCAAGGTGACGGGCGTCGCGACGGCGGTGCTCGGCGCGATCGTCGCGCGCAAGGACGCCGGCCTCGCGAAGGTCGAAGACCTCAAGGGGCGGAAGATCGCCGCGGTCGTCGGGACGTCGACCTTCCTCGACATCCGGGCGCTGACGCTCAAGGGCTACGGCTTCGACATCCAGAAGGAAGCCCAGGTCGTCACCGCCACGGCGCCGCCCGACATGGTGACGCTGCTGGCCAAGAAGGACGTGGACGCGATCATCGCCTGGCAGCCCACGACCGACCTCGTCGTGTTCCGCGGCGAGGGCGTCTACCTCGCCAAGCAGATCGACCTCTGGCGCAAGGCGACGGGCCGCGCGACCGGCTTCCCGGTGCACGTGTGCTACCTCGTGCGCAACGATTTCCTTCAGAAGTACCCCGCGATCGCCCGGGATCTCAACGATGCTCAGCGGGAGGCGGTGGACCTCTGGTACAACCAGCCGCAGCGGGCCATCGACATCGCCGCGGAGGTCACCAAGATCCCACGCGACGTGCTCCAGGTCGCCCACAAGGAAACGGTCCGGATGCTCCACGGCCTGCCCGACGAGCAGGTCGAGACCCTGATCGTGCAGCTGAAGCTCAACAAGGAATTCGGCTTCCTCAAGTCGGACATCTGGGACAGTCCGGACCGGATCCGCCGCGAGTTCTTCCACCGCGCGTGACCGCGCGTGGCCGAGCGGGCTGAGGGGCGCGGCGCCGCGAGGCGGGCGGCGAGATCGCTCGACGCGTGGGCCGACAGGCTCCACCTTCCGACGCTCGCGGTCGCCGGGCTCGCCATCGGCGTGTGGGCGCTCCTCTCCTGGCGCTACGGCGCCTACGTGCTCCCCTCGCCGCTCGCGGTGGTCCGCGGCCTCGGCGAGATCCTGAGCACGGGCGAGGTGTGGACGCACACCGGCGCCTCGCTCGCCCGGATCCTGGTCGGCTTCGGCGGCGCCGTGGCGCTCGCGATCCTCACGGGCCTGGCGGCGTTCGTCTCGCCGCGGGCGCGAGCGGTCGTGCACGACGTCCTCGCCGTCCTGAACGCGACCTCGGTCTTCGTCTGGATCGTCCTCTCGATCGTCTGGTTCGGCCTCTCGCACTGGGCGCCGATCTTCACGACGCTCATGCTCACCCTCCCCGTGGTCGCCTCGAACATCGTCGAGGGCGTCGAGAGCGTGGACCGGCGCCTCCTCGAGATGGGCGACGTCTATCGCCTCGGCGGCCGCGAGAAGTTCCGGGCGATCGTCATCCCGTCGACGGTGCCGTACCTCGTGGCGGGGATGAAGGTGGGCTTCGGCCTCGCGCTGAAGGTCTCCGTCGTCGCCGAGATCTTCGGCGTCACCTCGGGGATCGGCTACATCATGAACTACAGCCGCGAGATCCTGGCGACGCAGATGGTGTTCGTCTGGGCGCTCGTGATGGTCCTCGTGATGATGCTCACCGACAAGCTCGTCTTCGACGCGGTCGCGCGGCGGCTCTCGCGATGGCGGTAAAGCTCAGGGTGTCGGGGGTCGGGAAGGACTACCTGATCCCCGTCATCGAGACGGTCTCGTTCGGCGTCGAGGCCGGGGAGTTCGTGTGCCTCCTCGGGCCGAACGGCTGCGGGAAGACGACGCTCCTGCGCATCATCGGCGGCATCGAGCCCGCCACGCGCGGCGCCGTCCTGCTCGACGAGCAGCCGGTCGTCGCCGGCGATGCCCCGAGCCGCAAGGTCGGCGTCGTCTTCCAGGAGGACCGGCTCCTGCCGTGGATGACGCTCGAGCAGAACGTGGCGCTCGTGCTGAAGCCGCTGGGGCTCGGCGCCGACGCGCGGCGCGAGGTGGCCAGGCGCCACCTCGCCCTTGCCGGGCTCGGGGGCTTCGAGCACTACTACCCCGGGCGCGTCTCGGGCGGCATGCGGCAACGCACGGCGATCGCGCGGGCGCTCGCGATCGAGCCCGACGTGCTCCTGATGGACGAGCCCTTCGGCGCCCTCGACGCGCAGAACCGCCGCATCATGCAGACCGAGGTCCGTCGCATCTGGAAGGAGACCGGACGCACGATCCTGTTCGTTACCCACTCGATCGAGGAGGCCGTCGCGATCGGTACCACGCTCGTCATGCTGTCAGCGCGCCCCTCGCGCATCCGCGAGCTGATCCGGAACGACGGCCGCGTCGCGCGCGGTCAGCTGATCGACGACCTGAACACGATGATCATGGAAGAGGTCGAGCGCCAGCAGGGAGGTGCCGCCGTGACGCCGCGAGCAAAGGAGTGCCGATGATCAAGCCCTACACCGCCGTCGGCCTGATCCCGACCGTGCGCGGGATCCGGAAGCGCAAGGACATCAAGCTCAACCTCGAGCACCTGCACCACCTCGTGAAGGCGGCGTCCTGGCTCTCGAGCCTCGACCTGCCCGTGCGCCTCATCGCCTTCCCCGAGGGCGCGCTGCAGGCGTTCAACGACGAGGTGCTCGATCTCGACCACGCGCAGTTCGCGCGCGAGTGCGCCATCGATATCCCGGGCGAGGAGACCGAGGCGCTGGGGAAGATCGCCAAGGAGTACAACGCCTTCGTCATGGCCCAGGCGAAGGCGCGGCACCCCGACCTGAAGGACCGCTTCTTCAACGTCGGGTTCATCATCAACCCGCGCGGCAAGGTCATCCTTCAGCACTACAAGGTCTCGCCGCTCTTCCCCGTCGAGCACTCCGTCTGCCCGCACGACGTCTACGACTGGTGGGTCGCCAAGTACGGCCGCACCCTGGACGCGTTCTGGCCGGTCGCGGACACCGAGATCGGCCGCCTGGGCATCATGATGGCGAACGAGGGCTCCTACCCGGAGAACGCGCGGGCGCTCGCGCTGAACGGCGCCGAGGTCGTCTACCGCGCCTCGTATCCGCACCCCGCCACCGGCAACGAGATCTTCGAGATCCAGAGCCGCGCCCGCGCCCTCGACAACAATATGTACGTCGTCGCCCCGAACATGGGGACCTACTACCTCTTCCCGGAGGAGACGACGCCCATCGACACCTTCGGCGGTCGGTCCTTCATCATCGACTACAAGGGCCGCATCGTCGGCCGCCAGGACTACGGGGCGGGCTCCACGTACGTCGGCGGCGTCGTCGACATCGAGGCGCTCCGCGACCACCGCGCCCGCGCGCAATGGGACAACTGGATGAAAGACCTGCGGACCGAGCTCTACCAGATCCTCTACGAGCGGCCGATCTACCCGAAGAACCTCTACCTCAAGCGCGCGCCGATGAAGCACGCCGAATACCGCGAGAAGGTCATCAAGCGCCAGATCAGGCTGATGCACGAGCGCGGCATCTGGAAGAAGCCGGAGCGCTGACCGTCGGCCGGGTTGCGCGGGGCCGGGCGGGATGCCCGAGGGTTCTCGGGCGTGCTGCCCGGCGCCCGCACGGGTCCGGTATTTAACTTACTGACTTTCCGGAACGTTCTCGCTGGCACGACTCCTGCCTGACAGGTGAGGTCAGAAGTAAGTGATCGGACGGGGCCTCAAGGCGCCCTAGAGGTGATGCGATGACGATGGACCTCTGGTACGACCTGGCCGCGCGAGAGATTCCCGATCTGGACGGGGCGTTGATCAAGAGACTCCAGGGAGCGGACGCGATGCAGCCGGTCGAGGACGAGCCCGAGCCCGTGGCGGCGCCGGTCGAGTTCTACTAACCCTCGCCCAGTCGCCGCGCGGCGGGTCTTAGTCGAACATGGGGGCCCCGAAATGGCCCCCAAGTCCCCCAGGCCCGAGTGGCTCGGGACGCCCGGCGGAGCCGTGGCGCCCCTCGATAACCCGAGAGGTTCCTAGAGCCCGAGTAGCGCGGCGGCGACTCGCTCCGCGTCGCCCGGCTCGAGCGCCGACGTCTCGACCACCAGCGGCTCGGCGCCGAGCGCCCAGGGCCGCCACGGCAGCTTATCGCGCGTGAAGAGCGTCACGCAGGCCGCGCCCACCGCCGACGCCAGATGGCTCACCCCCGAGTCGTTTCCCAGGTACACGCTCGCCGTCGCGAGGACGCCCGCCAGGGTCGCGAGCGCCGGCTCGCCGAGCCGCAGCGAAGGCGCCCGGAGCCTCGCGGCCAGGCCGGCGGCGGCCTCGTGGTCGGCCGGCCACTCGTGGATGACGATCGCGACCCGCTGCGCTGCCGCGAGGCGCTCG